>Ga0137393_10002285_pt1 | contig 12363 bp, 11 predicted proteins | sample 15con2h34BmetaG_FD_101396 | JGI IMG/M metagenome (GOLD analysis project Ga0137393, IMG submission 101396) | Vadose zone soil microbial communities from Angelo Coast Range Reserve, California, USA - 15con2h3.4B metaG | ecosystem: Environmental > Terrestrial > Soil > Vadose zone > Saprolite...
AAAGTTCAGGAAGTCAAAGAAATTCCCGTTGTAAAGGTTCTTGATTCTCCGAGCATTCCGGATAAGAAGTCATTCCCTCCGCGCTTGCTGATCATGTTTTTGGGATCGGCACTTGCAGTTGCCCTGGCGACGACTTGGGTATTTGGAAAGACAGCTTGGGATCAAACTGATTCGGTCGATCCGAGGAAAGCCTTTGCGCAGGAAGTTCTCGGCGCAGTGAAAGCAAGTATTCCAAAGTTCGGGCAGAACGGATCGGGAGATCATACCGGCGTCGGCAAGTTTTGGAATTGGACACGCCGAAGCAGAAGAGACGACGAAGCGTCGAAATAGGCGCTCGTTGCGGCTGTAGGTCGTTAATTTTAAATGGGTTAGGTCGCAAACGCCCGTGTAAGTGACGGGGCGAAGCTGTATATGGGTGGTGCAACACGGAGCAGACATGGCTAGCATCGCTGCGAACATAACAAGTCCCGCCGACTATCAGGGCCTCCCGCCTGAGTTCTACGAGCCCCATTGGTATGCCGTGTACACGAGCGCGAACCATGAAAAGCGCGTCGCCCTGCAGCTGGGACAAAGATCGGTCGAACACTTCCTGCCGCTGTATGATTCCCAGCGCCGCTGGAAAGACCGCCGCGTGCAGTTGCAATTGCCGTTGTTTCCCGGTTACGTTTTCATTCACCTCGCTCTTCGCGATCGTTTGCAGGTCTTGCAGATACCGGGCGTCGCCAAGCTCGTCGGGTTCAATGGAACCCCCACGGCGCTGGCGCCTGAAGAGATCGAAACACTGCGAAGGGGTTTGCAGGGTGGCTTGCGCGCCGAGCCGCATCCGTTTCTGACCGTGGGACGACGAGTACGGATCATAGCGGGACCTTTCGCGGGGCTGGAAGGCATCCTGAAGCGGAAAAAGAGCAATCTGCGCGTGGTCGTTTCGCTTGAACTGATCCAGCGAGCGGTGGCGGTGGATGTAGACGCGGCGGACGTGCAAGGAGTGGTGACTGCGAAGGGGGCAGGTCCCCTCCCCCCGGTTTTTCGTAAGTGTTGCATCTAAAGGTTTTAGAGTATCTGTAAGTAGTTTAGAATCAACACTTATGGGCGGTTGCGTAAGTGTTGATTCTAAAGGAATTGCGGTGACGCGATTTTCGTCACGGTGACGGGACAGCGGGGTTCGGCGAGGGCAGTGCAGCAGAATCATGTGAAATGATAGCACGAGTTAGCTATAAAGTCAATTCATATGTGAAGTTATGCCAAAGGCGCAAGGCAGGGTTTTTGGGCCTGAAGCCCCAGAGTGGAAGAGGACGCAAGTGCGAGTAATAAACGCAATCCGCCGCGACGTGGTCTCGAAGTTTGCCGGTGAAGTTTTGTCCCGGATGGCATTTCTGTTTTTCTTCTTTTACGCGGGACGCAAACTGGGAACGGCGGATTTCGCCACCCTAAATCTAGCGATATCTGTTCCTTACATGATGGGAGTGCTGTTTCTTGATCCGGGCTTGAATCTCGCGACGATAAACATGCTGGTCACATATCCCGACAGGGCGCGGCAAATCGCGGGCTCGATCTTATCTTTGAAGGCGTTCCTTTTTGTTCCACTCCTTATGGTGCTGGGCGGCACGAGCGTAATTTTGGGCGGCAGATTGCCTGTTTTGCCGCTACTAGTTTTGGGGGCGTTGTACGCGTTGTTCACTGCGCTGCTCGAATATCTGGGTTCCGTCACCAACGCCTATCATCGGATGGACTTGGAAGCTTACTTCAAGATCCTCAACCGTTTCTTGATGGTGGCCTTGGGCGTCGTGGCGCTGAACATGGGGCGCGTCCCTGCTCTTTTGGCGACGATGACGCTCGCGACCCTGCTGGCTTGCGTGGTGGCGTGGTTCGTGCTGCGCCGCGGGTTGATTGCAGTGGAGTTTCACTGGCAATTTGACCACATGTGGGAATCTCTTAAAGCAGGGTGGCCGATTGCAGGGACACTCGTCGTGAATGCAATCTATCTGAAGTGGGACCTGCTGGTCCTCTCCTACTTCAACATCGGCCTCGAACAGGTTGGATGGTATGCGGGCGCCTTCAAGATTGTCGAAGCTTTCTCCGCTTTGCCCGGCATCCTGGGCGCCGCACTCTTTCCAGTAATGATTCAATTGCGCAAACAGAATTCAGGCCAGCTCGAACGGCTGCTCGGCATGAGCACCAAAGCGCTCCTCCTGTTTTCCATTCCGATTGCTGCCACACTCAGCCTCTTGAGCCGGCAGATGATGTCGACAGTATATGGACCCAGATATTTGCCCGGTGCAAATGTGCTTGCGGTTCTGATCTGGTGCATTGTTCCGATGTTTCTTTGCTTCTACCTGCTCTTCGTGAATGTTGCCACCGGGCATGCCAAGCACAACTTGCTCTCTGGTTGCGCTGCTCTAATAGCTGGACTTCTAGCCAACGTCTTGCTGGTGCCCCGGATTGGTTATCTAGGCGCCGCGTGGGCCGCCCTCATCGCGAATTCTAGCTTCGCGCTTCTGGTGACGTGGAGAGTGTCTCGGTTGTTTCACGGAGCTCGCATTCCGCAGACGATATTACGGTTTGCCGCGGCTGGTGCGCTCATGACGGCCGCATTCCTTTACATTCCAGGCCCTGTTTGGATGCGAGTCCCTGTTAATCTGTTCGCTTACGCTATCACGTTGGTTATCATGGGCATGCTGAGTGGCAATGAAATTTCTCTGGCGTTACGACTATTCTCCGTGGGACGCGAGCTAGGACTAAGACGAGACGACGGCGAACTTGGAATTCGGGTGAGCGATAGTCCGCCACAGCCGATTCATAATCAGGAAGCCGATCTTGAAAGAGTAAGAATATTACAGTGAAAGTGTTGATGATTTCCAAGGCGCTCACGGTGGGCGCCTATCATGGGAAGTTACGCGAGATGGCAAGACTGGGCGTGGACCTTACCTTGATTGTGCCGCCTCGATGGAGTAACCAGCGGTTGGAGATTCACGATTCCAAGGACTACAAGATTCGAGTTTTGCCGTGCCTTCTCTCCGGCCACAACCATTTTCATTTTTATTGTTCGCAGATCGGACCGATTGACGCTGACTTGGTTCATGTAGATGAGGAGCCCTGGAGCCTAGTTACGTACCAGTTCATGAGAGCCTGCGTGAAGCAGCAGAAACCAGCCATATTCTTTACTTGGCAGAACATCTCTAAGGGCTATCCGCCGCCGTTTGGTTACTTTGAGCGGTTTTCCTTCCGGAATGCCCGGGCTGCCATCGCGGGCAATGAGGAAGCCCGGGAGATTCTACGAGGACGAAAGTTTTCGAAGCCGGTGGTGGTAATTCCGCAATTCGGAGTGGATCCGGAATTCTTCCAGAAACGCGATGTTTCGAATCTCAGAAAAAGACTCAGACTCGCGGATAAGTTTGTGATCGGCTACGCGGGCAGAATCCGCAAGGAGAAGGGAATTGCCGACTTGGTGCAAGCGCTTGCTTTGCTGCCGGAGCGTTGCGTTCTGGTGCTTGTGGGCGACGGCGAGTTCCAGCGGGAGCTAGAGGAGCTGGCCACGCAACTGGGAGTGGCGGCTAGGGTTCATTGGGTTCCGCAAATTTCGTCCCTCGAGATTCCCGACTATATGAACGCTTTCGACGTCCTCGTGCTGCCTTCGCGAACGACGCGCTCGTGGAAAGAACAGTTTGGGCGCGTCTTGGTGGAAGCCATGGCTTGTGAAACACCCGTCGTGGGCTCAAGCTCAGCGGAGATTCCAAGCGTGATCGGGGATGCGGGGTTCGTGTTTCCCGAGGGAGACGTGACCGCTCTTGTTCATCACCTGTGCGGTCTCCACGACAATCCCGATCTTGTGGCACGTCTAGGCGCGAAGGGGCGTGCGCGGGTGTTAGGAAACTACACGCATTGTCGGATTGCGGCCGAAACATTAAGGGTCTACGAGCGAGTCCGGGCCGAATACGGTTCGGCCGCAGCGAACGAAAACAGTCTGATTTCAGGAGCCCAAGTAACTCGTCCGGCTACCCGGAGGGCTAATTGACCCAGAGCACGGGCACTCTCAGTTTTTCGGGGTTATCATTGCGTGCGGTCCGACTTGTGCGGGATTTCGCTCGCGCCGCGAATCGCGGATGCAAGTCTGGACTCGGTGCAATGGGCACTGCACAAAAGGGGTTCTTCCGGATTTTGGGGCGGTGGCTTGGAATCTTTGTTTATCTCTGCCAGGGTCGTCTACCATGGGCATTCGGTTATGGGGCGTACCGCAATTCGTATATTGCTCGACTAATTGAGGACGAGGAATTCATGCAGACTTTTCAGGGGAGTACGGAGCTTCCCGAAAAGTTTGGAATGCGTTTGGACGAGAGAGTGGTCGAGTATCCTTGGGTGGTCTCGAAGATTAAACGGCATAAGGAGAGATGCCGATTCCTCGATGCTGGCTCGACGCTCAACCATGAAATGATACTACGTCATCCTGCCATCAGGCGGCACGATTGGACACTGCTAACCCTTGCGCCTGAGTCTAATTGTTTCTGGGATCGGGGTGTTTCTTATATCTTCGACGATATACGCTCGATGCCCTTTAGGGATGGATTGTTCGATGCCGTGTTCTGCATTTCCGTGATCGAGCACGTGGGAATGGACAATGTTTTTTACACCACGGAGAAAGCGTACCGCGAAAACAGGCCGCTCGATTACCTCAGTGCTGTTGCTGAGATCAGGAGAGTTCTCAAGCCTGGCGGCTGCCTCTATCTGACCGTACCGTTTGGGCGGTATGAAGACCAGGGGTGGTTTCAACAGTTTGACGCTTCGATGCTGTCGACGTTGATCTCTCACTTCGACCCCCGAATGGTAAACAAAACTTTTTTTCGTTACGCCGATCGAGGATGGAAATTGGCTACCGAAGATCAATGCAGGGACTTGTCCTTTTTCAATATGGACGCGGGCAAGTCTTCTCAGATGCCCGAAAGGAAGGGGTACGATGCGGATTTTGCGGCAGCGGCGAGAGGAGTGGCGTGTGTCGAGCTGCAAAAGTAAGTAGCGTGCCCGCAATTCCCGGAAGGTTCATCCGCTGTTCGGTACTACCTTCTTTATAGATTAAGTCTTGTATCTAATTTGCCGTACAACTCTAACTTATGGAAGATGAGATGGAAGAAGTGCGCTATCCCTACTATTCGCGCGGCACGACCCTCGCACTTGATGCTTTGGAGGTTGCCAAGTGGTCTCTGCGAAGAATCTTGGACGAAAATCCGCACCGGGCCAGGCTACCGAACGTTCTTAAACGTCGCGTGATCGCCTCCTACGCTCAGCGCTACAAACTTAAGACGTTCGTAGAGAGCGGCACTTATCTCGGGGGAACTGTCGCATTCATGCGGAGACACTGTCCTCGCGTGTATTCCGTCGAGTTCCAATCGCACTTGGCCAAGGCTGCCCAACAGCGGTTTGCGCACGACCCTGCGATTCGTATCCTTCAAGGGGATGGCTCCATCTGGATGCCGCAGATCGTCGCGGAGTTGCAGGAGCCGGCATTGTTCTGGCTGGATGGCCACTTCGCAGCTGGGACCGCGCGCGATGGCGAAGTTGCTTGCCCTACTCTTCAGGAGATTTCACCAGTGTTGTCTGACACCCGATACCCGCATGTTCTATTGGTGGACGACGCGCGTGAATTCAAGGGAGACGGGGGCTATCCCACCCTCGGTGCATTGCAGCAATTTATTCGCTCAACTAAACCGGATGTTGCCATCGAGGTGAAAAACGACATTGTGCGAGTAACCCATAAAGTTGCGGCTCTCTAGCTGATAGGTTAGTCCCCCTTCTCAGTGAAGCTATTTGTCTTAGGTTCGGTATCGCCCATACGGCATTGATTATAGTTGACTTACATGAACGCAAGTAACGCTAGACCGATTTCATTTGGAGAGAAAGCATTCGCTGTATGTGCTCTGCTTTATGCGTCGACGGCGTTCATCCGGTTGCTTATCAGTCCAGAGGAGTATTCTGCAGTCGGTGATGAAGTTACCGCATCTCTAACCAAACAAGTGCTTTGGCTTACTACATATGCGATAGCCGCATATTTCTTGGCTAGCCGAGGGAGTTCAATAATAAAAGCACTGAAAGATGCTCCATTCCTTATTGCGCTGATCTCTTGCGCTGGTATGTCCGTATTATGGTCTGGAAGTCGAAGTGTTTCGATCATCTCGGTTGCTGCCCTTGCCGGAAATAGTCTAATCGGCTTTTATTTTGGCATTCGTTACAGCCTATCCCAGTTCTTGCGCTTGCTTGGTTGGTTTTACGGAGTTGTTGTTCTGTGTACGTTCTTGTCGCCCATTCTAATTCGAGATTACGCAGCAGAAGGAGGGTATTGGACCGGATTTTTTGGGAATAAAAACACACTCGGAATGAACATGACCGTTGGCTTCTTGGTTTTCGTCATGCTTTCGCGAAGCGCGATTAAGCGGAAATGGTTGCATCGTGGTTTTTCCGCCCTTTGTACTATCCTAATTTTTCTATCTGGGTCAGCCACTTGTATAGTTATATTTTTTGTTCTTGTGTGCGCGCTAGTTATTCAGGCATTCATCGAAAAATATTCGCTGTCAACGGTCTCCCGCAATGTCTTCGCTGCTGCAGCTTTATCCTGTTCAGCAGTGTTTGCATGGTGGCATTTGAACGGAATCTTTTCCTCTCTAGGAAAAAGCGAAGACCTTACAGGGCGCGTGGGACTCTGGGGCATTTTGATTTTGATGGCAAGGGATAAACCATTTCTTGGCTATGGTTACGGAGGATTTTGGGTGTATGGGGGCCCTGCACAAGCAGTCTGGGATACACTTAATTCCGACCCCGTCCTATTTCCGCATGCCCATAACGGATACCTTCAGTTTCTTCTTGATTGCGGAATCGTCGGGTTAACCCTTCTGCTTGCGCTTCTTTTCACGACTTTCAGGAACGCTTGGAGCTATTCGAGAGTAACGCGGAACTTTTGGCCTTTCTATTTTGTTCTTTTTCTAGTCCTCTATAATCTGACCGAAACGACTCTCGCTGCTAAGAATAATGTAACCTGGTTGCTTTTTGTCGCATTGGTCGTTCAGTTGGTCCGATCCTTCCCGATCTTAAAAGGGAACGCAGTTCAATTGAAAGCGACCTGTCCCGCAAAAGTAAGAATTGCTACTGCAGCGACTTAATGTTTGGTTTTTGAGTCTGTATGGGTGCTCTGGGTGCCTTTCGCGTCGTGCGTACCCATGTGCCGGAGTGAGTGAATGTGGCCAGTCGCGGTTAACACGCGGTCATTGTGCGCTCCCATGACGGGCGTGCAGCGGTACACAACTGAGCTTCTGGCCCGGTGGAATGGACATGCCGAGTGTATCGCCCCAAATGGTTCCTTACACGGCCTTGCCGGGCATGCCTGGGAGCAGTTTGTTCTACCCACCAAACTATGCAGTCGGCTCCTGTTTAGCCCGTCAAACACGGGACCGCTCCAGTCGAAGAAGCAGGTGGTGACGATCCATGACACCGCTGTTTTCGATTGTCCCGAGAGTTTCAATCCGCGTTTCGCGGCCTGGTACCGGTTCTTGCTACCGAGGCTGGCACGGCGGGCGCGGCTGATCATCACCGTTTCGGAGTTCGTTAAGGAACGTATTCTGGCCCACACGAAAGTGAGTACAGACAAGGTGGTGGTGATTCCAAATGGCGTGGATTCCCGATTTTGCCCGGAAGCAACTTCGCAAGCGGAGGAGGTCATTCAGTCTCTGGGCCTGCCGTCGCGCCACTACGTCCTGGCCGTTGGCTCGCTGGAGCCGCGCAAGAACTTGGCGCGCCTGTTTCAAGCGTGGGACCGAGTGCAGGGTCGGATTTCCGAAGATGTGTGGCTCGTGGTTGCAGGGGCGAGCGGAAGCTCCCGGGTCTTCAGTGGTCAGCGACTAGACGCTCTACCGGCCAGGGTTTTTCTGGCAGGCCATGTCGACGAGTACCTGCTACCGGCTCTCTTTGCTGGAGCAATGGCAATGGTTTATCCCTCGATCTATGAGGGCTTCGGTTTGCCGCCACTTGAAGCGATGGCCAGCGGCACTCCCGTTCTTGCAGGGAACGGCTCCTCGTTGCCGGAGGTTGTTGGTGATGCAGGACTGCTCGTTGACGCATTTGACATAGAGGCGATAGCGGAAGGCATTCGTCGCCTCGTCGAGGACTCCGCGCTGAGGGATGAATTGCGACGAAGGGGATTGGGACGCGCAAAGCAATTCTCATGGGAGGAGACGGCACGGCGAACCTGGGACGTTCTCCAAAGTGCGATTGCCGAAAACTAATTGTTGACGCTCAGCATTCGAGTGAAACCTAGTTTCATAAACCATGAATAATTCCAACGGTCGAACAGGCGACGCCAAAATGGCCTTCAAGAACATGCGAGTCGCCATTGTGCATTACTGGCTGCTCGGGTATGCGGGGGGAGAGCGGGTGGTGTCCGCGCTGCTGGAAATCTTCCCGCAAGCGGACCTGTTCGCGCTGGTGGCGGATGAAGAGACGACCGCTCGTTTTGCGCCACACCGCGTGACCACGTCGTTCTTGCAGCAAGTGCCGGGGAGCCATCGCTACCACCGTCATATGTTGCCGCTGTGTCCGCTGGCGCTGGAGCAATTTGATCTGCGCGGCTACGATTTGGTGATTAGTTCAGAATCGGGACCGGCCAAGGGAGTCATTACCTCTGCGCAGACGCTTCACATTAACTACTGCCATTCGCCTATGCGGTACATCTGGGATCTTTATCACGAGTACACGAACGGTAAGGACATGAATGGCCTGACGCGGCCAATTTTTACGGCCGTTGCACATTACATGAGGATGTGGGATTTGGCGAGCGCGTCGCGAGTTGACAGCTTTGTGGCCAACTCAAAAAACATTGCCGCACGGATTCGCAAGCATTACCGGCGCGACGCCAGCGTAATCTATCCACCGGTGGATGTGAAGTCGGGATATGTGGCGGACACGATTGGCGATTACTACCTGACGGTCAGCCGGCTGGTGGACTACAAACGCACAGACCTGGCGGTGGAAGCGTGCACGCGATTGAAGAGGCCGCTGCGAGTCGTGGGAGCGGGTCCGCAATACAAGCGGTTGAAAGAGATGGCGGGTGCGTGTGTTACGTTCCTGGGCGAGCTTAGCGACGCGCAACTGCACGAGCAGTATGCGCAGTGTCGCGCGCTGCTGTTCCCAGGAGAAGAGGATTTCGGGATGGTGCCCGTGGAGGCGCATTCGTTCGGCCGGCCGGTGATCGCCTACGGACGCGGCGGGGCCCTGGAGACTGTGAACGGTTTCTATCCGGTACAGCCCGTTTTGACGGAAAGCCGCACCGGCGTTTTCTTCGAAGAGCAATCCGTGGAATCACTGAAGGAAGCGATCCTGGCTTTTGAGGCCGTCGAGGAGCGCTTCTCCCCGAGAACCATTCGCAATCACGCTTTGCAATTCGACGAAGAGCATTTCAAGGAACGCTTCGCCAGCTTTGTTGATAGCAGGTGGAAAGAGTTCAACTCACCGGCCAGAAACGCGCAGACGGTGCTTTCGGATTGAGCGAGCCGTTCTTGCGCCGGTTCGCATGGCGCTGCGAATCTTGGGTTCTGTCTGCATCGTTTCCTCAGGCGTGAAGTCCCAGTGGATAAGGAATTTCTCCTTTCGCGTGAAGTGGTTTGCTCAGCAAGGGCGCGCTTGTTATCCATCCTGTAATTTCTCAACTTCAAGAACCATGGACTAGTGGAAGGCAATCATGACGAGACGCACAATCAATCTAGCTGAGTTTTGGTTGACAATCGCTTTGTTCACAATACCCAGCATTGCGTTCGCCGCTGCGGGTTACCTGCGTTTTCTATCAGGATATTTCACTCCCGCTGATGTGAGCCTATATTCCTACTTCCGGCTCACACTGTTCGTTACGCTGTTTTGGGTTCTGATTGTGAAACACCTGGGCCTCAATCGCATAGAGACTCTGCTGGCACTCCAAACTGGAATTTTCACATCAGCTCAAGCCACGGTGTATTGCGCGGTGTCACTACTGTCTGCTCTGTTCTTCTATCGTGGCACTAGTTTTGCTCGCGTTTTCATCGTTATCGGTTGTGCGTTCATCTTTTTTCTGAGCGTTGCCGTAATTCATATCTTTCGCGGCGTGATACATATGTTGAAGAAGTCTGCGAACGGCGCTTCCCCTGTTGCCATCCTCGGAGCCGATGGATTCGCAACTCGCATTGCAAACCATCTCCGCACGAATCCTTTGACACATTGTTCCGTCGTCTGCTTCGTGGCGTTGCCGGAGCAGAAGCCTGAATCGCTGGATGCACCGGTTCTGCAATGGGATAACTTGGACGAGGTCGTCGAAACGTACCACTGCAAAGAAGCGATTCTTGCTTTGCCGCCGCACCGTTTTGGAGAAGCACAAAGTATCTTCGAGCGAGTTCAACATCTGTGTATCCCCACACGGATGGCCCTGGACCTCGGCGATGGAGTGTTCGTTCCGAGCAAGCTCTTTGATTTCTGTGGCCTACCTCTATTGGACGTGAGGCCCTATCCCGTCGACACTGTGAGCTATGCCGTCGGGAAACGGATCTTCGACGTTGTCTTCTGTTGCTTATCACTCGTCATTTTGTCGCCTTTGTTCATGTTGATCATTCTTGCGATCAAGCTTACATCTCATGGCCCAGCATTTTTTGCCCAAGAAAGGGTAAGTTTGAACGGCAGACGCTTCGCGATGCTCAAATTTCGAACAATGTACGTACACGATTCGCGTGAATCTGATACCAGGCACACCCAGCGCGGCGACTGTCGGATCACACCAATCGGCCAGGTCCTCCGACGGACAAGCCTCGACGAGCTTCCGCAATTCATCAACGTGGTGAAAGGAGACATGAGCCTGGTTGGTCCCCGCCCAGAGCTGACATTCTTCGTGCAGAAGTTCCGGCAGGAAATTCCACGATATATGACAAGACACAATATCAAGTGTGGGATAACTGGGTGGGCTCAGGTCAACGGACTGCGCGGGAGCGACAGTTCGATCCCTCAGCGAATCCAGTATGACCTGTATTATATACGGAACTGGAGCATGATCCTCGATCTAAAGATCATATTCTTTACGGTATTCAACGGATTGCTAAATCGAAATGCCTATTAGGTCGCTCCTGCGGAGCCGATCCAGTTTCCGCTCATTCACGGATCAGGCGCATGCTTATCGCAACTCACGCTTTGAAAGTACTGGTTACCCTCATCGGTTTTCGTACTCAGTAAGAGCTGCCTCAGTTCATTAATGTCTTGAAGGGGGACATGAGCGTGGTGGGTCCGCGTCCCGAGCGTCCGCATTTCGTCCAACAGTTCCTGCAGGACGTCGGCCGCTACAATCACCGTCACTGTCTCAGGGTGGGAATCACGGGCTGGGCGCAGGTCAATGGCTGGCGCGGAGATACCTCCATCGAGAAGCGCGTCGAGTACGACTTGTATTATCTCCAGAATTGGTCCTTCATTTTTGACTTGCGGATCATCGTTATGACGGTCTTTTCAGCACTGATTGGGAAAAACGCATATTGAATCCAGGTTTGTCTTGATCCAGTGCTATTTCCGATTCAACCGCATTTGTCACTCGGAAGCAGGCAGATCGATCTCGCGTGATACGGCTCGTGGTTGACTTCATGTCCAGGCCAAAACCGAAAGATCTTGCACACCGAAAGCGAGTTCTGCGCAACACGGGAGGTGAACATGAAGGTGTGGTCCTAGCAGGAGGAACAGGAAGCCGGCTTAATCCACTCACGAGAGTGACGAATAAGCACCTGCTTCCCATATATGACAAGCCGATGGTGTACGTCCCGATCCAGACCCTCTTGAATGCGGGAATATGCGAAATTCCTCTCGTGGCCGGCGGAAGCGGAAAGAATGCCGGAGATTTTTTGCGACTTCTCGGGAATGGGCGAGATTTTGGCTAGAAGCATTTGAACCACACCTACCAGGGCGAGTAGTTGAGACCGCCACACCGAGACTCCCGTGTACCCTCCGTGTACCTCGCTTCAGCGTTTTTGCGGTTTTTCGCCGTTTGGCTGTTTCGTAGAATCAATAACTTACTACGAGTTCGAAGGCGTACGGGCACGGTGTGATACGGAGCGAATCTGTTCTTCAGCGAGATTCATCGTGACTTGCTGTGGTCTGGCCAGGATCGAGGCCACAAGGCCGCACGCGGCAGCGAAGGACAGCCACAATCCCGGAATCGCGCGGTTGCCCGTCAGGTGGATGAAGTAGGTGCTGATCGCGGGCGTAAAGCCGCCGAAGACAGCGGTGGCCAGGCTGTACGCCAGCGCGAATCCTGTGGTTCGTACATCGACCGGCATGATTTCCGTCAAGAACACGACCATCGCACCGTTGTAGCTGCCGTACAGGAAGGAC
>Ga0137393_10002296_pt1 | contig 12338 bp, 13 predicted proteins | sample 15con2h34BmetaG_FD_101396 | JGI IMG/M metagenome (GOLD analysis project Ga0137393, IMG submission 101396) | Vadose zone soil microbial communities from Angelo Coast Range Reserve, California, USA - 15con2h3.4B metaG | ecosystem: Environmental > Terrestrial > Soil > Vadose zone > Saprolite...
AAGGACGGCAAGATGATCGTGCTGCGCATCCCGTATCCGATGGGCTTCTATGCCAAGGGCTTCGACGGGCGCATCGACGATCCCGATGCCGGCTGGAAAGGCCGCGGGCTGTGGAGCACCAACGGCGACCGCACGCCCTGGCTGATGGAAGGCGGCAAGGGCAGCAAGCCGCGCGCCGTCCACATCCAGCTGCGCCCCGATCCGCTGGCGCACTGAGCGCGCTGCGAAGATCAAGAGATCAAAAAGCGAAGGACCGCCGCCGCGCTCCTTCGCACGCGGACGGCGTCGCCGCCACGCACCGAGGCGAAACAGGCCGTTTCGAAATGGAATAGACTTCCGCCCACGCTGTTATCGACAAAGCAAGAACGTCATCGTTGTATCAGGGAGAGTCCGCACCATGTCCGTCCTGTTCAACCGCCTCGCCCTCGCCGCCCTCGCCTGCGCGGTCGCCGCGCCCGCTGGCGCGCAGCTCCTCGAGCGCAAGGATCTGAGCTACGCGATCGCCAAGACCGTCGCGGAGAACGCGCTCGCGGATTGCAAGACCAGGGGCTACGCGGTCGCCGTGGTCGTGGTCGACCGCGGCGGCAACACGGTGGTCGCGCTGCGTGCCGACAACGCGAGCGTGCACACCATGGAGAACGCCCGCCGCAAGGCCTATACCGCGATGACCTTCAAGATGACCACGGAGGAATTCATCAAGGAGATGGCGACGCGGCCGGTGCGGCGCGAGCAGACCACGCTGCCGAACGTGATCGCGATCGGCGGCGGCGTCCCGATCAAGGTCGGCAACGACGTGGTCGGCGGGGTCGGCCTCTCCGGCTCGCCCGGCGTCGACGAGCCCTGCGTGACGGCGGGCCTCGACAAGGTGAAGGATCAGTTGAAGTAATATAAGCGCTCAATTCGGCTTCTGATACTTGAGCACGAATTCGTCCACCGGTCCGGTCGGCCGGTTGACCGAGAAATCGCGCGTGTCCTCCGGGTGCCGCCAGAAATCGTCCTCGGCGACGAGCTTGAATCCGGCAGCCTCGACCTCGCGGCGCAGCACGCTCTCCTCGATGCGGTGGAACGTCTTGCCGACCGTGGTGCCGTCGCCGGCGCGCGCCGAATGGTCGGCGATCACCAGCGTGGCGCCGCCCTTGAGCGCGGCAAGAAGCTTGCGGTTCATCTCGGCGCGATCGACCGCCATGTAGGTGGTGTCGTGGTAGTAGAACAGGAAGGTGATGAGATCGAGGTCGCGCAGGTCGGCCGGCACCGGATCGTCGAACGGCCGCACCAGCGCGACCGCATTCTTCATCGCCGGCGTCTGCATGCGCGCCTCGAACCGCTCCTTCGCGCGCGGACTGACGTCGGCCGGATTCTGGCCGTAGACCACGCCGCCCGTACCCACCGTCCGCGCCATCAGCTCGGTGCTGTAGCCGCCGCCGGCGCCCATATCGAGCACCTTCATGCCGGCGCGCACGCCGGCGAAGGCGAGAAGCTTCACCGGATCGCGGCGCTTGTCGGCCGTGCGGTCTGCATCGCTGCGATCGGGCGCGGCGACAATGGCGGCGTAGTCGGGAACGGCCTGCGCCGCCGCGGCGGCGGGCACGAGCGCGACGGCGAGCAGCAGCGCGCGGGCGCAAATCACGGCGTAAGAGGGCATCATGTGGCTCTCCTGATGGGCTCAGCGATCCTTGGCGCCGAGCATTCCCCTGATCATCGGCGTCCACTTGTCGATCTCGCTTTGAATGAAGCGGACGAGCTCGGGCGGGCTCATGGCTTTCGATTGGATCGCCTCCTGCTCGAGCTGCTGCTTCAGCTGCGGCCGGTCCACGGCCGCGACCACCTCGCGGTTGACGCTCGCGACGACGTCGGGCGCGAGGCCGGGCGGTCCGGAGAGCGAATACCAGGCGGTGGCGACGAAATCGTGGTGGCCGAGCTCCTGCAACGTCGGCAGGTCCGGAACCCGAGGGAGCCGTTGCTCCGAGGTCACCGCCAGGCCGACGAGCCGTCCCGCCCGCAGCTGCTCGCCCAACACCGACCAGGTCAGCATGCCGACCTTCACGTGACCGGCCAACAGATCGAGCAGCGCCTGCGACCCGCCTTTGTAGGCGACATGGACGAGCTTGATCCGCTCCCTCGCCGCCAGAAATTCGGCCACCCAGTTGCCCATGGTGCCGAAGCCGGCCGAGACATATTCGAGACCGTCGGGGCGGCGCGCGAGCTCGAGAAAGTCTGCGTAGCTCTTCACGCCGAGCGAGGGATGCACGACCAGTACGTTGGGCGTGCCGCCGAAATAGGCGATATGGGTGAAATCGCGCATGGGATCGAAGCCGACGTTGCGGTTCATCGCCGGGCCGAGCACGAGCGTCGGGATGCCGGACACCAGCAGCGTCGCGCCGTCCGGCTCGGCGCGCGCGACCGCCTCGGTGCCGACGAGCCCGCCGCCGCCGACGCGGTTCTCGACGTAGAACTGCCGCCCGAACGCCGCGCTGAGCGCCTCGCAATAGAGCCGGCCCATGTTGTCGGCGGCGCCGCCGGCCGCGAACGGCACCACGACCCGCACCGGCTTCACCGGCCACTCGGCCGCCCCGGCGCAGGCCAGCGCGAGCGCGAGCGCGGCGAAGGTTGTGACCGTCCGTATCATGCCGCCGCGGCCAGGCCGGTCGACGACGCCTTGCTCATCGCGTCCTCCCGCAAGCGACGCCGTAAACGCATCGTAAACTCCCATGATCCTTGCATGCCGCGCGTGCAGGCGCTGCCGAATTTTTTCGCTTTTCTCCCGCTCGCCTGTTTGGCATGACGGATGCATCCGGAAAAGATGGAACGTCGGGGGCGGCACCTTGGCGGACCATGAAGCTGCGCGACTGGCTGACCTTGACCGCGATCGTGGGCGCCCTCGCGCTCGTGTTTTTCGTGACGCGCTACAGCCAGCCGGAGCGGGTCAAGCTGGGCTCTCCCGAATACGACGCCTATATAGAGCATTACGTTGACGAATGCCTGCGAAACCCGCCGCCCGCCGACAAGACCAACGGCGCATCGCCCGCGGAAGCCGAGCGCGTGGAGGTCTGCCGGGCGAGCGCGCTGCAGGCCGATCGCTTCAATCCCGGCGCGCGGCCGCTCAAGCACTGAGCAGTGTCGCCGTGTCGCCCCCGACGCGTTCGCCGCGCGCCCCGGCGATGCTCGCGCAGGAGATCTGCTCACGAACGCTTGATCGACCGTTCAGCGTCCATTCATCGCCGTTACGGCCGTGATAGGTTGGGGGCGGGCGAAGCACCACGCAACAGGAGAGCCACCTATGAAAGTCAAGCTAGTCGTCGCGGCACTTGCATTGTTCATTGCCACGCCGGCATTCGCCGACTACTACGTCGTGCAGAATGCCACCAGCAAGAAATGCAACGTGGCATCGAAGAAGCCGACGGGGACCAAGGTGGTCCTGGTCGGCGACGGCACCGCCTACAAGACCAAAAAAGAGGCGCGCGACGCGCTCAATGCCGCCGACGCCTGCAAGCCGCAGCCCAAAACCTGATCGGCGAGGACAAGGCGGCGGCTGGCGCGGACGCATGTTCCGGACAAGCCCGGCCCGATCCGGGGAGGCCGGTTTTTCCGAATGGAACATGGGCAAATTAAGGAAATGCGCGCGCATCACCGTGCGATCGGGATGCGCGCGAGGCTTTGACAATTTGCGATTGCCGCTTAAATTGGCTGAGTCGTCAACAACCGAAAGGAGGTGATCCAGTGTCTCATTGTCAATCGCCGCGGTCGCCGGCATCCGTGAGCTGGATCCTTGCCTCTCAGGGGGTCCAAGTCGCCTAGCTTGTTGGGGCGGCGTGCTACGGCTTTCGCCGGACCACGGCTCGACAATGGAAGGGCTGCCCGCGCGGGCAGCCCTTCTTTCTTTCGTCGCAGGGTGGGCTCGACCCGTCCCGCGCTCCGGCGCTATTCCGGCTTGATGTTGCCCTCGACGATCACCTTTCGCCATTTCTCGTATTCGGCGCGGGTGAAGGCTGCGCCCTCCTCCGGGCTCGTGCCGCGCGGCTCGATGCCGATCTTCGCCAGCGCCGCCTTCATCTCGGGATGCTGCAGCACCTTGTTGATCTCGCCGTTGAGCTTGGCCAGCACCGCCGGCGGCAGCCCGGCCGGCGCGTAGATGCCGATCCAGAGATCGACGTCGAAGCCCGGCAAGGTCTCCGCCACCGTCGGCACGTCGGGATAGACCGGGCTCCTGCGCGAGGCGGTGGTGGCGAGCGGGCGCACCCGGTTGTCGGCCGTGAACGGCAGCGCGCCCGCGATGCTCGAGAACGCGAGCTGCACCTTGCCGCTCAGCACGTCGGGATACGAGGCGCCGATGCCGCGATAGGGCACGTGCGTCATCTCGATGCCGGCGCGCAGCTTGATCATCTCGCCGGCGAGATGCGGCGCGGTGCCGACGCCGGCGGAGGCGAAGTTGAGCTTGCCGGGATTGGCCTTGGCATGGGCGATGAGCTCGGGCAGCGTCGTCACCGGCAGCTTCAGCGACGCGACGATCACGGCCGGCGAGGAGCCGACGATCGAGACCGCCTGCAACTGGTTGAACAGGTCGTAGGGCGTGTCGGGCTGCAGCGTCGGATTGGAAACGAGCGCCGGATCGGTCAGCAGGATGGTGTAACCGTCCGGCGCCGAGCGCGCGACCACGTCGGCGCCCACCATCCCGCCGGCGCCCGGACGGTTGTCGGCCACCACCGACTGTCCCAGACTTTCGCTCAGCCGCAGCGCGAGATTGCGGCCGGCGGTGTCGATGATGCCGCCGGGGACGTAGGGCAGGATGATGTGGATCGGCTTGCCCGGATAGGATTGCGCCTGCCCGGCGACCGCCGTTGCCGCCAGCGCGACCGACGCGACCAGCAGGCGGGCCGCCAATGTGGTGCATCTCATGTTCCGTCCTCCATGCGCGGGGATCGCCGGTTCAATCCGCCTTGATCCCCAATCGGCCGACAAGCTCCTTGACCGCCGGAATCTCGGACGCGAGGCGCGCCGCGAGCTCGTCCGGCGTTCCGCCGACAATCTGATATCCGGCGCGCTGCGCCTGCTCGCGCGCCTCCGGCGTCTTGAGCGCCGCCCGGCTTTCCTTCGAAAGGAGCGCGATGATGTCCGGCGGCGTGCCGGCGGGCGCGAACAGCGCGTTGAACGTGTCGGAGACGAAGCCGGCGAAGCCCTGCTCGATCATCGTCGGCACGTCCGGCAGCGAGAACCATCGTCCGGCTCCGGTCACCGCCAGCGCCCTGAACTTGCCTTCCTTGATCAGCGGCTCGACCGGAGCGAGCGCCACCGAGCCGACGTCGACGGTGCCTTCGAGCACCGCCATGGTCGCCGGCCCGCCGCCCCGATAGGGGATGTGCACCATGTCGATGCCGGCGCGCAGCTTGAGCTGCTCGGCGGCGAGATGCGACTTGGTGCCGGCGCCCGGGCTCGAATAATTGAGCGCGCCGGGCGCGGCCTTGGCGCGCGCGATCAGGCCGGCGATCGATTGGATGCCGGAATCGGCGCGCACGAACAGCACGTTCGGGGCATTGACGAGCTCGCAGATCGGCACGAAATCCTTGAGCGGATCATAGGGCAGATTGCCGTAGAGCGCGGGATTGACCGCGATCGCGGTCGAGGTGAGCAGGAGCGTGTAGCCGTCGGGCGCGGCGCGCGCCGCGATCGCCATGCCGGGATTGCCGCCGCCGCCGCCGCGGTTGTCGACGACGACGGACTGGCCAAGGGATTTCTGGAACGCCACCGAGACGATGCGCGCGATGATATCGGTCGGCCCGCCCGCCGCGAACGGCACGATCAAGGTGATCGCCCGTTCGGGATAGGCGGCGTGCGCGATGCCGGCGGCGACGAGCACCGTCGCCAAGGCCGCGAGCGTACGCTCGCTGAGCGCTCTGCGCGTCGTCATGCGGGCCCGATCCCGGGTGCTTTTTTTCTTCCGTGCCGCCATGAGATTTGGATATCGTCGCCCGGTCAAGAACCAAGGGGGCATGCGGGGATGCCGGCGTTCCCGATTTGTCGTGCCGGCGACGGCGACATCCGGCAGACGCGACGGTGTGTCACAAGGGCCGCGGCAGAGGAGCAGGCAATTGCAAAAGCTGAGTGAACTGATCCGCGGCAATGATCTGATCGTCGCGCCGGTCGCGCTCAACCCGATCATGGCCCGGATGGCGGAAGAGGCCGGCTTCAAGGCGGTCTACCTGAGCGGCGGCTCGCTCGGCTGGTACAAATGCGTGACCGAGGCCAATATCACGCTCCCCGAGATGGCGCAGGTCGCCCTCGACATGCGCGCGGCCTGCAAGCTGCCGATCGTGCTCGATGCCGGCGGCGGCTGGGGCGATCCGATGCACGTCCACCGCACCATCGCGCTGGCGCAGGCCGCCGGCTTCGCCGCCATCGAGATCGAGGATCAGCTGCTGCCCCGCCGCGCCGCGCACCACGTCGGCATCGAGCATCTGGTGCCGACCGAATTCATGGTGGAGAAGGTCAAGGCGGCGATCGCCGCGCGCACGGATCCGGATTTCATCATCGTCGCGCGCACCAATGCACGGCGCCTGCACGGCCTCGATGAGGCGCTGCGCCGGGGCGAAGCCTTCAAGAAGGCCGGCGCCGACATGCTGTTCGTGTACACCCGCGAGGCGCAGGAGATGCGCACGCTCGGCGAGCGGCTGCCGCCTCCGCTGATGATGTTCGCGCCACCCGACGGCTTTGCCGAATTCCCGCTCAAGGAGCGCGATCTTGCCGCGCTCGGCTTCCGGCTCGCCGCCTCCTCCGGCACCGCGTTCGCGGCCATGGTGAAGGCGGTGCGCCAGTCCTACGACTGCCTGGCGCAGGGCAGGATCGATCCGTTCATCGGCAAGGGCAATGTCGAGAAGGAGATGAAGGCAGCGATGGCCACCACCGGCCTCGACCGCCTGCTCGAGGTCGAGCGGCGGACGATGCATGATTAGAGAATCGACTCATCCGTCGATGCGACCTTCGACCAACCCGTTCGGTCATGCCACGCAACTCGGCGCGGCCTTTGCCTTCGCGTGGGCCGCTTGCACGTCCCCCGCTTGCGCCGAGCCGGCGTTCTACGCTGGCAGGCAGATCACGCTGATCGCCGGCTCCGGCGTGGGCGGCGGCTACGATCTGCTGGCGCGATTGGCGGCGCGCCATCTCGGCCGGCTGATACCGGGCAATCCGACCGTGATCGTGCAGAACATGCCGGCGGCGGGGAGCCTCGTCGCCACCAATCAAATCTACAATACCGCGCCGCGCGACGGGACCGTCATCGCGCTCGTCCAGCGCGGCATGCTGCTGGCGAAGCTGACCACGCCGAGCGCGGTCCGCTTCGAGATCGGCAAGCTCAGCTGGCTCGGAAATCTCGCCAGCGAGACCGGCATGGTGCTGGCCTGGCATACCGCGCCCCATCGCACGGCGCAGGACCTGTTCGCGCGCGAGCTGATCGTCGGCGGGCAAAGCGGATCTGATCCGGAAATCTCGCCGCGGCTCTACAATTCGCTGATCGGCACCCAATTCAAGATCGTCACCGGTTACAACGGCACCGCGGAGATCGCGCTCGCCATCGAGCGCGGCGAGGTGCAGGGCATCGCCGACTGGTCGTGGGCAAGCCTGAAGAAGCAGCGGCCCGACTGGCTGCGCGACAAGAAGGTGACGCTGCTGCTGCAAGGCGCGCTGCAGCGGGATCCCGAACTGCCGGATCTGCCGTCGGCGCTCGACTTCGTGCGCGACGACGCCGATCGCCGGATCATGGAGCTGTTCTTCACGCAGAAGACGATCGCGCGGCCGGTGATCGCGCCGCCGGACCTTCCCGCCGAGCGGCTCGCCGCCTTGCGCTCGGCCTTCGCGGCGCTCGCCGCCGATCGGGAATTTCTGGCCGACGCGGAAAAATCCAATCTCGACGTCAAGCCGGTTCCCGGCGAGGCGGTCGACAAGGTGGTCGCGCTGATCGCCGCCACGCCCGCCGGCGTGGCCGATCGGTTCGCAAGGATCTTCGCTCCGGCGGGATCGCGGTGACCACGGTCATGCTCGACGGCCGCGCTCGAGCGCATCCCGATTCGATCGAATTGGGATGCGCTCTCGTTTCCTTCATTTTGCGCATGTTCTAATCGGAAAACCGGTTCCCACTTTTCCGGAACATGCGCTAACCCTTCCCTACCGGGAACCAGCGGGCCTGCAGCCGCGCAAATTCTCCGGTTTCGCGCAGCATCGTCAGCGCGCGGTTGACCGCTTCGCGTAACGTCTCATTGTCCTTGGCGAACGCGATCCCGAGTTTTTCGTGCGTGGGCACTTCCATCGCGACGGACAATCGCGTGCGGTCCTTGACCAGCCAGGAGATCACCGGAAAGAGCTTGATGACGAGCCCGATGCGTCCGGCTTCGAGGTCGTCGAGCGCGGTGGCGATGCCATGATAGGGATAGTGCTTGATGCCGGCGATCGCGCCTTCGCGCAGGAGACGCTTGGCGACGAAATCGGAGGTATTGCCCGATTGGATGCCGGCGGTCAGCCCGCGCAGATCGGAAACCGACGAGACATTCGGCGTCGACTGCCGATTCACCGCCACGCCCTGGTTGAATTCGAGGTACGGCTCCGAAAACAAGACGATTTCAGAGCGCTCCGGCGTGATCGTCGTTCCCGAGATCACCGCGTCGTAGCTGCGTTTCGACAAGCCCTCGAAGATGCCGTTGAAGTCGTCGCCCGAGTACCGCACGGTCTGCAGGGCGAGGCCGAGCTGCGAGCAGATCGCGCGCATCAGCTCGATGTCGAAACCGCTCGCCGCGCCGTCCGCAATGAGATCGAACGGCGGATCCGGAAAGGCCGAGGCGACGATCAGCGTCCCCGGACTCAAGGTCATGGCTGCGATCCGCTTGGCTGCGTCGAGATTTTTTGCCGAAGCCGCCGGCGATCGCAACCGAGCCGGTTGTCGTCGCGTCGGCGGTGCACGGCCCCTATTCGGCCGCTTCCCGCAGCGGGCCGGGATAGATCCGGTCGTAGAGCTCCGGCCGCTGCCATTGCGGGCCGAGCAACCCCTGCTTGACCGCGCACTGCTCGGATGCGCCGACCACGTCGCGGGTCGAGCGCAGGTAGCGTAGGCGCGCGAGATCGACGTCGACCACGGCGGTGCCGGCGATCGTGCTCTCGAACAGGATCTCCTCGGGTGCCGCCACCATGGCAAGCCCGCGCTCGGAATGGTCGAACAGGTTCTGCGTGGTCACCACGATCGCGAGATTCTCGATCGCGCGCGCCCAGATGAGGGCGCGCCAGGTCGCCCAAAGCCTGTTTTTGTCCTTGCCGGCCGGCATGAAGATCAGCTCGGCGCCGCGCAAAGCGAGCGCGCGGGCGACCTCGGGCATGTAGACCTCGCTGCACATGGCGAGCCCGACCTTGCCATGCACGGTGTCGAATACGGGAAACTCGTCGCCCGGCACCCACTGGAATTCCCACGCCGTCCCGCCGGTATAGATCCACGGCCCGTTCGGATGGGTGCGGCGGTAGCGCGCGGGAGCGCGGCCGTCCGGATAGGCCATGCAGATGAGATTATGGGCGGTCGCCGCCGCGGCATCGATCGGCTCGATGGTGCCGAACACGACGTGGGTCCGATGCTTTGCCGCCGCCTCGACCATCGCGGCGGTCGGATCGAACGTCGCCGGCATCCGCCAGGGACCCGGATAGGTTTCCGGGAAGCAGACGAATTGCGCGCCCTCGCCCGCCGCGCGCTCGATCGCGCGCACCGCCTCGGCGACGTTGGCTTCGTCGGTGCCCGGCGGGTGGCAGATCGGTTGCACCACTGCGATGCGGAAGGTCATGGCCGCGTCTCCGTGTCTCGGCGAATAGCGCTCTCTTGCTTGTAGGATGGGTTGAGCGCCAGCGAAACCCATCCTACGATTCTACGCCGGATTTCTGCCGCAACACCAGCGTGCCGATGATCGCGAGATTGACCGCGTTGGCGGCGATGCCCGCGGCGAAGGCCGGCGCGTAGAAGCCGAAATGATCGTAGAGCGCGCCCGCAAGCCATCCGCCGATGGCCATGCCGGTGCCGCTGCAGAGCAGGAACACCGGGATGCGCCAATAGGCTTCCGCGGCCGGCAATAGCTCGCGGATCGCCAGGATGTAGGCCGGGATGATGCCGGCAAAGCCCAGCCCGAAGGCGGCCGCGACGGTGAACAGGCCGACTTCATCCTGGGTCAGCAGGAAGGCGGCCATGGCCATGATCTGAAACGCCGAGCCGGTGAGCACGGTATTGAGTCCGCCGAACCGATCGGAGACCCAGCCCCAGAACTGGCGGCTGACGAAGGCGGTCCCCAGGAGCACCGACAGCATCGCCGCGCCATGGGAGGCGACCATGCCGAGATCGCTGCAGAACGCCGGCAGGTGCGCCTGCGGCATGGCCATCGGGATGCAGCAGAAGATCACCGCCGTGGCGAGGAGCGCAAAAACCAGGTTGGGAGGCCACCGCAACACGCGATGGGGCGCGGCGGCGGCGCTGAGCCGGCCGCTCGGCAGCGGCATTTCCGGCGGCCGCGCCAGGAAAATCGCGGCCAGCGGCACCACCACCGCGACCTCGAGGAGACCGAAGGAGAGCATGGTCTGCCGCCAGCCGGCGTAGGCGATGGCGCGCTCGAAGATCGAGGGCCAGACGGCACCGGCGAGGTAGCTGCCGCTCGAGATCAGCGCCAGCGCCGAGCCGCGGCGGCGATCGAACCAGCGGCTCACATAGACGTAGAACGGCGCGTTCATCCCGCCGATGCCGAGAAATCCCATGAACAGCCCCTGGCCGACATAGAGCTGCCAGGTCTCGCCGCCGGTCGAGAGCGCAAGCCCGATCGCGATCATCACCGCGCCGACGATGACCGTCCAGCGCACGCCGACGCGCTCGGCGATGGCGCCCATGACGATGCCACCGGTGCCGAAGCCGACCCACGCCAGCGCGGTGGCCAAGGCCGGCACCGACCGCAGGCCGCCCGATTCCGCGGCAATCGACTTGAGCGCGACCACGGTGATCCAGGGGGCGCCGAACGAGAGCGCCAGAATCACCAGCACCATGGTCGCAACGATCCAGGAGGTTCTGGTCTCGATTGTTTTTATTGGTTCATGCATTGGAGGGCGCCTCGCGGCACCGTTATCATGGTCGGTGCCGGGCCGCGAGGTCGCGCGGCTGGGGACAGGCCTGTGCAAAGAGCGAGATGTTCTTGTGGACAAGCTCCTGAACAAGCACGCCAGGGCGGCTGCGCAAGCTTGTGGATAATGTCGTGGACAATCGGCGGATAAGCCATTGATCGGGCTTGACTTGCTCGGCGTCGCGCGCGGGCAAGGCGCAGTGAATGTTGAGGATGAACGGACCGAGCCCAGGAATGCCCGAGCCTTCCGCGGTCGCGCGGCTCGCGACCGATGCGGCGACGGCGCAGAAAATCGCCAACGCGCTGGCCGAGAGCTTCGAGCAGATCGCCGTGTCGGCGTTCGAGGAGACGAGCGGGCGCTGGGCGCTCGCCCTGCATTTCGGCGCTGCGCCCGACCACGCGGCGGTGCGGGCGGTGGTGGCGGCGGCGGCGGGCGCGCGCGCGGCCGATGCCGTGGTGTTCGAGACGCTCGCGCCGACGGACTGGGTACACCGGAGCCTCGAAGGCCTCGCGCCGGTCGCGGCCGGCCGGTTCACCGTGCACGGCGCCCATGCTCGCGGACGGGTGCGGGCGAACCGCATCGGCATCGAGATCGAGGCCGCCCTCGCCTTCGGCACCGGCCATCACGGCACCACGCGCGGCTGCCTGCTTGCGCTCGACCGGATCGTGAAAGGGCGCCGGCCGCTTGAAGTTCTCGACGTCGGCACCGGCACCGGCGTGCTCGCCATCGCGGCGGCGAAAGCGCTGCGCCGGCCGGTGCTGGCGAGCGACATCGACGTCCGCGCCGTCGCCATCGCGCGCGACAACGCGCGCGCAAATCGCGTCGCCGCCCATGTCCACGTCATCCAGGCCGCCGGCGTCGGCGCGCGCCCCTTCCAGGCACGCGGACCATTCGCGCTCGTCTTCGCCAATATCCTGCTCGAACCGCTCAGACGGCTCGCGACGCCGCTCACGCGCCTCGTTGCGCGAAACGGCCGCATCGTCCTCTCCGGATTGCTGGCGGCGCAGGCGAATGCGGCGCTCGCCAGCTACCACGCGCGCGGATTGGTACTGGAACGGCGAATTCGCCTCGACGGCTGGACGACGCTGGTTCTGGTACGACCCCGCAGATTCCGTAGGTTGGGCCGAGCGTAGCGAGACCCAACGATCGCTCGACCGGCCGCGGGATGTTGGGTCTCGCCATAGCGCGTCAAGACGCGCGTAAACGCGCTTTGTGCGCTCGAC
>Ga0137393_10002298_pt1 | contig 12337 bp, 12 predicted proteins | sample 15con2h34BmetaG_FD_101396 | JGI IMG/M metagenome (GOLD analysis project Ga0137393, IMG submission 101396) | Vadose zone soil microbial communities from Angelo Coast Range Reserve, California, USA - 15con2h3.4B metaG | ecosystem: Environmental > Terrestrial > Soil > Vadose zone > Saprolite...
GACCGGCCCGGGCGGTTTCACCTCATCGCAGCAGAACCCGACCGGCATCACCGTAGCCGGCATCTATGTTGTGACTGTGACCGCTCCCGGCCCCTGCGGCGGCAGCGCGCAGGCCTTCACCACGGTGGTCTTCAATCCGAATCCGGTGGCCACCATCACCACCGGCGGCACGGCCTGCCAACTGTCGCCCGGTAACGCCGCCGGCGTTCCGGACGCCGGCGCAGGCGCGACCTACAACTGGTCGATCACCAACGGCACCATCACCGCCGGCACCGGCACGCGCAGCATCACCTACACCGCCGGCACCAGCGGCAGCGTGCATCTCACCGTCGCCATCACCGCGAACGGTTGCAGCGCGAGCGGCAGCGCCGACGTCACCATCAATTCCGGCCCCACCATCGGCCTCCCCTCGGCACTGAGCGCCTGCGGCACCACGACCTTCACTGTTCCCTTCGTGCTCACCGGCAACGGTCCGTGGACCGTTCACTGGTCGGACGGTCTCACCCAGAGCGGCATCACCTTATCGTTGGCATCGCGCACCATCACCGTGAGCACCTCCACGGTCCTCAGCGCGGTGAGCATCACCGATACAAACTGCACCAGCCCCGGACCGGTGGCCGGCGTCAACATCACCGTCAACGCTGGACCGGTGATCACCACCCAGCCAACGGGCCAGATCGTCAGTCCCGGCGCCGAGGCCACCTTCACCGTCGTCGCTACCGGCGGAACGCTGCACTATCAGTGGTTCGTCATCCGCCCCAGCAGCGCGACGCAACCGGTCGGCACCGATTCCCCGTCGTTCACGACCCACCCGGAAGGCAACAGCATGTGGTTCGTCCGTATCACTAATGATTGCGGATCCGTCGATTCCGTCTCGGTAAGCGCCCAGATCGATACGGGGCGTCATCACGCATCGCACCACTGAGTCAAAAGCTTTTCAACCACAGAGACACAGAGATCACGGAGATGTTCTCTGTGTCCTCAGTGTCTCTGTGGTGAAAGCCTTTCGGATGTAACGCCGGGCGGTTGCGGGGCGGGGTAACACATCGCGTAGAGCCGCAATTGGAACAGCGAGAACCACGTCGCACCGAAGAGGGCCAGCAGGACGATCAATCCCGTCCGGCGCGTCAGCGACTCCACCAGCGCCGGCACGATCCCGAAGAGCGCCACGATCAGCGGCGTGGCCAGCAGCACGTCAAAAAGGTAGGGATGAAGCGCCACGGCCTGGCTGAAGACCGCCGCGTAGAGCAGATACGAGCCGGTCCATGCGATCAGCGCCACCGCCGCGATGCGCGGCGCGCGCCGCCGGACGAACGCGGCCAGCGTCGCCAGCAACGCCGCCGCGCCGCAGAAAAACAGCGATTCCCATCGGAAGAGGAATTGATGATTGCCGGGCCTCCCCGAGCGCACGATGTCGCGTCCGAAGGCGATGTCGAGATGGTCGCCGTAGAACATCGCATCGCCATCGAGTCCGCTGCGGTACTGAAAACGGGAGCCGACCAGCTTCACGTCCGAATGCCTGGTCTCGTACCTGGCGCCTATCAGCTCGGCCCCGTAGATCCCGAACGCGCAGATCCACGGAACGAGCAGCGTCAACACCAGGCGTTTGCGCGGCGGCCGCTCGTCGCGCAGCAGAAGGACCGCGGCGGCGTACGACGCGATGAACATCAGGCCGATGATCGATTCGATGTAGGAGAGCGCGAAGATGGCCAACGCCTGCAGCACCGTGACTAGGCGTGTCCGGCGGCCGTCGAGCGCCCGCTCTTCCAGCAGTAGAAAACTGACCGACGCCATCAGGGTGTACTCGTGCTCCGACATCCTCCAGAAACCGGCCAGGTTGTCGGGGAACGTGAACCAGACCATCTGCACCGCCACGCCGAGGACGAAGGCGTGGAGAGGCTCGGCCCCGAGGCGGCGGGCCAGGCGGTACGTGAGCAACGCCAGGAGCGCCGCGATCAGCAGCGCCACCACCTCGTTGTGAAACGCCAGCAGGCGCCAGCCGTACCGGCCGGTCATCGCCATCCACACCTTCTCGGCCAGGAAGCTGCTGATCATGAACCCGCCCGTGAACGAGCGATAGATGATCTTTTCGTCAGGCGTCGGCCAGACCAGCCCGTACGACGCGAAGAATCCGTGATGAAGCCAGCGGCCCAGGATCTGGTGCGCGCGCATCGGGAGATCGCTGCTGGAAAGCGATCCCACCCACCGCTGATGAACGTTCACCCAGACGTATCCGAATGCGATCAGGCCAACAAGAAGAAACAGCGCGAAGATCGTGATGCCGCCCGGCCGTTCATCACCGGTCTCTTCGGCCGGGATACTCATCGAACAGCCCTGCGCTGCTGAAACAGCCACTCCCAGAGTGCCTCGTCGCCGTACGCGCGGTCCCAGGCGTTGTGACCGGCGCCGGGAAACTCGACGTAGCTCACGTCGGCCCCTTCCTGTTTCAGGGCCTCTGCCATCTTCCGTGACTCGGAGACCGGAATCACCGGATCGGCATCGCCGTGAAAGATGCGGATGGGAAGGTGCCGCAGCGCGTGGGCGGTGAATGCGTATGGATCCGAGGCGCTCATCGTCAGCGGCGACTGCTGCACCGCGGTCGTCGTCTCGTGCGGCAGCAGTCCTCCGCACACGACCACCAGGGCTGCCCATGCATCCGGATGCGCCAGCGCCAGATGGTACGTGCCATACCCCCCCATCGACAGTCCGGCCAGGTAGATTCGGGACCGGTCGCCATGAAACTCGGCGATGCTCTTCTCAAGCGCCGCCATCGCCGCCTCGGCCGGCTCCCCGAGCCAGCGTGTCTCGTCCGGCGCCTGCGGAAAGACCACGATCGCCGGCACCCGCCCCGGATTGGCGCGGATCGCCGCCGCCACCCCGATCTGCGTCGAGCGAAGCCCGTCCATCCCGCGCTCCCCCGAGCCATGCAGAAAAAGAATCACCGGCCAGCGCTTCGACCCGTCGAACCCGAGCGGCACATAGACCGAATACGGATACGTCGTCCCGCCGACGACGACCGTCCGGATCAAAAAGCCGGTTTCCCGCGGACACATCGTGCGGCAGGAGAGTATCGCCAAGCACGCAATCGGCAACAGCGAGGGGATGCGGATGGCCTTCACGGCAGGCGAGGATACAACGTGATGCCTGAGCCCGATCCGCCGTCTCACCAGTACCGCCGGATCAGCGTCAGCAACGCGACGCCGTTGCAAACGATGGCGACGGCAACGATCGCCCACGGGCTGATGCGCCATCGAAGGCGTGGAAGCGAAATTGAGGCGAGAAATAGCGGCAGGATTTCGAGGAAGTAACGGCCCTGTACCCCTTCGATTGAGTCGCCGCAGACGACGGACCACATCAGATACTGCGATAGAAGGACCGCGAAGAGAGTCATCACAGCAATGATCGCTGCCGCGATCCGCACGCGGCCTTGTTGCGCCGCGCCGGCCGTGAGTGCGACGGCGATCAACAGGATGATCTCAGCGGCGATGACGGACGGAGACAATTTGATCTCGTTCGCACCGAAGCGTCCGATCATTTCTTCGACATAGAAACGGCCGTTGGTCACGACGTCATGCATGGCCACTCTGGCGAACTGCATCGGATGGGCGGCGATACACCGGATCTGGGCCCGGGCATCGACCGGCAATCCGGCACGCTGGTTATAGGCGCCGCGGCTGGCCACCGCGATCGACAGCAGCGTCCCAGCCGCGGCGGCGGCAATGATGGCGATGCGGCTTCGCCGGCGGAGCGGGGCCACAAGCGCCAACAGCACGATCAGGAAGTACGCCGGCTTGCAAAGGGCCAGAGCGAAACCGGTCAGCGCGACCACCCACGTGCGCCGAGGGGGGACCAGAAGCAGCGCCGTGAAGAGCCAGGCCAGGGCCATCGTCGCCGCGTCGGCGGACAACGAGGCCATCTCGTAAAGCGACATCGGCAGCAACGCCGCGGCGGCGAAGATGCCGCCGTACTCCGGAGCCGCACGGATCGCCAGCGCGATCAGGATCACCGCCACCAGGAGATTCGCCACGCGCCCACCGTAAAGAACGATCACCGGCCTCAGAGGCAATGCCGCCACGAGCGACGGCGCCAGGTATGGCAGCGGGGTGTAGAAGGCAGCGAAATGCACCGTCCCGCCGGGCCTCCTGTCGTAGGGCAACGCGGCCGCGATCCGCAACGTTTGCGCAAGCCTTTGGCGTGGTTCTTTGCGCGACAGTATCCAGACAAAATTCTGCGTCGACTTGGCGACGGGAGTGATGTCGGGACCACCATCGGACAAAAAATGACCACGCCCGATCGCCAGTATTCGCCAGAAGTGATTCTGCTCGTCCGGCACCTCGAACGGAGGCGTCACAAACGCGAACGCCAGCCCGAGGAGAAGCGCAACAGCGACGAAGATCTGGCTCTGCTCATCACGGCGCATCTGCAGGTAGATGACGGTCGCCAGAGGTCTTCCGTCTAGACGGACTTCGGCCAGCCGCTTGTTCCTATATGCTTCACGTTTCCTGGCGTGGGCCGAAGCTGCCGAGCTGGGAACGTCAGACACGCCATGTACACGCATGAGAACTTTGCTGCGGATGTCGCACGGAGCTTTGGGTTCCTGGAGACGGATTACGGGATGCGTCGAGAGCCGCCTAACGTCGCCGGCATCTGCTCTTGGGTCGTGTACGTCAATTCGCTGATGAAGATCGTCGTCGAGCACGAGGTCGGCGGCTATTGTGGTGTTTCCGTCGTGAATCTTCGCCACGTGAAGCGCGATCCAATGGAGAGATCCGAGTTTGATCTTGAAGAAATTGTCGCCGTCGGCGGACCGCGACAGCCACGACGGCAAGACCCCAGATCGATGAGCGAGGCGGTTGCGAAGAGCGCCGAGACGCTCCGCTCGGTGGGTGCGTCTGTGTTGAAAGGCGACTTTGAGGCGCTGCACGCCCGGCAACGAAGACTCGTGGAAGCTGCCCGGCGAAATAACCCGCTGTCGCCCAACTAGCGCCTCGTGCGGCGACGCTCCGATGAGTTCACGACGACACTCCGCGGGCCTCTTGGCGCTGATCCTCGTGTCAGCCGGCATTCTTGTGATCGCGGCGGCCTGCCGCCAACCCGGCAACCGTGAACGGCTGCGGCAGGAAGTCAGGGAGCGGCTCATGGCGAAGATCAAAGAAGAACAAGCCATCGAAGCACGCTTGAGACGGGTGGGCGTAGGCACGCCGTCAACCGAGGTGCTGAAGCAGTTCGGAAATCCAGCGGCGGCTCCATGCAGCAACGCTAATAAGTGCTGGTACTACGACATCTCCGGGCAGAAGTATTTCATCTGCTTCGACCAACACGACAACGTCGCGTGCGAGGGCTGGGCATATCTACTGCCGCAGCAGCATCCTCGGATGCCGCCGCCCAACAAGCGCAGGCGGACGCAGGCCGCCCTGGCCGGCATCCACGTTTGGTTGCGACTACGCCGCGCTGTGTCCTCTGTCTCTCTGTGGTTCAAAAGATTTTTCATACGAGCGCGGTACAATCTGCCGCGCGGCTACCGATGCCAAAGGTGAAGTCGGTCTTTCTTGATTTCGTTCGACATGTCGTGAGTGGCGACATCGAGGAACTCTCCCGCCGCCTGGCGGCCAATCCCTCTCTTGCCACCGAGGCGGCTGAGGTTGGCGCTACACGCCAAGGCGCGCCGGACTTCTTTTTCACCGAAATCGCTCACTATCTCTACGCCGGCGACACGGCCCTCCATATCGCTGCCGCCGCGTTTCGGTATCCGGTGGCAGAGCTCTTCGTTGCGCACGGGGCCGATTGCCGCGCGAGGAATCGCCGCGGCGCGGAGCCCCTTCACTACGCGGCGGACGCCAACCGCTGGGAGCCGGCGTCACAGGCGAAAACGATCGAGTACCTCCTGTCGGTTGGCGCAGACCCCAACGCTTTGGACCGCAGCGGCGTGGCGCCCCTGCACCGAGCGGTGCGAACGCGGTCGTTGCCCGCGGTTCGAGCGCTGCTGGATGGCGGCGCCAACCCGAGAGAGCGAAACAAGGCCGGCCCAACTCCCCTGCATCTCGCCGTTCAGACCACCGGGCGAGGAGGGAGCGGTTCCGCGCACGCACGCCAGCAGCAGACGGGCATCATCAGGCTGCTGCTGGAACGCGGCGCAAGCCCGGCCGACAAAGACGGGAGAGGCAAACAGGTGCGTCAGGCGGCAACGAGTGAATGGATTCGAACCTTGCTCATCGGAGGTTCCGGCTAACCAACCGTTCTATAGGGTCAGGTCCAAGTGTCGAAGACTGGATGTCCAAATTGCAATCGGCCCGCGCCGGCACCTTCGACTTTAGACATGACTCCACGAATCCTGACTCAAAGAACCACGGGCCCGAAATGCCGCCGATCAGTGTCGAAAACTGCGAGTAACGCAGTGAGCCTGATTCAACGATGAGAGGGGCTCTTTTTGAATCTCCTTCCGAGCGCGAACAAGCTAGTCACGCGATGGGAACGCCTCGGAACTGGACGTTGCCGCCAGAAGCGACAAACTCAATCAGGGGCGTGGCCTTCAGCGTGGCTGGCGCTCCCTCGAACGTGATGGTGCCGCTGATGATGACCCCTCGGACCAAGTCGTTGTCAACGGCTGTATATCGTTCAACATGATGATCGCGACCCGCCAGCGAAATTGCCGATGCAAGCCACTCCTTGCCAGCGTCATCGATAAGTCGTGAACTTCCCCAAAGAATAACGCGGTTGTCGCGGCGCTCGGCTACGACAGTAAAGGTGCAGTTCACCGACTCTCCCCGATGGGAGCAGCGCTGCAGGGTGAAGGAGAACTCCTCGTTGTGTTGCATATTCTGCGCGGGGGTCGTGGCGTTACCAGGAATCGGACCACCATCCACAGCGCCGGCGGACAAGGACGCCAACTGTTGGCGTAGCCCCTGGTTCTCCGAACGAAGCTGAGCAATCACCTTGTCCTTCTCGGCGAGCTGCGTATCTTGCCGCGCCTCCGTGGTTTTCGCCGCGTCCTGAGCCCGGCTACGGCCAACGGTCGACCCGATCCATGCGGCAAGCACCACTCCTGCGCAGCCGAGCAGCGCTGAGATCACAGTTGCCTTGAGATTAGTGCGCGCGACCTCTCTCGCCGAATTGACGTCGTCTGTCATGTCTGCCTCTCGAACCTCGGGGAAAGATGACATTCTAGCTGATTCGCTGACTGAACGACTGCCATCCATCTCTCCTTCTCTCATAACCAGAAATCAACCTGTGGCGGTCGGTCGGACGTGTAGCGGGCCGTCGGGCATGGGGCAAGCCCCTACTCATGCACCCGAGGGCGTGATGCTGTCGTGGGGAGAGCTGGCCTCCTTCGGCATGGGCTTCTGGTCACGGGAAGCGATCGAACCAGCCCTCGGCGCCGACCTCGCCGACGCCATCCCCGAGCTCCTCCGCCTCGCCGATCTGGAAGTCCGCATCCTCGCCTCGAGATCATCGGCGGAGAACGTCCTTTACGCCTTTATCGATGAGACGTGGGGGCCAGTCATCAACTATTCGCATGCAGGGTCAAACGCGTGGCGTCCAGACCTTCGCCTTTTCGCGCACGTAACTAAGTCACGACGATTCAGCGGCTTGCAGGGGCGGAACCGGAGGAGCCTGAGTCTGGCAAGGGTTATTCGTTGTGGCGAGTCCGGCCTACGTTGCGGCGCACCCCCTCAGTCCACTATTCGACTCGCGGAGCCGACGAGTGGACTCGCGGAGTCGACGAGTGGACTCCTGGAGTCCACTCATGGACTCTACGCGTGTGTGAGCTCACTATTTCTGGTGGGTTAACTAATTGAGAAACCGACACTTGCGATGGCTCACTGGAACCGTCGCGAGCACTCATCAGTGATTCGCATTCGCGACGCAGGTCAAAACCAAGGGGATGACTTCTCTACCTCCAGGCAGGTATGGAGTTATCGCGCCGCTGTGGCAGTCGGCTGACCCACACCTCACATTCGTCGGAAGCGTATCTGGCGTCGACTAGAACTGCACGCAGGTCTAATCGTCGCTGAACATTTCGGAGCCAGTTCGCTGCGTTTCGGTCACTGCGTTTCCCAAGGAACTTCCGGCTAAACGGAGCGTTGGATATCGGGCGCCGGGTTATCGTCGAATACTCGGGGTGCGGCGAGACCCGCGGCGAGACGCCAGCGCTCCGTCGCTAGTTCGATAATTCCTTCGTGATATCCGCCGCGTTCGCGGCACGGGCGACTCCTTTGCTTTACAATCAACGGCGATGGCTGCCAAAAAATCATTCAACACAGCCTGCCAGGAAGAGGTCTACCGGCAGGTGAAGTCGTATCTCGATGAACTGGTCGACGAGCATTTCGACGATGCCGAGCACTGCGACTTCTATCTGAAGTACGGCTCGACGGTGCTGGAGATCTCCATCGAGCCGTATCAGGAGGATGATGCCGTCATCGAGGTGCTGGCCTTCTGCGTCCAGGGGGTCGAGCCCTCCTTCGAGCTGATGCAGGAGCTTTTGCGCGTGAATGCCGAGGTTCCCCTCGGTGCGTTCAGCATGGCCGGCGAGGATCTTTTCTTCTCGCACTCATTCCTCGGCCGCCGCCTTCGTCCCGAGCAGCTCATCGCCTCGCTCGACGTGGTGGCCAATATCTCCGACGAGTACGACGAGAAGCTCGTTTCGAAGTACGGCGGCGAGACCGCCATCGACCGTTTGCGCAGCGGGGGCGTGCGGCCGCCCGTCCAGCTCGCCGCGCGAAAGGCGGACAGTAATTGAAACGAAAGGCATACCGCTTGCTGTTTCATGGCGATATGACCAACTCTTTGGGCACGGCCGCCGCGGCGATTCTGCTCTGCGCGGGGCTGCTTGCCGGCTGCACCGGCGGACAGGAAAGCCACGCTGCCGAGGAACAGACGCCGAAGAAAAACGGCATCCCGGCGGTCACGACCGCTCCCCCTGCGCAACCGCAGGTCGACGCCCGAGCGGCTCTCAAGTCGATCAGCGCGGTGATCCCCATCTACGCCGGCGCGAAGTATCGCGACGACCTGACCCGCCGCGATTCGGTGATGATCAAGAACCAGTACGGCCCGACCGCCGAGGTCTACACGCTGGCCACCGACGACTCGTTCCCGCAGGTCTACCACTACTACACCACCTACCTGGCGCAGTTCCGGGCCTTCCCGGCGCAGTCGCCGTATCCCGCTCCGCAGACGTGGCGCACGCTGGAAGTGCAGCTCAACCAGGCCATGCAGGACCCGTTCATCCCGGGCGACACGCTGAAGCCGGGAGCCAGACAGGTCACGCTGCAGGTCGCCGAAACAGAGGCCGAGCCGAAGACGGTCATCCGTTACGTCATCACTCAGCAGCCGATCGCGACGAGCGAAGTCCAGACCCCGAAGGCGGCCGCTGCTTCTCCGAATGCGCTGGAGCGGGAGTAGGGCGCTACGCGCGTTGTCGGTTATCGGTCGGTGGTGGATTAGTGGATTAGTGATCTGTGGATCAGCAGATCGGTGGATCAATCGTAGAGTTGGCGTTGCAACCGAACCAACCGATAACCGAACCGACAACCGACAATGCGCGTAGCGCAGACAAAGCGCGTAGCGCAGACAGACCATGTACCCCTGGCGCCGCATCGTAGTTCCGACTGATTTTTCGACGGCCGCGGAGTGGTCGTTCGATTCGGCGGTACGGATGGCCGGATCGACCGCCGCGGAGCTGGTCATTCTTCACGTTCGGGCCACGCGAGCCTCGAATCCGGAAGAGCTGCGCTTCCCGGCCGACGATTCGCTCTACGAGTACGCCGAGCAGCACGAGCTGGAGAAGTTGCGGGACCATGCCCGGCGGGCCAATGCCACGGTGCAGACCAGGCTGGTCATCCAGCGCGCTCCCGATCCCGGCGCGGCGATCTGCCGGACGGCGAGCGAGGAAGAGGCCGATCTCATCGTCATTTCCACGCATGCACGCCACCATGTCGCGCATCTGATCATCGGCTCGACGACGCTCAACGTCCTCTCCGGGGCTCCTGTACCGATCCTGGCCGTCCGGTACGGCATCCGCGCCCGCCTCGGTCTGCAGCGGATCCTGGTCCCGGTGCACCTGAAGCAGGGCTCGACGGCGGCGGCGGCGCTGGCGGCCTCGATCGCCCGGCGGGAGAAGTCCGAGGTCCAGCTCATCATCGTCTGCGAAGATCCGGAGCAGGCCGCGGCGGAGGCGCTGGTTTCCGATATGACAAATGAGCTGTTCTCCGGTATCGAAACCAAGCCGATCGTGTTGAAGGGGAAGGACATCGACGCCGAGCTGGTGCGTTACGTCCGGGGGGCGGATGCCGATGCCCTCTTCCTCAACGCGGCGGCGCACGAGATCAGCACCCTGAAGCAGGACATCATCCGGCAGGTGGAGACGCCTGTCATGCTTGTGCCCGCCAGCCAGCCGCCCCGTCCCTGAGCCAAAAAAAACTTTTTGGCTGGGTGGGTAGGGATTTCCGTTCCCCAGACACTCCTCATGTGGAACCCGGTTTATGAAACTAGCATCGACCAATAAAACTGTCGCCGGGCATGACCCGGCGACAGAGACTATCTTCCTCTCGCATCGGCATGCTTCGTTTTTGGCGAAGATGTCGGACGAGATTAACCCCGCGATGCCAAAGGCATTCGGGTGGCCCCATGCGATCCGCACGATTATCGACCGCATCGAGGAGAGCAACATCGATCTCACTGTTGCGAGCAGTGAGTATGAGATCGCTCAACTCGCGGCAGGCGAACTGCGCGCGAAAGGCCGGAGGCGAACTGCATCCCGCTGACTAGCGGGTTTTCCGATTCTTCATCGGCGATCCGGTCAGAAGCTCGACAAGCGTCCCGATCGAATCCGCCTGCGAAAGATCGACGTTGCTCTGGAAAGCAGCTTCGATCAAGCCTCGGATGATTTCCGCGCGACTGATTGCCTTGCCATGCTTCAGACGAATGTCGATGGCAAGACGATCGAGGTACGCGACATGCCGATCCAACAGGACGACTGTAATCTTCGCCCAGGGCTCGGTGTGGACAATGGGTCTCCCGCGGTTGCTTTTTGCTGGTGTCACACGTTCTCCTCTCTACTACGATTTTGGATGGACAAACCACGTACAGTGTATTCTGTTCGCGCGCCCGCGTCCATCAGTATTTAAGGACTGAATCGCTGATTGGGACCGAAGCTGGCGCGATGGGGAGTCGCCTCGAAATCTTACGCGCAAGGTCGGGCCGGGGCAAGGGGGGTTGCTGGGGCAGTCCATCCTGACGGCGAGCGCAGCGAGCCTGTCAGGATCTCCGGTGAGACCGCGCGGCAGTCGGTTCCAGCAGAGGCCTCGCGATTCCACCCGAGATCCTGACAGGCTCGCTGCGCTCGCCGTCAGGATGGACTTTATGCAAAAATCCTCAGCTCATCGCCCGCTTGTCGAACGCCTTCAGGCCCATCCACATGAACAGGACGGTCAGCAACACCAGGGCGGCCAGGATCAGCGCGACCGGCATATGCGGCACTCCCGGCGTGAGCGCGGCACGCATCCCCTCGGAGACGTAGACCAGAGGGTTGATCAGCACCAGCCATTTCATCGCCGGGACGTGGCTGAGCCCCGCCCATGGGTAGTACGTGCAGCCGAACATGATCATCGGCGCCACGATCACGCTGAACATCAGGCCGATCTGCGGCGGCGCGATGCCGGTACCGAGGTAGAGGCCCATCGCAGAGAAAGCCGCCCCGCCGAGGATGGTCACGGCAAGAAGCAGAGGCGCGTTGGCGAAACTGAGACCGGGGATCGGCCCAATGATCAGCCGGGCAACCGGCAGCACGAAGAGCGCGGCCACGATCCCCTGCAGTAGCCCGGCCACGATCTTCTCGATGGCCACGAGCTGGATTGGCACGGGCGAGAGCAGCCGATCCTCGATCTCCTTCGTGTGGCCGAAGTCCACCACCATCGGCAGGGCCACCGATTGGATCGCCGAGAGCGTCAGGCTGAGGGCGATGATGCCCGGCAGCATGGCCGCCGAGTAGTTCCCGCGCATGAAGCCCATGCGCGGCAGGAGGAAGCCGAAGACGATGACGAAGAGCAGCGGCTGCAGCGTGGTCCGGCTGAGGAAGAACGGCAGCTCGCGCCGGGCCACGGTGACGTCGCGCATCAGCAGGGCGGCGAAGACCCTGGCCGGTGAGACATTGGAGTCGTTCATGCGAGCTTCCTCCCGGTGAGCGAAATGAACAGTGTCTCGAGACTCGGCCGCGAGAGGTGGATGTCGCGTACCGTGCGTCCGTGCGCTTCGCCGGCGTCGATCAGGGCCGGAATGATCGAACCGCCGCGGGCGCTGTAGACGCGCAGCAGCGGTCCGCGCGCTTCCACCCCGGAGACGC
>Ga0137393_10002302_pt1 | contig 12328 bp, 10 predicted proteins | sample 15con2h34BmetaG_FD_101396 | JGI IMG/M metagenome (GOLD analysis project Ga0137393, IMG submission 101396) | Vadose zone soil microbial communities from Angelo Coast Range Reserve, California, USA - 15con2h3.4B metaG | ecosystem: Environmental > Terrestrial > Soil > Vadose zone > Saprolite...
AATGGCGAAGATAGCCGCAATGCGAAACGATTTCATGTTCTTTCTCCTGAATCCAAAATATATTTCATGCGCGTGGTCCGCCATTGATTGTAGCTGCGCATTGGTTGCGACGGGGAAGCGCAAGCCGCACAGAAACTTTTCTAACTATGTTCCTTCCCAGCGAAAAGTAGTTGAGCACAGATTAACGCGGGGGAAAAAGCCCAGTCTTTCATAAATCGAATAGGCACGTGTGTTGTTGGTGCTTACGGTGAGAAACGCCTGCTTGCCGGCGTTGCGGCTTCTACGTGCCAGTTCACCCACCAGCGCGGTGGCATAACCGCGTCCGGTGTGTCCGGGTAGCGTGGCAACGGTGCTGATCTCACGATAGCCCGGCAGATTCAAACGCAGGCACGCCATGGCAACCAGCAGGTCGCCTTGCTTGATGCCAATGAATCCACCCAGCTCCGTCAGTCGCGGATAAAGCTTGCGTCCAGGACGCGTGGTTTCATAAAGGTTCGACATCTGCCGAAAATCCGAAGCCGCAAGCTCAATGATCCGCGCATCATGTTGGCTGTCAGCCTCGCTTGTAGTAGAGCTACCGGCTTCCTGCACCATCTCCACCAGATCAACCGACCGCGTAACTTTCCAATCAGATGGCGATGTGAGCGGATGCAAGGAAAAGAGGCTCACCGGTTCGCGACCAAGGCAAGCCAGTGAGGCCCACGCTTGCGCCGTAGGCGATTCCGCCAGCTCATCTGGAAACGCCCCGTGCACGCACACTTCCTGGTAGAACCGCTGCGCGTGCTCAGCCGTGATTGCGAAATGTGATTGCAATGTGGTGAGCGCGTGCCACGAGGGATTATCCAGCGGGTGCATACCTCAGGAGTTTAAATCGGAAAGTCAGGCTCAGGCGACCCAATGGTAAGCGGCCGAAGGCGAAAAATTTTCGGGTTAGCGCCGTCCAACAAGCGGAGTAATATGATTACCGGAGGAGTTTATGCGACTCCGCTCTGCCTTCCTCGTATTAATGATGCTTTTCGCCGCCACCAGCATTGCCGCCCAGAGCACACGTCCGGCCAGTGAAGCAGCGATTCAATTGCCCAAAGCAAATATTCATGCCGCACAAGAAACAGCCAAAGCAAATGCTCCGCAGGCTGATTCCAACGAGATGTTGGAACGCCGGAAGCTTGATCCAGGTATCTATCTTCCCACGTATGCTGACGGCCAGAGTTCGTGTGCAGCCATCAGGAGCTATAACTTCACCCCAGGTGATAACCCCAAACTGGAAAGCGTGACTACCTGTACGCCGGCCCGGCCTCACAGCGTGTATCGCACGAATGATGAGAACAAGAAGCGGCCGCAAGGGCCTGTGCTGCAAATGATCTCCAGTCCGCAAAGTTCGAGCGCCAAATGAAATGATTGAAGGCCTTCGTTGAAAAGCCCTGCTCCGGCAGGGCTTTTTGCTGCGCCCTACATTAATTCCATTAATTGGCTTTACTTCGCTTCAGAACAGAGCCATAAATGTGGCTTGGGGGCCACATGCAATATCTTAATCCCGGACCGATGATCTTTGGGCCGCCGCTACGGCGACGCGGGGAAAAGTTGATTGTCGAAAAAGGTGGCCCGGCTGCGGTGATTCCCCGGCAACATCGTTGCGCTTCCGGTCGCCACAACAAACGTCTTACACAGTGCTTCTGTGCCGGCATGAAGAAGACTGGTGCGAAGACGACTGGTGTGAAGACGAAAAGACCAACATAAAAAAGAAATAGGCCGCCTCCAAAACTGGACGCGACCTAAGTCTGCGAAAACTCCGAACTGTTGCTCTGCGATCTACTTCGTCAGCGAACTCATGTCGATCACAAAACGGTATTTCACGTCGCTCTTCAGCATGCGGTCGTAAGCTTCGTTGATCTTCTGGATTGGGATGATCTCGATATCGGAAACAATGTTGTGCTTGGCGCAGAAATCAAGCATCTCCTGCGTCTCTCTGATGCCGCCAATCAGCGATCCGGCCAACGAGCGCCGTTTGAAGATCACGCTGAAAGGGTGCAGGTTGAGTTGTTCCGGCGCGCCCACCTGCGTGAGAGTTCCATCCAGTTTCAGCAACGCCATGTAGGCGTTGATGTCGTGGTTGGCAGAAACCGTGTCCAGGATAAAGTCAAAGCTGTTCAGGTGCTTTTCCATTTCCTGCGGATTCTTTGAGACCACTACTTCATCGGCGCCCAGACGCTTGGCGTCTTCCTGCTTGCCCGGTGAGGTGGTGAAGAGCACCACCTTTGCGCCCAGAGCGTGTGCAAACTTCACGCCCATGTGTCCCAGTCCGCCCAGGCCAACAATGCCGACCTTCTGTCCTTTGCCGACTTTCCAATGCTTCAGCGGCGAGTATGTGGTGATGCCTGCGCAAAGCAGGGGCGCCACGCCTGCCGGATCCAGCTTTTCCGGAACGTGCAACACAAAGTGCTGATCGACCACAATGTGGTTGGAGTAACCGCCATAGGTCATGCCGCCAAGATGTTTGTCGGGAGCGTTGTACGTCCCCACGAATCCGCCTTCGCAATACTGTTCCAATCCCTGTTTGCAGGCAGGGCAGGTGCGATCTGAATCCACCATGCAGCCGACGGCGGCCAAGTCGCCTGGCTTCAACTTCTTCACCTCGCTGCCCACGGAGAGCACGCGACCAACAATCTCGTGTCCAGGAAGGGCGGGATAGGTTGTGTTCTGCCATTCGTTGCGCACGGTATGCAGATCAGAGTGGCAGACTCCGCAGAAAAGAATTTCAATGTCGATGTCTTGTGGGCCGGGCTGGCGACGCTCAAATGAAAATGGTGCAAGCGATGATTGTGCTGACTGAGCCGCATAGCCAAATGCCTTGCTGGTTGCTTTTTCACGGGTGGTAGGTTGTGACTGAATCGTTGTGCTCATGAATCTCCTTCATCGATCAAAAATTGTATGAAAGCTTTTCGCCTGCGCAGAAAATCTGTTTGTCGGTTGATGTAATGGGCACCCGAATGGCAGACGACCATTCTTAAATCTTGGATGATAGGCGGCAACCGGTGGATTCACAAAGGGATTGATAACGCGGCAACTCAGAATCGTGTTCCGGCAGGGGTTCAATTCAGCGCTTGAAGGCGCGAACGTAGGTCAGGTAAGCTGCGGCGATGATCGCCCGTCCGGAAAGTGCAATTTGTCCGACGGTGTAGGTTGTGAGAACGCGCCTAGGGCCTCCGTTATCCCGGCGGATACAACCAAACATGATTGTACTGCTCTCAGGTCTGGTCATTGCACCAATCCTGAATGGCACCGCACTTCCAGTGCTGTCACGCCGCGATTATGATTGATGAGTTGATTCACTCATGAGGAGGGCCCATGTCAATTCGTCCGGTGAAGAAGCTGATTAAATCCAAGCCAACAACCGAAGGCGCTGGCGTACATCTGCGGCGAGCGTTTGGATTCGGCGATACCAGGGAATTCGATCCATTTCTGTTGTTGGATGACTTCCGCAATGATGTTCCTGAGGATTACCTTGCCGGCTTCCCATGGCACCCGCATCGCGGTATTGAGACGGTCACTTACGTGCTCGCGGGGACGGTGGAACACGGTGACAGCATGGGCAATCGCGGATCGATCGCGTCAGGCGACGTTCAGTGGATGACCGCCGGCAGCGGCATCATCCATCAGGAAATGCCACTTGGCGACCATGCCGGACGCATGCATGGTTTTCAGTTGTGGGCGAACCTTCCATCGTCATTGAAGATGACGCCGCCGCGCTATCAGGAGGTGAAATCCAATGATATCCCTGAGATCACGGATGATGACGGCACACACGTAAGACTCGTCTGCGGAACTTTTTGGGGGAAGAGCGGTCCTGTCGACGGAATTGCGGCCGATCCAATCTACATTGATGTTTCCGTGGCGCCAGGCCGCAAGAAGACCTTGCCGATTGAAACCACGCGCCATGCCTTCGCGTACGTGTTCGCTGGATCAGGAAAGTTCTGTAATGCTTCGGGACCGCTTGCGGTACCGACGGAAGGTGTGAACTGGCTGGATACAGCGCCGCCGGCTCAGGCCGACAATCGCTCACTGGTCATCTTTGATCGCGGTGATGAAGTGGTGGTCCAGGCTGGTGATGAAGGCATACGTTTTCTATTGGTGTCAGGCAAGCCGCTGCAGGAACCTGTTGCGTGGTACGGCCCCATTGTCATGAACACACAGGAACAACTGCGCCAGGCATTCACTGATCTGGAACGCGGAACGTTTCTGAAGAATGCAAAAGACTGAATCCTGCTAAACATGAGATTGGCAAATATTGGGTTGCTGCTGGCGTTGTTAGCACCGGCAAAGTTAGTGCAACCGTCGGCACGCTCCACGATCTATCCGCCTGCCCGCGCACTTCTGAGTACAGATCGAACGCCCATGTACACGTATAAAGTCGTGAACATCTTCCCGCATGATCCGCAGGCTTTCACTCAGGGCTTGTTCTACCGCGATGGCTTCCTTTATGAAGGCACAGGCTTGAACGGGCGGTCGTCATTGCGCAAAGTTCGGCTGGAAACCGGGGAAATCGTGCAGAAGATCAATCTGGCTGCGGAATTTTTCGGCGAAGGGATTGCTCCTGTCGGCGATGAGATTGTGCAGCTTACGTGGAAGGCGCACAAAGGCTTTGTTTACCGCGCCAGCGATTTTCATCTACTGCGTGAATTTTCGTATCCCGGTGAGGGCTGGGGACTGGCGGCGCACGGCAACGAACTCTATATGAGCGATGGTACGGCTGAGATCCGAATCCTGGATGGAAAAACTTTGCGGGAAAAACGCCGGTTGAAGGTCCATGATGGCCAGAAGCCAGTGTTGGAACTCAACGAACTGGAATTTGTTGAAGGAGAGATCTTCGCCAATATATGGCAGACAGACCGCATCGCGCGTATCTCTCCGCAAAGCGGCAAGGTGCTGGGATGGATTGATCTGCAAGGCCTGCTCAATCCCATGTATCAACGCCATTCCGATGCCGTGCTCAACGGGATCGCCTATGATCCCGCAAAGAAGCGCCTTTTCGTGACGGGCAAGTTGTGGCCGAACATCTTCGAAATACAAATTGTGCGCCGCTAAGAGAAGGTATCAGCCACGAAACGGGTATTCAGCGAAAAGCTGGGCGCCCGCAGGCGCCCCGTTTCAAACAACTGTCCTCTATTTTCGTCAGCAACAAGCGGCTGCAGATTGAAGGCTTAGAATCTCCAGACCAGACCAGCAGAGGGCTGCGCCATATGCGTGAGTCCCGGAGTGCTCAGGCCCAGCACGCTGAGTCCAGGTATTTGAAAGCCGGGAGCGGAAAATACCAGGCCGCGATATTCCGCGCGCAATGCTAGAAAGCGGTTCAAGCCGATGTCCACGCCAAAGCCGTAAAGAAATGCCGGCTTGGTCTCACTGGGCCCAAAGCCAAGATTATTGGCGATGTTGAGGACCTGATTGACCGGAGCGCTGGTGGGGCGGAAAAGAATGGCGCCGCCACCAAGCAGTCCGTACGGACGTACACGATGGCGCGGCCCGCCGGTGATAACCGCTGCTGCCGTCAACTCATGCACGTTAGTCCTGAGAGCGGTAGTCAGGTTCCCGACGGTCAGGTTTAAAGGGCTGAGAAAATTCTGGGTGTTGCGCGTGAAAGCATAATCACCTTCAACGGCGAACCAGCGCGCCACGTGATAACGGTACCCTATAAGAAATCCGGCGCTGCGCGTTGATCCGGAGTTGGCAGAGCTGGCAGAGGTGATGTTCGAAAGCACATCATTGGTGCTGCTGGTGAAATTGCCGGTACCCTGAGTGCTTATTTCCTGACGAAAATCAGCACGGTAATTCTGCGCTGAGGCCGCTGATGCCAGCAGACACACCGTTGCCATGAAAGACAAAAGGAATTTACGACGCATGTACGGACTTCTCCCTAAGATAAAATTGCCCCGTGCTGACACTCCATTGCGTGTGCGCGAAGGGAGTGGTTCGACCTGCAAGGTAGGGTTGCAAGTTAGTAACCCTGAGCCGCTGGCAAGGTTTCGAGCGCGATACATTTCTTTCGTGACTCAAAATTTCATGGCCGGCAGCGGGACGGAGCCACGAAAGACGAACTAAGTTTCACGCCGCTGGGTTCATACGGTTTAAGCCGCGAGTTCGCCTGGGTCAATGATCGATTCGGAGTGTCTTGGCCAGTTGAACCTGGCGTAGGTTTTGGCCGCGAATGAACGCCTTGCAGTTTGACAGTTCTTGCAAACTCTATAAAATAGCTAAGTTGTCTCCTGTCGTCTTTTTACAAAAGACATTGCGCCGGGCGAGTTGTCTCCGGGCGCATCTCAAAGCCGAAGTGGCGGAATTGGCAGACGCGCGTGGTTCAGGTCCACGTACTCGCAAGGGTGTGGGGGTTCGAGTCCCTTCTTCGGCACCAATCTCATAATCGTTCTTCCTTCATTCCCAAATTGAGGGAGTACAGAGCCAACGGAATCGTCGGCGGCGAAATGAAACTATCAACTTCCGCGTAGATCCAACCAAGCAGCGATAAACGCCTAAAATCGCGAGCCGAGGCGCAGTGCGTCGAATCCGAGTTGGCTTGTGGATCAGGTCGTCTTATTGATTGACTGTCCAGTCATTTATCAATACTATTGGGTCACTAAATGGAATTAACGCTCACCGCCAAGTCGAAAAAGGAAGTGGTCTCACAATTTCGCCAGGCGGAGATCATAACGGCGGCCAGGAAAGTCTTTGCCGAAAAGGGCTACATCGCCGCTACTGTTGACGAGATAGCACTGCGCGCCAATCTGGCCAAAGGCACCATCTACGTTTACTTCGACTCCAAGGAACAAATCTACAACGCCGTGATGTCTGACGACCTCGAGGCCCTGCGCCGACTGACGGTGGGGAAGATTGCTGCTGCCGGAACCGTATTCGAAAAGATATCAGCGTATGTCAACGCGCGTTTCGAGTACTGCGAACAGCGTCGCGATTTTTTTCGCATCATGTACATCGAACCGTCCGGCTCTCCGGTGATGAGCAAGGCGAGAGTGATGGAGTGGCTGCGCGAACCGGTGCGCCTGCTGACTGACGCCATTGCTGCGGCGATTGCGACTGGACAGATTCGCCAATTCCCGGCAGAGAGTCTTGCCTGGACAGTCGCCGATATGACTACGGGCGCTCTGCAGCGCCGTCTATCATCCACGCCTGTCACCACCGCCCGGCAGGACAGCGATTTTCTGATTAGTTTTGTGAATGCAGCATTGCGGCCGTCGGCCAGTTGAGAGGAAAAAACCTGAAATGCAACCGCGCTTGCAGTTTTCCAAAATCATTCATTCCCAGATCAGCCTTATTTTCATGCTGGCCATGGTCGTCATGCTGGCTCTGGCGCTACAGGGCTGCGGCGGCGTAAAAGCTTCCGCACCGCCCGCCAAACCGCCTGAGGTGCAAGTGGCGGACGTGCTCCAGAAAGACGTTCCGATCGTCAGCGAGTGGACGGCCACTCTGGATGGCTTCGTGAATGCGCAGATTCAGCCGCGAGTGGCTGGCTATCTTGTTAAGCAGAACTATAAAGAAGGATCATTTGTTCACAAGGGTCAAGTCCTGTTTGAGATTGACCCTCGTCCCTTTGTAGCCGCCTTGGACCAGGCGAAAGGTCAACTCGCTCAGGCGGAAGCCGCGCTGGGCAAAGCGCAGCAGGATGTGAAGCGCGATCAGCCACTGGCTGAAGCGCGGGCCATCGCACAGAGCCAGTTTGATAATGACATTCAGGCCGAACTCGGAGCGAAAGCCGGCGTGGCAACAGCAAAAGCCAGCGTGGAGCAGGCACAGCTCAATTTGGGATTCACACAGGTTACGTCTCTCATTGATGGTATTGCCGGCATCGCCCAAACACAGATCGGGAATCTGGTCAGCAACACCACCGTGCTTACCTCAATCTCTCAGGTCAATCCAATCAAGGCATATTTTTCTATCAGTGAGCAGCAATACATGCTGACGCAAAGTGTGGGTAAGGGTGGCGCCGCAAGAGACGCGTGGAAAGGTGTAAAGCTGAAGCTGGCGCTTTCCGATGGCAGTGAGTATCCCTACCAGGGATCGTTTCTGCTGGCTGACCGGCAGGTGGATGCCAACACCGGAACCATTCGCGTCGTTGGGTCGTTTCCTAATCCTAACAACCTGCTGCGTCCCGGGCAGTTCGGCCGCGTAATCGCCGAAATGGGAACCCAGAAATCAGCATTGCTGGTTCCGCAACGCGCCGTAACTGAACTGCAGGGGAACTTTCAGTTGGCGGTGGTGAGCCCGGAAAACAAGGTGAGTATCCGGCCGGTAAAAGTCGGTCCGACGATCGGCAAGATGCTGATCATCCAGGATGGGGTCAAGCCACAGGAACGGGTGGTTGTCGAGGGCCTGCAAAAGGTCAAAGAAGGCACCGTTGTAACACCCAAGACGGCGAATCTGTAAGCGAGGACAGTGATGGCGAAGTTTTTTGTCAACCGTCCGATCGTGGCCATGGTTATTTCCATTGTCACGGTCCTGGCGGGACTGGTTTCCATGGGCAAACTGCCGCTGGCGCAGTTTCCACAAATCGTTCCTCCGCAGATCATTGTCAACACCACCTTCACCGGTGGCGACGCTTCCACCATTGAGCAATCAGTGGCCACTCCGCTGGAGCAGCAATTAAATGGCGTTGACAACATGCTGTACATGCAGTCGACCAATGCCAATGATGGCTCGTTGCAGGAGACGGTCACCTTTGACGTTGAGAGCGATCCCGGCACCGACCAGGTGAATGTGCAGAACCGCCTGGCTCAGGCGCAGCCAAATCTTCCGCCTGACGTAAACCAGTTCGGCGTCACGCTGCGCAAATCCACCGGCTTCCCAATGATGCTGGTGGCCCTGTACTCACCCAAAGGTACCTACGATTCGCTGTTCCTGGCCAACTACGCCAACATCAATATCAATGACGCCCTTTACCGCATTCCCGGCGTTGGAGAAGTCAGAGTCTTCGGCGCTGGCGACTACGCCATGCGCATCTGGATCAAGCCAGATGTTCTGGCCAAGCTTGGTCTCACCGTCCCGGAGATCACCCGAGCAGTACAGCAGCAGAACAATGTGAATCCTGCCGGACAGGTGGGAGCAGAACCCGCGCCTCCCGGAAATGAAATGACGTACACGGTGCGCGCGCAGGGAAGGCTGATTACGGCCGACCAGTTCGGCGGCATTGTGGTCCGTTCCAATCCGGATGGCTCGCTGGTGCGGCTCAAGGACGTTGCGCGGATTGAACTGGGCGCGTTGAACTACCAGCAAGTGGCACGCATGAACGGCAAACCGACTTGCATCATTGTGGTCTATCAGGCGCCGGGATCAAATGCCATTGCAGTGGCTGATGGCGTGAAGACAGTAATGGATGGGATGAAGGAACGCTTCCCAACCGACCTCGATTTCGTGACCTCGCTGGATACTACCAGGCCGGTGCGCGAGGGCATTAGAGAAATTGTCATCACCTTGTCAGAAGCCATGGTGCTGGTGATCTTCGTGGTTTATCTGTTCCTCCAGAACTGGCGGGCCACGCTAATCCCGATGATTGCTGTTCCTGTTTCGCTGATTGGAACGTTTGCATTTTTTCCTTTCCTCGCTTTTTCCATCAACACGCTGTCACTCTTCGGACTGGTGTTGGCCATCGGACTCGTGGTTGATGACGCCATCGTAGTAGTGGAGGCCGTGGAACACCACATCGAAGAAGGAATGACTCCGAAGGAAGCGACGCTTCAGGCGATGAAAGAAGTGTCGGGTCCGGTTATCGGCATTGCGCTGATATTGTCGTCAGTGTTTGTGCCGATCGCATTCATGAGCGGCATACAGGGCCGGCTGAACCGTCAGTTCGCGGTCACCATCGCGATATCCGTGCTGATTTCAGCTTTCAACGCGCTCACGCTTTCGCCGGCGTTGTCGGCAATCCTGTTACGCCCGAGAAAAAAATCAAACGGACCGCTGGCGCGTTTCTTTGCTCTTTTCAATCGCTGGTTCGCCAAGGCGACCAACGGATACGGCAGCCTGAGCCACACTCTTGTCCGCAAAGTGGCGATCGGCATCTTGATCCTGGTGGGCTTTGTGCTGGTAGATGGCGTTGTTGGACGCAAGCTGCCCACGAGCTTTCTTCCCGAAGAAGATTATGGATTCTTCCTGTTGAATGCGCAGCTTCCCCCAGCCGCGTCTCTGGCAAGAACTGATGTTGTGTGCCAGAAGATAGAACAGATTCTGGCGGAGACGGACGGTGTGCAGTATGTGAGCCGCGTGGCCGGCTTCAGTCTTCTTACACGCGTGTCGTCTTCCTATAGCGGTTTCTTTTTCGTTGGGCTGATGCCATGGGATCAGCGAGGCGCGAAAGGGCTGGAAGCCAAACAGATTCTTGAGAAACTCAATAAGCGTTTGGCGTCTGAAGTGCCTGAAGCGAATGCTTTTGGCTTCATGCCTCCGGCCATTCCCGGACTCGGTAGCGCTGGTGGTTTCTCTTTCTGGCTGCAGGACCGCAGCGGCGGATCAGTTGATTACCTTGATCAGAACCTGAAGAAATTTCTAGCGGCGGCGCGCAAGCGACCGGAGTTGAACGGCGTGAATGCTTCATTCGCCACCAACATTCCGCAAATTTACGCTGATGTTGATCGCGACAAAGTGTTGAAGCAGAGCGTTGCCGTAGGTGATGTCTATCAGACGTTGCAGGCCTTTCTGGGCGGATTATTCGTAAACCAGTTCAACCGGTTTGGACGGCAATGGAAAGTGTTTGTTGAAGCCGAGGGTGCCGATCGCGCGCGGCCAGATAACATCAGTCAGTATTACGTGCGCAGCAGCAAAGGCGGCATGGTGCCGCTTTCCGCCGTGGTCACCACCAGGCCAACCACCGGGCCCGAATACACCAATCGCTTCAATCTGTATCGAGCGGCGCAGGTGCTGGGCAGCGCTGCGCCTGGCTATAGTTCAGGACAGGCCATGGACGCGCTGGAGCAGGTCGCCAAGGAAACATTGCCGGCAGACATGGGATATGACTGGGCGGATCTGTCTTATCAGGAACGCAAAGCCTCAGGAGCTGCCGGCGGCATTTTCGCGCTCTCGTTGTTGCTGGTGTTTCTGATTCTCGCCGCGCTGTATGAAAGCTGGGCGCTGCCTTTCTCAGTTTTGTTGTCAGTCCCGATTGCCGTCTTCGGCGCGTTTGCCGGATTGCAGCTTCGCCATTTTGATCTCGACGTTTACGCGCAGATCGGACTGATCATGCTGATCGGCCTCTCCGCCAAGAACGCGATTCTGATCGTGGAGTTCGCCAAGATTGAGCATGAGAAGGGAAGAGACCTGGTGGAAGCAGCCGTTGCTGGCGCCAAACTTCGTTTACGTCCAATCTTGATGACTTCATTTGCCTTCATCCTGGGATGCGTGCCGCTGTGGATCGCATCCGGTTCGGGCGCTGCCGGACGCCGTATTCTTGGGACCGTAGTCATCACAGGCATGTTGGCCGCCACCTGCATCGCGATTTTTATCATTCCCATGCTCTTTGTGGTGGTGGAAAGAATCGCGGCCCGTTTGCGTCGCAGACCGCACGCGATCATCACTGAACGCGAACCTTCACTCACCGGGGCCGACGACTAGGATCCAAATGAAAACAAGAATCATTGCCGTGGCTTTGCTGTGTCTTGCCATAACCGGTTGCACTTTGGGCCCACGTTACAAGCGGCCTGCGATTGATGTTCCCACTGTTCATCGCGGCGTCAGCGACAATGTGGATAAAGCCCAGACCGCGTCACTGGCGGACACGAAGTGGTGGGAGCTTTTCCAGGACACACAACTGCAAGAGTTGATCCGCACCGCACTGGCGCAAAACTATGACGTGCGGATTGCCGCCACTCGCATCCTTGAAGCACAGGCGCAGCTAGGCATCACCCGGGCCAATCAATTTCCAACCGCCAGCGCGGGTGCGTCCGCGGTTACGCAACGCAATCCGGCACAGTCCCTCCTGCCAAGGGCGAGTAACGGCAGCGCGGACCAGTTGAGTGTATCGGCCGCATGGGAGCTTGATTTCTGGGGCAGGTTTCGCCGGGGCACCGAAGCAGCGCGCGCTAATCTGCTGGCCAGCGAGTGGGCCAAACAACAGGTAGTCAGCACGCTGGTCAGCGATGTGGCAACGGCATACTTTCAATTACGCGAGCTCGATCTGGAATTGGAAATCTCGCAGCAGGCGCTGGTTTCGCGGCGCGATTCCCTTAAGCTGACGCAGCTTCTGGCTGACCACGGCGCAACTTCGATGCTGGATGTGAGGCAGGCAGAACAGCTGGTTTACACCGCTGCCGAGCAGGTGCCTGATCTGCAACGGCGT
>Ga0137393_10002303_pt1 | contig 12326 bp, 9 predicted proteins | sample 15con2h34BmetaG_FD_101396 | JGI IMG/M metagenome (GOLD analysis project Ga0137393, IMG submission 101396) | Vadose zone soil microbial communities from Angelo Coast Range Reserve, California, USA - 15con2h3.4B metaG | ecosystem: Environmental > Terrestrial > Soil > Vadose zone > Saprolite...
CCCTTCATCCAATTGTACCGCTGGCGCACACGCGTTTAAAACGTTAACCGCTAAAACTCGCTGCGAAAGACCAGGCCGTTTGTTATCTACAAGATATAGGAGAGGGCAGAAAAACCAGCTACCGAGCAGCTCTCTTCGCGAGCCAAGCCTACTCTAGAATGCCACGTATTAGCGTTACTAAGCCCGCCTAGCGACGATATGGGCTCGCAGCGCCTCGGGGGGGCGGGGGGCATCCAGCGGACGAACGTCGCTTAAATCAACTGCTGTTTCGTTATTCTCTAAAAGCTATAGGTGGGATTAAAACTTTTAGGCTACGGCTAGTGATGCCCATGCGCTGCCCGGTCGAACTTTTCTCCCGCCGGAATCGCCACACTCAGCCGGTTCTCCTTCGGGGCCAAAGGGCAAGTCGCATAAGCAGTTACAGCGCACGGAGGGTTGTAGGCGCGATTGAAGTCGACAATCACCGTGCCCTTCGCGACCGGTTCGGTGTCGAGGAAGCGCCCGCCAGGATACGTGTCAGTTTTCGCAGTCAGGTCATTGAAAACAAAAGAGAGTCCCTTCGAAGCGTCGCCGCCCAACGCGGTAAGGCGCGTTTCCTGTGCATTGATCTTGAATACGACCACACCCGCAACCGGCACGGACGTCACATCGCCCAGCACGTTCGGTACGTCAATCGTCTTTTTGCCATCGGACGGAATCCACTTCGCCGTCACGCGGTAATTCATGTCCAGCGGATAAAACAGCATTCCATGAAAGTTGCGAAGCGCTGCGCTCTCCGTATCTTTCAGGCGAACTCCAATGCGCTCTCCCCGCACGATCACGTGGAACTGCAGGCTTCCCATGTCAACCGTGGTGGGATGACCCGAAACGTCAGGATCCAATTTGGCGGTAGTCAAGTCTTTGCCCGCGATTTTGGCGTGCGCATCGGGAAGAAGCTTGATGGTGACGTCTTTGCCGGCAAGATTGAACTCTCCGCCATGCGCTGGACCTTTGGGAAAAACGAGCGCGTTTCCGGCATCGGTTCCAAAACTGTTCGCACCCGGCTTGAGCCAGTACAAGCCAACCAGCGGCAGCCAGTTCTGTTTCAGATCGGCGACCTGTTCAGCTTTCCATTTCTCGAACGATTGCACGTACGCCGCGTCGGGCGCGTCAATCGATGACGACGCACCTTTTCCGGCTCCCGCCGAAAGCAGAAGCAACGAAACCCACATCGTGAAAAACGCAAAACGATTCACTGGATTCATAATGAAATACCCTGTGTTCCTCTGTGCCCCCTGTGGTTAAGAAAGTCTCTGACCACAGAGGACACAGAGGAACACAGGGTAATTCATCTCTTGTATTCTCGTGGGTCAGGCAGGGGCTCAAGGCCTCGGCCGGCAAAGACTTCTTTGAATTCGTGCAGCAGTGCTTCGTGTATCAATCCATTCGAGGCGATCGTCTCGCGGCTGTTGAGTTCAAATGGCGAACCGTCAAAGCGGCTCACTTGGCCGCCCGCTTCCTCGACGATGAGCACGCCTGCCGCTGTGTCCCAGGGATTTAGATTGAATTCCCAGAAGCCGTCGAAACGCCCCGACGCCACGCAACAGAGGTCCAGCGCGGCCGATCCAGCCCGCCGCACTCCGTGAGTTCGCAGCGTGATCTGATGGTAGAAATGAATGTTCGGATTCTTATGGCGCTTGTGGCTGGGAAAGCCGGTGGCCACAAGGCATTCGTTCAACTTCGCTATTTGCGAAACGTGGATCTTCTCGCCGTTGAGTTGCGCGCCTCTTCCCTGCTCCGCGGAAAATAATTCGTCGCGTGTGGGGTCATAGACAACGCCGGCGATGCGGACGCCCGTTCCATCGCCACTTCCACCCGAGGTCCGGCGCTCCAGAGCCAGGGACACGCAGAACACCGGGAATCCATGCGCGAAGTTGGTGGTACCATCCAGCGGATCGACGTACCAGCGATACTCGCTGCCCTGATCGTTCAAACCCTGCTCCTCACCCAGCACGTCGTGCCCCGGAAATTGTTGCTGAATTCGTTCGCGAATCAATACTTCCGAGGCGCGATCGGCCGCCGTGACCAGATCGGCGTCGCCTTTGTACTCCACTTTCAGGTGCTGATGGAAATAGTGCATGAGCAGCGCACCGGCCTCACGCGCAATTGCCGACATGGCGGGGAGAAAGCTCTCGGGCCTGGGGTTAGCGGATGTCATGGCGTTGAGTGGCGGCCTCCGGCGCTCGGCTTCCGGAATTTTTCATCCAGGCAGTATTTCGTCACAAACTGACACTGCGTGAAAACAAGGCGTTGACTTCGCTGGACAGTTCATGAAGCCGGACGCCGGGAGCCAGGCCTACCTCGGCTTCCCGGCATCTTCCTCGATGTACATGATCTCGTGTTTGAAGATGAACAGATTGGGCGCACCCTCGCGGGTCAGGCGCACCATGTTCTTGTCGTAGTACTCGATCCAGCCGCGGACGGTTTGGCCGTCCATCAGCTTAATGTTCACCGATTTCTGCTTCTCGCCCAGAGCCTTGAGAAAGGACGCCTCTTCGAAAGTGTCTTCGGGCGGCGGCGTCCGGCTCCGCTTGACGGCATTGGGATTCCCTAGCGGCGGCGTACGGAAAGGCATACCGGAATTGTACACAAAACACAAAGCTGGGCGGCAACGAGCCGATGAGACGAAACCGTAACATCTCTGCCCTGAGTCACCGCGTCGAAGAAAATTGTCGATTCGGCTTGAGAAGACAAATTCGTCCACGCACCGGAGTACAATTTCGAAATTCGCTCTTCCGGTAGGAGGCTTGCCGTGAAGATTCATTCCTTTGTCCCATGTCTATTTCTCGTCCTCACAGTTTTCGACTCTCAAATGAGTTCACAGAAGGGTCTGGACGAGCCGCCCGGAAAGCTTGAAATCGCAAAACACCCCTTGGTCCTTGAGCCGCCCGCAGGTCCACAGGCGCGAAAGCTGGATCCCGCAAAGCTACAGCGAGAGGCTCTTGATCTGGCGGAGTTGGCCCGCACCATTCCCGAGGATGTCAATCAGACAATGAACGGCAAGCTTCCCAAGGATCTGGCGGACAAGCTCAAGCGGATCGAGAAGCTTACAAAGCGTTTGCGCGGGGAACTGGCTTTTTGAGGAGGGCAGTTATGACGCGCGCCCAGAGAATCTGGTCACGGCTTGGCTGAAGTGCTGAGACGATCTGCTTCAGCTTGTTCGCGACGCGCGTTCACGCTTTGTCCCAGCTCGATGTAAACGTTAGCCAGGAATTTGTGCGCATCCGGAGACTGAGGTTGGAGCTTCACCGCCTGTTCCAGATAAGGCAAAGCCCCCATAGGATTGTTCTCCATGCCAAGGAGACGTCCTAATAGCAGATTCGCCCTGTAATGGGCAGGATTGATTCGAAGGGCCTCCCGAAAATTTCTTGCAGCTTCTGCCGCGTTACCCACAGCGTCATAGGCCATGCCGAGGTAGAAGTAGAGATCGTCAGAGTCGGGGGCATGGACCAGGGCGGCCTCCAGCTGTTGGGCCGACCCCGCCCAGTCTCCGGTCTCGCCCAAAGCCACACCCATCTCATAGTGCGCTCTGCCAGATTCCGGATTCAGTTCCAGGGCTTTGCGCAACCATGGCAAAGCTTGCTCATACTTCCCCGAGCCGTTCAGAGCCCGGCCCATTTCCAGGTTCGCCAGGGCCAGGCCGGGTTCCTCTTTCAACACTCGCTGTAGCTGGGGGACGGCATCCCGATAGCGCTCACTGTCCACTGCTAGCAGCGCATGATGCAGCAGGTTGGCGATCTCGATCTTATCTTTTGGGTCAGCGGCTCTCTCCTCTTTACCTGCCGTCAAAGAAATCGACGCAGCAGTGACATAGCCGAGAGCCTGCAGTTGCTCCGCCTGGTCAGGACTCACTGTCGCTGGAATGGTCGCGGTTTTGCTACTGCTCTTACTGCGGAATTCCTCAAGCTGAGCTTGCATAGTGTCCGCGACGGCGGTTGAAGTAGCCGCCAGATTATGCAAGGCCTTCGGATCGGATTCCTGATTGTAAAGCTCCCGCCGGGGAGCATCGATGTACAGATACTTGCCCGCACGGAGGGCGCGCAATGAACTCCAGCCAAAGGCACGGTGTGGATAGTCCGTCTCCGAGTAAGCTGGACGCTCGGGCAGGCGGGAACTTTCCGCAGTGAGCTCGCTGCGGCGCGGCGTCTGCAACAACCCAAGCAGAGAGGCTCCCTGCATTGCAGCTGGGGCCTGCACCCCGGCCACAGTTAACAGAGTTGGAGCGACGTCGACCAGACCCACACGCGTAGTGATCCGCAAGTTTGCACGATTGCCCGGTAGCTTAATCAGTAGGGGAACGTGCACGGTTTCATCGTAGAGAAAGAATCCGTGGCTTTCTTCGCCATGCTCCCCAAAAGCCTCTCCGTGATCAGCGACAACCGCGATGACGGCCCCTTCGTAGAGTCCCTGAGACCTTAAGGCGGCAAAGAGCTTGCCCAGCGCAGAGTCGGTATACGCAATTTCGCCATCATAGGGCGCGGCTGCGTACTTGGTCTTGAAAGGCTCGGGCGGGTCGTAGGGGTCGTGCGGGTCGTACAGATGCACCCAAAGAAAAAAAGGGGAGCGGGACCGACGGCCAAGCCAAATCAAAGCATGATCGACGACGTTATGGGCCCGTCTCTCTTCACTCGTGTAGCGATCTTCCCCATTCCGGCGGCTATGGAACCCGGCGTCATAAGTGTCAAAGCCGCGGTCGAAGCCGGGTGCCGCCGCGCTCTTGGGATCGAGCACCTGAGATCCAACGAAGGCGGCTGTGCGATAACCGTGCTGACGCAGGAGGTCAGGAAGATAGGGCAGATCTCTCACCAAGGGTGTTCCCAAATCGCCCAAGTGATTGAACTGTGGGTACGTGCCAGTCAGAATCGTCGCATGTGATGGGGTCGTTAGGGGAACATGCGCGTAGGCCCGCGAAAACACCGCGCTTTGGCGAGCCAGGCTGTCGAGATTTGGCGTCAGCCCAAACTGGGCCCCAAGGAAGCCCATGCGGTCAGCACGGGCGGTGTCCAGCGTGATTAGGATGACGTTGGCGGGCACAGCTGGATTTGACCCAGCGAAGCATGACGAGGAAAGAGATGCCAGCAGGCATGCATACAGGAATCGCCAGCCAATCGACATAAGACGATTGAGTGTAGCATTCGCGATCCGGCAAAAGAAACCACCGGCCCGAATGGGCCGGTGGGGTTGAGATGCAGCTGTTTGAGTGTTTAGAACTCGAACCTAAGGCCAAACTCCACCTGCCGCGAAGCACCTACGGCAAAGACGCCGGATCCAGTGCCGATGCGTACGGAGTTAAGATCCCCCGAAGCGCGGCTGTGCGAATTGACAGTTCCAGTGACACTTCCCGACGCTCCCACGGCTGTGTCAAGGCCTCCGGTCAAGCGCCCGAAGTTGGCGAAGTTGAACACATTGAAGGCGCCGATGGAGGGCTCAATTTTGAAGCGCTCCCCGAGCTTAATCGGCCAGCTGAGCACGGTGCTGACCTCCTTGTACAAGCTGTTGCCCGCGGGGTTGGAAGGTGGAGGAGCAAGAGCCTGCTTGACCCCGCCCAAGGCCTGCAACTGGTCGAGACGGAAAAGTCCCGCCGTGACGAGAGCCTGCCCCGCCGGAGTTGGTTGACCCGCCTGGTGGGTGTTCCAGTTGCTGATCGCGGCCGTCAAACCTGATGCCGAGACTGAGCGCTGGAATTGGCCTGGCTGCCCAACCGTTCCGCCGTTTGCCGGGAACAGGTCGGCCACCGTGCCGTCTCCGGTGAGGTCACTGCGGAAAATTTCGCCCGTCCCCGTTGTGCCCCCGGGAGAAACGATTGTCAAGGTCGTCGGCGGCGCAGATCCAAAGTTGCCGATCACGGCGAACCGCGGTCCGCGATGCGCCACGTCGAAGGTCACTCCGAACTTGAACTGGTGTGTGCGATCCAGCGAGGTAGGACCAAAGAAACCCGTTGGATTCCTAAAATCAAAAGCCAAGGGACTAAAGTTCTGGTCACTTCCACCGGTGCCTTTAAAGCGCGAAAGCGTATACGAGACGATCAGATCCATACCGCTTACGCCACGAAACGGATTCCCCATCTGCTGCTTATAGGAACTCTGCAATCCGTTGTACACTGAACGGCCAATGGGGAGGTTAAACTCTCCCACCCCGACGTTCGGGTTGATGCCGCCAAATGCTGCAAATGTGTCCGGGGTCAGACCAAAGACCGAGGCCGGGCTGCCGGTGGCACCGAATGAACTGGACAAGGCCAAACCTGAATCCAAACCGTTACCGGCGAAGGCGTTGATGCTTCCTGAGCCAGGATTAGCGGCTATGTAGCAATCGACCGCAGCCTGGGCAGTGGGAGCATCCGTGGCTGTAGCACAGCCGAAAGCTCCGGCCGTAGTATTGATCGCGTTCAGCGCCGCGTTCGTGTTCAAGTAGCGCGAGTCACCCACATGGTTGAGGTCAACACCTTCCTGGAAGTGAAGGCTTACGTTGCGAACGTAATCTACACTCAACACACCTTTTGCGATCTGGCGTTGGATACCCAGGTTCATCTGGTAAGAGCGCGCGGTGCGGAAGTTAGGTGCAAAAGCCGGGCCGACGACGTGTGTATTGAGGGTTAGATCGTTGCCAACAAAGCCTCCATTAGCTTGCGGTCCCGCGGACTTGACTGCCGCTTGGAATTCCTGCTGCAGGTCGAAAACGAGCGGACCAGCTACCGAGAGCGGCTGTTGGCAGACACCGGTTGCCAAGTCTACACCGTTCACCGAGGTGACCGAGTTTCCCGGCGTAAGAGTAAATGAGACAGAACCAGCACCACCAGGGGCAAAGCAGTTTAAAGTACCGGTGCCGAAGAACAATCCCTTGGCCAGTTTATTCGGGCGGTCAAACAACGTGTTATTGAAGATGTAATTCTCGTAGTAGAGGCCGGCGCCGCCGCGAATGGAGGTTTTGCCACTCTTGAAGGGATCCCAGGCAAAGCCCACCTGCGGCCCGTAGTTCTTGTTTGGGTTTTGGATCCTATTGCCCAATCCGGCTCCCCACTGATCGAGCAGGTTGCCCGAGCAGCCGGGAAAACCTGAGACTGTCGCCGCCGAGCACGGGGTCGGAGCTAGATCACTGTCGCTGCGGCCAGTGTCTCGGTTGTAGCGCAAACCATAAGACAGGGTGAAGTTCGGCTTGATCTTCCAGGAGTCGCCCACATACCATTGGAAGCGAGTATCGGACTGTCCTCCTCCTGGGTAGCCAAACTGTGGTACCTCCGTAAAGAACCCTTGCCCATTCCCCAGAACCCCGAAGAAAAAGGGCTGGGCGAGCAGGTCACCGCTACTGGGATTGGAAAGCGTGAAGTCCAGAGGAGCGAGCCCGAAGAAACTCGCAAAGCCCCCACCCAGAATGCGGTTGACCCCGACGCCGAAGCGGAAGATATGCGAACGCCAAACTTTACTGCCGTCATACTTGATCTGTTTGTTGCTCTGGAGGGTCCCTTGCGGAGCCAGCAGGTTGGGACCGGAAATGACCTCGCCAGTATCGATGGCGGCAATCTCGCCGTTCGGCAGCGGATCAAAACCAGCAGTAGCACCGGCGATCTGGTTGTGAAACTTAAGGTAGCCGGCACGGATGCTGTGCGACCAGCTTCCTTTGTTCCAGTCCAAACCTACAGCGTGGGAGGGAGCGTTGTCCTTGTTGGAGTAAACGGAATAATCGTACCCGAAGTTACTCTCCGAAATGTTCCAGTTATAGGTGAAGCGGTAGAAGATGTGAATATCCTTAGTGGCGTTCCAGTCGAGCTTGCCGGTCACAGATGTATCGCGGAAGGGCGAACTGAAACCGCCGTTGAGTCCGGGAAAAGACGCCACGGCAACCGGGGCGATGCCGTCCTGCTTCATACGTTCCCCATCGATAAAGAAGAACAACTTGTCTTTCACGATTGGGCCGCCAAAGCGGCCGCCAAAATTGTTTCTTTGGTAGTAACCAGTCCCAGCCTGGGCGAAAGCGGCCGTCAAGGCATTCCGGTCCCGGAAATTGTAAAAGCCCTGGCCATGTAACGCATTCGTCCCAGAGCGGGTGGCAACGTTAACCGAACCGGCCGAGGTCAGCTCGGTCGAAAGATCGAGACCCGAGCGGCTGATGTTGAATTCCTGAATAGAACTCAAGGCCACGTTCTGCGTGGTCGTACCCACGGTTTCGTCGCTAATGTCCAGACCATCTAATTCGATTCGGGGGGTACGTCCAAACACACCGTTAATCGAGATCGAGGAATAGCCGGCCTTGGTCGGATCGAACGTTTGTCCGTCTTGAATCTGCACTCCGGGTTCGAGCTGGGCAAGATCAAGGAAATTGCGGCCATCGACCGGCAGCTTGTCAATCTGGTCCGCCGTCAGCACGCCCTGCACGGTGGCCTGTTCGGTGTTTACCGAAACCGCAGAGCCCTGCACCTCGACCACAGTGCTCTCCTGGCCTACTTCCAACTTCACATTGCCGGATGCGGTCACGGCAACCTGGACGACCACAGGCAGTTGCGTCGTCTTGAAACCCCTGGCCTCCACGCGCACAACATAGTCACCGGGAATCAAACCGCCGGAATTATAGGTACCCGAGGATGTACTTGACGTGGTCGCAACCTGACCGGTGGCCTTGTTAGTGATTGTGATCTTAGCTCCGGATACAACGGCGCCGGTCGGGTCCGTCACCGTACCTTGGATACTGCCTTGGGCGACCGTGGTCTGTGCCATCAGCGCTGTCGAGAACGACAGGACCACCAAGACTGAGAGGAGGGCTACACCAACCCGCCCGAGACCGGCACGAGGGGAGTTGAGGTTCAACATCGTCCACCTACCTTTCGGAATATTCACGGAAAACTGTTTCTACTTCTTTCTTCAAAGCTTTACTGGTTCGAAAACTTTGCGAAAGCGGAAGCTGACCAGCGTGATAAGGGACAGCAGATGAGAATGTTTGTATCCGGCTCAAGCACAACTGTAATGCCTAGTAATGACAGAGTATTGTCAGCAGCAATTTGTCAGCCAAGCTTGCTTCATTCCGGGGAGGAATCTATTTATGTCGTTTATTATCAATCGGTTAAACGTTTACATTGGGCACGCTTGCGACGCTTAAGATCACTCCGTACGGAGCGTGGAAATTCCAAATACTGTATTCCCCATCCGGGAAAACGAAAACCGCTGTGCATGATTCGAGGTTGACAATCATCCAAGACTGTCTTTTTTCCTGGGGAGACGCCCAACCGGTTGAGCACGGCGCCGCGCCGCGTCGTCTGCTAGAAATCTGACTTGATAGTGTAATAACCGGCGCGGTGGCGGACGCGGTACGTCGAGGCATCGGGAACGCCGGAGACGCTGACCCTAATGCGGCGAAAGTCTGAGAACGACGCGCGTTGCGAGGGGTAGTAAGCAAGCAGATATTGGGTGCGAAGTTCGTCGCTGATTTTGCGGAAGGCTTCGTCGAGTTGCGACATGGAAGTTGCGTAGTAGTACTTGCCTCCGGTGTCTTCGGAGAGCTGGATGAGGGCGTGCTCGCCTCCGGTTTCGCGGCCAGCGCTGGCTTCGATGGGAACGACGATGATGCTGTAGACCAGGCCTTCGGCCTCTTCGGCAGCACGGACGGCTTCTTTGTAATCGATCTTGCTGACGGTGTCGCCGCCATCGGTGATGAGGACGATGACTTTGCGTCCCTGGCGGCGGTCGAGCGCGCGCGACACCAGATAGATGGCGTCATAGAGAGCGGTGGCGGCGCCGACGCGAATGTGGTCGATGCCTTCGTCCACGCGCCTGAGCTCGGACGTGAACGGAGTGGCCTGCTGCACGACTTCGCTGAAGGCATAGACCGAGAGCGCATCGACGGGCCGCAGGATGGCGTGCGCGAAGCGCTTGGCCGAGGCTTGCTCGAGCGGCAGATCGTGGCGCGTGCTCAGGCTGGTGTCGATCGCCAGTGCAATCGAGAGCGGGAGCGCGGATTCCTTATCGAAGACGGCAATCTTCTGCTCATGGTCATCTTCTTGTAGAGTGAAGTTTTCTTTCGTCAGGCCGGCGATCGGAGATCCGTGATCATCGGTCACGGTGACGAAGACGTTGACCAGCTTGACGTCAACCTTGAGTGTGGTAGCGGGCTGGTTAGCGGGCTCCTGTTGGGGCGGCTTCGAAACTGCAGGCTGCTGCGCGTGGCCCGGCGCGCTAATAAGGGCGCATATAAAGATGAGAGCCGGGGTGGCGGATTTTCTCATTGGGCAGAGGAAGTATACCTTTGACGTACCGCGTGATTTCTTTTGCGGAATGCTTTGCAAATCGAAAGCTTTTAACCGCCAAGTCCGCTAAGAACGGTCGCAAAGTACGCAAAGCCAGGCACGCCGTTCACTTAGATGCGTTGTTGGTGGTTGGGCTGCCCGAGGTGGAAGAATTTGCGCGGGGGATTTCGGCGGGAAAAGGCTCGCCGTCGGCCCAGACAGCGCCGTCCTCAAAATATTCCTTCTTCCAGATGGGGACGGTGCGCTTGAGCGTGTCGATGAGCCAGCGGCAAGCGTCGAAAGCGGCGGCGCGGTGGGCGGAAGCAACAATGATCAGCACGCTGGTTTCCCCGATCTCGAGCCGTCCCAGGCGGTGGACGAGGGCGACGTCGCGGATATGGAATTGTCCGAACGCCTCTGCTGCCAGAGACTCCATCTGCTGCAATGCCATTTCTTCGTAGGCTTCGTAGTCGAGGTAGAGAGTCTTGCGGCCGCGAGTCTGATTGCGGACCACGCCTTCGAAAACCACGGCTGCACCATCTTCTCCCCGCTTGATAGCTGCGAGTCTCTGCTGCGTATCGATAGGATCGCGGATGATCGCGGCGCGTACTTTCGGCTCGCTACGGGCGCTGACAGCAGCGGCTTGTCTTGCGGGCACCTCGCGCGCTGGGGAATCGGATCCGCCGCTAACCGGGGGCAGCATTGCGACTTCGTCGTCGGGTTGGAGCTTCGTGCCAGGACTGGCATACTGCTGATTCACGGCCAATGCCAGCGATGGGAGCACAGCTTTCAGGCGTGGAATCTGCGATCCGTATTGACTGAGAATATCGGCGACTGTTGCGCCTTCGGGCAGGTCGATCATGTCGGCAGATTTGCCAACCATCTCTTTCAACATCCCAAAGAAGAGAACGCGAACGCGCATCGGAGGATCCACTGTAAGTGTATCCGAACGGTGCACGAGGGAGCGCGTTCCAGCGGTCGAGCCGTTGCCCAGTGAGCAGCCCGTACATCACGACGAATCCTTAGCCGATCCGGCCACTTCTGCCTCCCGCCGGAAAGTAGGCGAAGATCTACTGTTGCTGTTGTTGCTCGTGTTCGGTGCGCGAGTTGATTCGCGCGAACACGGGACGAGATTGGATGACGATGCTGGGAGCAGATTGTTGGGACGTTTGAGAATCCGCCGGACTCACGGTCACTGCAACGCTTAGTTCGCTACGAGCCTCGCCTTTGTACACGCCGCGGGTGGGTGGGACGTCCGCGTAGTCGCGGCCGATTGCTACCCGGATATGGCGATCTGCACCCATCAGGTTGTTGGTGGGGTCGAATGCGACCCAACCTAAGCGCGGGATCAAGGCCTCGACCCATGCATGCGATGCTCCTTCCAGGGAGCGATCCTTCTCTTCGCCCTCCACCTCACAGTGAAACAAGTAGCCGCTGACGTAACGGCAAGGAATGTGGAGTGAGCGCACGAGTGCAATCATGATGTGAGCGAAATCCTGGCACACTCCCTGGCGCGTTCGAAGCGCTTCTTCAATCGGGGAATCCACCTTAGTGCTGTTGGGCACGTAGGCGAACAATCTGTAGATGCCTTCGTTCAGTTCCGTCAATAGTTCAAGCGGACCGCCGCGACGCTCGCACTTGAGTTCCTTCGCCAGTTGCTCCAGCGCTTCACCGGAGTGGGCAAACTGGCTGGGCAACAACATTTCCCAATAGTCTTCGCCTGCGGGCAAAGCGTCGAGGTCTGCCCAGTCACCCGCGTCCGAAGGCTGCGGAGTCGGCACGGGCTGAACCTCTACTGTGGACTGGGCGGTGACTTTTACCTGCGTGTGAGATCCAGCAATATCAAAGTGATGTACCGTGTTGCCGGTGAAGTCGCGGTACTGCGTAATGTTGGCCGCGGGCTTCACATCGAGATGGAAGCTGAGGCAGCGCTGGTTCGCTTCGCTCCGCGGTTGCATGCGCACTTCCATTACGCTCTCGCGTACCGCGGGCTCGTAGCGGAAAGTTGTCGTGTGTCGAACCGAGTAAATCACTGGTGCCCTCTTTTCATGAAAAGTGAAAGTCCCTCAGCGGCTAA
>Ga0137393_10002308_pt1 | contig 12317 bp, 10 predicted proteins | sample 15con2h34BmetaG_FD_101396 | JGI IMG/M metagenome (GOLD analysis project Ga0137393, IMG submission 101396) | Vadose zone soil microbial communities from Angelo Coast Range Reserve, California, USA - 15con2h3.4B metaG | ecosystem: Environmental > Terrestrial > Soil > Vadose zone > Saprolite...
CAGAGGCATGGAAGATCGGGACATCGGAACTGCAAGGCAAGACCTTTGCACCACGGAGGCACGGCGCGACGAAGCCGCAACCAAAGACAAGACCTTTGCACCCAAACATGGCCGGCCGGGTGTGAGTCGGGACCACACGCCGGCCCCTGGGACCAGCGGGCGACTATTGCTTATTCAGTTTTCAAAGAGCCACGAACACGCCGGCGCGCTGGGCACCGCCAGATTGGACTATGACTGAAGCGGGGGCGGAATTCAAGTTTTGCTGTCGAAGTGGCGCGGATTTTTGTGAATCGCCCGGCACCGGCGCTGCCAATGGCGAGCTATTGTTGTTCGCGTCATGCGAGCGGCTGATTCAACGCAAACGTCACTGAATCTTAACCGTCCCTTACGACTGTGCTAAGTCCGCCATCATGCCTCTTTATGAATTTACGATGCGGATGCTCGCACCGTCCGCCACTTCGAGAATTTTATCGAAGCCAAGCCCGCTTTCGATGGTCGTAGGGCCAGATACAATTCCAAAGTCGGTGGAGTGACATCTACCGCCAAAAAAGACATATGAGCTTCCCTGGCCTCCGAGACGAGGCCTCCATCCGAGGCCGTCAAGTGCCGGAACCTGCAAGTAAAGCAGCCGCGCCCAGGTTCGGGTATTCGGGTATTGGTCATTTTGGGAGTGGATCAATTCCGCCTCCACCAGAGACATGGGGCGGCCCGGCACCGCAAGTTGACGAAGGTTGGGATTGGTCAGCTCGAACACTTCCAAATCGCGTTTGGTTTCCAATTCGCTGTAGCGCCAGGTCGCCAGTTGAGATCTCAGGTATCGAGGAGAAGGGATATGTTCGACAGCGTGGAAAACGCTCTCAAGGGCGGCGGCCGTAAAGTGGTCCGCGGCGTATACGGTCGGGACGTTTACCGAAGTCAAGTCCGGAAACGGATTGAAACGCGCACCATCGAGCGGATCGAGCCAATCTGCTCCAAAATTCGGATTGAATGAGTTCGCCGGAAAAGCAATTCCGTGGAAGCGGACAAGGATCTTCCCGGCCGGCAGGATAGTCGTCTTTAAAGCCAGTGCAGAACCGACAAATGGAGCGGCAGGGCAATTAAAAGACATCTGCGGGATTTGTAAATCGGTGAGCTAAGGACTCGATTTTCTCTGTGCCGCTTTTAAGAAGCTCGACAGGCCGGCGTCCATCGATAAAAGAATTTGGAGTGTCGAAGAAAAATGCCAGATCCCAACCCGTCGCATGTTTTGGGAACGCCTTAATCACCTTTGAGATTGCCGGTATTGGGCTTCCGTCCTGAAATTGAAATCTGGGAAACCATGTCTGCCGCTCGAAATTAACTGCGAAGATTCTCTTTTCGGCCAGCCATCGAGAAGCAATTGCAGCGCGGTTTTTAGCTGTGCTGCTGCTTTCCTTTGCTACTTCAGACGATGACCAGCATTTATTCCTGGACATGAATTGTTCCCTCCACTCCAGAGTGTCTTTCTCGATTCTTGAATCGGCTTGCTCCTCACCTAAGACGAACCGCGCAAAGCTCTCCCAGGGGTTCCACTCTTCAGACATTTTTGTATGGTGGCCCGGAAGGGTACTCCATTTCACCTGTACCACTACCGGCGCATGACTGAAACGTTCAGGAAGAGGAGGTAATCCGAGTGTTCCGAGGAGATTCGAATCAAGGAACAGGTATACTCCCGGAGACGCGGATAATTTATCTTTAATATCCTTAGCGGTTCCTTGTTCCCAAAAAACACTGACGTCTCCTATCTGTCGTTTGGTGACGGTGTCCACATGATCCGCATGAAGAGACGATGAAGGAGCCCTGGCTAGCTGGGACAGTGCGCGCCAACTCTGCCAATAGGCCATGAGGATCGTGTTGACCGCGCGCAGGTAATTAGACTCGGTATGAGCCTTGCTATAAACGATCACTGCATAGATGTCTCGTGAGATTGATGGCTCTTTGGAAAGAGCGGCTTTCACTTTCTGCATTGCTTCATCCACTTCAAGAGACTGAAGACCACCCGCCGCCAAAATGGCAGCGCCATGAGGGCTCGTCATTTCAGCGTGTGCTGTCATGTATGACCTCCATGATTTATATGATACTAGTGATAAACATGATATGCAAGATCTTGTTGTGCTTTCAATTTGATAAGTGCATTAGAAATCGATAAATCTTCTGAAATGTGCATCTTACGATTTATTAGTAAGCTGCCATCACGTTACCAGTGTTCCGGTACGATGGCTGATCCGCCGCCATTTCACTCGACGGCCACAGGCTCAAAGCCCGCTGCCACCAGGTCGGGCGCGTTGAAAATCCGTTGTCCCGCCACCCCGCCTATCTCCGTCTCGTGCTCCCGCTCGAGATTGTTTCTGATCGCGGAGATTTGCGCTTCCGCCAGGTGAAGGGCCTTCATGGCTTTCACAAAGCCGGAGAATTTAAGAGCGCGAGTGCATAGCGGCACGCCCTGATGATGAAAAGGCTGTGCTCGAAGCTGATAGGCGCCGCCCTCCGCTGTTCGCGCGGAAACGATGTAGGGTTGGTCTTCATAGTCTCCGAAGCGGTTGATAATGACCGAGCCGCCGGAAACAAAGCCTGAATCCGGAGAGTCCCTCCCATCGCCTGGACGTAATTGCGCAGGGTGCTCAGGTACATATCCGCTCGCTGTTCGATTCGCGAAATCGAACTCTGCGGGACGTCTAAAAGCTCCGCCATGTCTTCCTGTGTAAGCTGTTTGGCGTTTCGCAATTCATCCAGCGCCAAGGATCGCAACAAGATGGAGCGGAAGCTGGGACGGATTCAAGCTCAAAATAGCTCCGTGAACGACTTGTATGAAATCACTTTGCAGGATACTCCCGAGGGTCTGCGTCTGGTCTGGCAAATGAAAGAAGATCGCAAACGTTGGCGGGAACTGCGCGAAGGTGCGTGCATGCTGCGCACCGATCTGCAGGCGGATACGGCCGAGCAGCTATGGTCCAAGTACATGCAACTCACGGAGGCCGAAGCCTCCTTCCGGGCTCTGAAAAGTGAACTGTCGATTCGGCCCGTGTTTCATCAGATGGAGTCGCGGGTGAAGGCGCATGTGCTGGTGGCTTTTCTGGGTTACGCTCTTTGGGTCACCCTCAAACATCTCTTGAAACGCCCCTCGAGCATCGCGGGCCAACCATCCATGGGCGAAATGTCGCCGATGAAAGCCCTGGCGTTGCTTTCCGGACTGCATAGCGCCGACATCATTTTACCCACTACCGATGGCCGCGAAATACGCCTTCGTCGCATCACCGAACCCACACCGGAACAGGCATCGCTGCTGCATCAACTCGCGATCGATCTCCCGGAACGCCTCGGTCCTCAACCCAAATGTAGTGCAGACTCGGCCATTGCTTGAACTGATTCTAAAAGAGTTAGATGAACTCTTGCTCGGTTCGTGACGAACTTAGGCTAAGGTTTCGCGCAGCCGCAAAATCATCTAGGCGTTGCCGGTTTTATGAAACGATTTGCCGTCTTCCTTCACTAATCAATGAGGACAGCCACTCGTGAACGGGATCGGAACTCATTCACAATGCGGAATCCGAAGGGGGAGTTATGAAAGCACTGGCGATCAAAATCGTCGCGTTGGCTCTGCTGTTGCCTGGCAGCCTATCCATTGCCATGCAGCAAAACAAAAACAATCCGCAAAACGATCCCGATGTCCAGAAAGGGTACGACAAGCATCAGGCAGAACATAAAAAGGCCTCGTCGAATTCAAAGAGTAACCAGGATGATGACAAGTATAATGTCAAAAAATCCGGCGACACCGTAAACGGTAACGATATCCGCAACCTGCAGAAAAACACGGACAATAACAAGAAGAAGAACGACAATAGCGACAAGAAGAGCAATAGCGATAAAAAGGACAAGAAGAATAAGAAATGACCTTTTCGGGTCCATGCTTATCAGGTGGACACAGAAGTCGTGTTCCCCCGGCAACAGAAACCAGGCAGAACGGTGACTTGAAATCTCGGGGGGATAAGTTACCATCTTCTCCTTATGCGATCAACAGTCGGAGATGGAAGACTCTCAGAAGATATGACGGGCGGTCTAATAAGCTGCCCCAGAAGGAATGCAAATGTACCCTCTCAAACTGAAGCTGACAATCTCAGTCACGGTGCTGACCATTGCTACCTTTGCCCTGACGCTGCAAGGGCAGCACCGGGTCAATACAACTGTTCTTGATTTTCGATCGGCTGATACGTCAACAGCACCACATGTTGTTGAGGCAACTGCCTATTTGAATCAATTTGGAATTACTCTTTCCGGGATTACACCTGGTACCCAAATCAACATAATCAACAACAGTTTTCTGTATGAAGGAACTGCCGTCGTTCCCACACATCCGCCAAATTTGATGAGTCAAGGTGGCAGCAACGACCCGGTAAGTTTCACTCTAAACTTTTCTACGCCAATTACGAGTTTCAGCGTCACCCGGCCAGAACTGGTCCCCGGACCCAGTGGGGTCACTCACCCGATGTGGAAGGCTCACGCTTTCAGCGAACGGTACGCAAAAGGACAAGAAATCGGCAAAGCAGTCGGCGAAGATTTGATTTCCAGTTATGTCAATGTGCCTCCGTCAACTTTTACATTGTCGGGTAGGCAGATGCGGTCTGTCCGATTCGATTCCGAGAACAGACACTTCGCAGCTTTCGGTGCAGTCCTTCTTGGCGAGTTGAAGTTTGTAAGTGTGACAAAAACGAGACTCTGATGGCGGTCACTGCACGTGAAGGCCACATCTTCGTGAGCCATTCTGGCGCGGACACCGAGGCAGCTCGTCGCCTGGCAGAAATCCTGCACCGCAACGGCCTGCCTGCCTGGTTCGACAAAGAAAGTCTTCAACCAGGCGACCCCTGGATGCCAACGCTCGAAAACGCCATCCAGAAGGCTTCGGCCATGATTGTCTACATAGGCCGTCTTGGTGTCCGGGCATGGGTCGACCGCGAAGTCCGCCTGGGATTGGTGCGCAATACGCAAGAACCTGATGCCTTCCGGCTCATCCCGGTGCTGGGAGAAGGAGCGGACCCCTCGTTACTTCCGCCCTTCCTGTTGCAACAGCAGTGGGTCGATTTGCGCGACCCGCAGCGCGCCCCAGCAGAGATTCGTCGACTGGTGGAAACCCTCAAGAACCCTTCGCAGGAACGAGCTATCCTGGAAGACTATTGGGGGGGCCACAGCCCTTTCCGCAGCCTTCAAGTTTTCGAGCCGGAGGATTCATGGCTATTCTTTGGACGTGATTCCGAGACCTCCGAACTGCTCACCCGTCTCGGGCGGGCACCGGTGCTGCCAGTGTTAGGCAATTCCGGTAGTGGCAAGTCATCGCTGATCCGAGCCGGGCTGATCCCGGCGTTGCAGCGGGGAAGTTTTCGAAGCCGGGGCGTGGGGGTAAATTCCTGGCGCATTGTCGTCTTTCGTCCTTCGGAGGCCCCCTTCGATTATCTGGCTGAAGCGCTGCCTGCGCAAATCACATCCCAATTGACCGCCAAAGAATCCGCAGATTTTATTCAACATTGCCGGGAAACGCTTCCCCTCGGCGGGGACGCGCTACGCAATGCCATCGCCGCTAAAGCACCCAGAGACGCGCACGTTTTGCTTGTGGCCGATCAATTCGAGGAACTTTTTACCCTTACCCATAATCAGGAAACGCGGCACAGATATATTGACGCGCTTCTGTCATCCAGCCGTTTGGGCGGCTCGCTCTCCATACACCTGATCATCGTGTTACGAGCAGACTTTTATGCCCATTGCCTGGAGCATGCGGAACTGAGTCGATGCCTGGAAGCCAACCTCTATAACGTGCCACGCATGAATCCATCACAATTACGCGAGACTATCGAAAAGCGTCTGGCCCTGGCCTCCGCCCACGCTGAACCGGGACTGATTGATTCGCTTCTTTCCGATGTTGGAAACGAGCCCGGCGATCTGGCCTTGCTCGAACACGCGCTCGGCCAGCTCTGGGATAAGCGCAACCCGGACGGTACGATCACCAATTCGGCTTATATGGAAATCGGACGACTTCGGGGAGCGTTGGGCCGACACGCCGATGAAGTGTGCCGAGAGATCGGCGACCCAACAGAAAAACACCTCATTCAAAAAGTCTTTCTTGAATTGGTTCAACTCGGCGAAGGGGCGCAGGATACGCGGAGACGAGTCCCCAAGGAGGCATTGCTCCGTTTGGGCGCTCCCACACAGATGGAGCAACTCCTGGCTCAACTTGCATCAAGCCGCTTAATATTTACCGGCGGTGAGGGTGGCGAAAACTTCGTTGAAGTCTCCCACGAGGCTCTCATCCGGGAATGGCCGGCACTCCGCCAATGGCTGGCTGAGAATCGTGAAGACCTTCGCATTGAGCGTCGGCTAATGGAGAGTGCCGAAGAATGGCAAAAATTGAACCGAGATCCGGGCGCTCTTCTTCAAGGGGCACGCCTGGCGCAGGCTGAGGAATGGCTCCACAAACATGCCGGAGCACCCGCTTTGCCGTTGGAATTCATACAAACCAGTGTAGAAGCACGGGCAGAAGCAGCGCGGAAGGAACGAGAAGCCCAACAGCGGGAACTCGCCCGGCAGCAAGAACTCGTTCGGGAAGCACAGGCGCGCGCCTCAGCAGAAAGATCTGCTGCCGTTCGCTTTCGTTGGTTTTCCGTCGCTCTCGCAGTGCTGCTGCTTGGATCCTTTGCGGTCGTATGGTTTGCACGTCATCAACAGTTGATTGCTGAATCGCGGGCCTTGGCAGCACAAGCCGAACAAACCTTCAACCAAGATCACTCGGCAGCGCTCAATCTGGCGGTGCGAGCCTGGCGAACTGCCGGCACTTCAGAGGCCCACCTTGCAGTCGCCGACTCCTTCCCCCAACTGCTGGCCACGCTGCAAGGGCATACCGGCACTGTTCAGAGCGCGGTGTTCTCCCCCGACGGCCAGCGCATCCTCACCGCCAGTTCAGACAAGACCGCACGGCTTTGGAACGCTGCCAATGGCCAACCGCTGGCCACTCTGCTGGGTCACACCGCCCCCGTTCGGAGCGCGGTGTTTTCCCCCGATGACCAGCGCATTCTCACGGCCAGCGAGGACAAGACCGCACGGCTGTGGAATGCCGCCAATGGCCAACTGCTCGCTACACTGCAAGGGCATACCGGCACTGTTCAGAGCGCGGTGTTCTCTCCCGACGGCCAGCGCATCCTGACCGCCAGCGATGACAAGACCGCACGGCTGTGGAATGCCACCAATGGCGAACTGCTCGCTACACTGCAAGGGCATACCGGCATTGTTCGGACAGCCGTGTTCTCGCCCGATGGCCAGCGCGTGCTCACTGCCAGTTCCGACAGCACAGTGCGGGTGTGGAATGTCGCCGGCGGCCAACCACTGGCCACTCTGCAAGGTCACACTCTTCAGGTTGTGAGTGCGGTGTTCTCCCTCGACGGCCAGCGCATCCTCAGCGCCAGTCAAGACGGTACGGCACGGGTATGGAATGCCACTAGCGGCCAACTGCTCGCCATCCTGAATGGCCACAACGACGCTGTTTGGAGCGCGGTGTTCTCGCCCGATGGCCGGCACATTGTGACCGCCAGCGGGGACAAGAGAGCGCGGGTGTGGAACACCGCCGACGGCCAACTGTTGGCCACCCTGAACGGCCACACCGCCGCTGTTTCGAGCGCGGTGTTTTCTCCCGACGGCCTGCACATCCTCACTGCTAGTGACGACCGCACGGCGCAGGTGTGGAATGCCGCCAACGGCCAACTTCTAGTCATCCTGAACGGCCACACCGACTCCGTTCGCAACGCGGTGTTCTCCAGCGATGGCCAGCGCATCCTCACCGCCAGTGCCGACAGGACAGTGCGAGTGTGGAATGCCGACAGCGGCCAACTGCTGGCCACCCTGAATGGCCATACCAACTATGTTCTGAGCACGGTGTTCTCCGGAGACGGCCAGCGCATCCTCACCGCCAGTCAAGACGATACAGCGCGGATGTGGAACGCCGACAGCGGCCAACTGCTGGTTACGTTACAGGGCCACAAAGGTTTTGTTTCGAGTGCGGTGTTCTCGCCCAACGGCCAACGCATCCTCACCGCCAGTGCCGACCACACTGCACGGGTGTGGAACGCCGACAGCGGCCAACTGTTGGCCACGTTACAGGGCCACAACGACCGTGTCTCGGGTGCGGTGTTCTCGCCCAATGGCCAACGCATCCTCACCGCCAGTGCCGACCACACAGCACGAGTGTGGAACGCCGACAGCGGCCAACTGCTGGTTACGTTACAGGGCCACAACGATTTTGTTTCGAGCGCGGTGTTCTCACCTGATGGCCAACGCATCCTCACCGCTAGTGCCGACCGCACAGCGCGGGTGTGGAACGCTGACAGCGGCCAACTGCTGGTCACGTTACAGGGCCACAACGACCGTATCTCAGGTGCTGTGTTCTCGCCCGATGGCCGGCGCATGCTCACAGCCAGTTACGACCGCACAGCGCGGGTGTGGAACGCCGACAGCGGCCAACTGCTGGTCACGTTACAGGGCCACAACGATTTCGTATCGAGCGCGGTGTTCTCGCCCGATGGTCAACGCGTCCTCACCGCCAGTGCTGATCACACAGCGCGGGTGTGGAACGCCGCCAACGGCAAACTGCTCGCCACCTTGACTGGCCATAACGACCGTGTTTCGAGCGCCGTGTTCTCGCCGGATGGCCGGCGCATGCTCACAGCCAGTTACGACCACACAGCGCGGGTGTGGAACGCCGGCGGCCAACTGTTGGTCAAGCTCCAAGGGCATACCATCCCCGTTACGAGTGCTGTGTTTTCTCCAGACAGCCAGCGTATCCTCACCGCCAGTTACACAGCGCAGGTATTTCGGATCGTTACACTATCAAACATCGCCGAGTTACTCGCAGGTAAGTAATTTTTTCACGCGCAGGCTAGCTAGTGGGACCAATACTTCTCCAAGTAGCCTCTCAAAATATGACGTAAAATCGTCCAATATTCTCGGAGCTTCATTTCTAATCTAAAGCCTTACGTCCGCCTATTTTTGCGAAATTGTGAAACCATTTGGCCGCCTTCCTTCACTAATCAACAAAAGCGTCGCCAGATCCGAGCAACCTGGTCAGAATGGCGATGAAATGGACGAAAAGAACGGCCAGATTGCGCATCGAAGAGTGGTACCAGGACAGGGAATGCCACAGAGTCTTGGGGAAATAACCATCCGCCGGCCACAGGTGTCCACAACAGTCAGTCTTGCGCTACCTGGAAATGCCTTATCCTGACCAATGGTGTCTGAGAAACACCGAACAGTGTTGTGAAGGTGGGGATCGGCGTTGTGGGGCTCAAAGAATTTCTCTAAGACCTGGCGATTTATCTTGTAACGGTTGGACCCTAACCGTCACTATCAATCAGGTGGCAGTCCAACAGGAGTGCCGGCAACACCCAATGAGCGTGGCTTCCATCTCAGGAGATGACTATGTATTTCGATGATGATGAGAATGATTCAGGTTCAAGCAGCAATGATGACTCCGGTCAGGTTTCGACCGTCAACGATAGTGGCAGTGACCCAGTTGATCTAAGTGATAAGCAAGGGATAGTCGATCCGGCCGATCTAAAGCAGGACGACCCGCCAGAACAATCCTTGCATATCGAAGAACCACCATCCCCAGCGGTCCCGCCGGACAATTCGGAATTCCAGGTCATCGTTTCAGGCAGAACTCCAGTGACTGCCGATTCAAGCCAGGATTCCAACAGCGACGGTGATTCAGGTGGGGGAGATGGAAGCGATTCGAGTGGCGGTGGTGACCAGAACTGATCGTTGTCAGGGACAGACCCGGGATAGATGGGACGTTCCCTCTAAGCTTAAATCGAGAGAAGTGCGTTCATCAGGTTCTTGAACCACGAACCACCGGGTGGTAAGTTCAAGCGATGCGATTTCATCGTGCCTCTTGCCGTACTTCTCTTCTGTCTTGGCGCCGCCACGGCCCAGGTCGAGATCATCCAGAAAGTCGGCGATAAAACGACCGCATGTACGCGCAGCGGCCTTATCAGCGATGTTAATGATTGCGGTGTCCACTACTGGGATACCTATGTGTTTGTAGGTTCCATTTCCGCCACCCGTGAAAAAGCAAAACCAGAAAACCTGAAACACGGAGGGAACGGAGGACAAAAATCAAAGGCAAGAGTTTAAATTTTAAATTTCAAATTTAAAATCCTGCTTTTAGATTTTCACCCTGTGGTTTTGCTTTTTCAGAACTTGCATGAACTGATGCGATACTGAGACATGTTACTTCGACCAGCCGAACCTGCGGATGCAATCGCTGTGGCTCGTGTGCACGTCCGGTCATGGCAGACGGCCTACAGGACGCTGCTTCCCGACGACTACCTCGATCAGCTTCGTCCCGAAGATCGGGCACAGAGGTATGATTTCGCGAATCCTGATCCGCTCAAGCCACGGACGATTGTGGCGACCGAAGATGGGTTGATCTTCGGATTTGTCACCACTGCGCCGGCGCGCGAACCGGACCTGCCGGACCATGGAGAGTTGTGTGCGCTCCATGTGGTTCCCGAGCAGTGGGGCCGGGGAATGGGTCTGGCCCTTGTGTCGGCGGCTCGTGCCCGACTTCTGGAACTCGGATTTCGAAAGGCGGTCCTGTGGGTCCTGGCGGGCAACGTCCGCGCGGACCGTTTCTATCGAATCGATGGATGGGAGCCCGATGGCCTGCAGCGAACAGATTCGGTGTGGGGCGTTACGGTGAATGAAATCCGCTACCGGCGTGGGCTTTAAAAACAAGACCTTTGCACCACGGAGGCACTGAGGCGCGGAGAAGAACAAAAAATAAGTGGGTTCTATTCGAACCCCTGACTCCTGGTTGTATCCAAAAAACCGGGCCTGAATACTTCGGCGGTCTCTCTCCAGCAGAAAAATGAGGACACGGAAGTTCTGATTTTGCCGCAGGAGTGCGGCCAATGTCCGTATATTTTTGCCGAAAGAGCAACCAGACGGTCTGGCGTGAAGTCTTACACTACAGAATCATTTATCTGAATTTTTTAGTGTAAGTGCGATATGAAGTTAAAAACTGTCATCAATATTTCCCCCGCTCAAATCTGCTTCCTCTTCATTCAGCTATGTTTCGGTTCCATTGCTTTTTGCGCCGTGAGTGTAACCGTGCATCCGGCAAGGGCGGCGCTGACGCTGACCGAGCCGCAGCAATTTTCCGCGGTGGTGGCCAACACCACAAACCAGAGCGTCACGTGGCTGGTGGATGGAGTTGCCGGCGGCAACACAACGGTCGGCACCATTTCCTCGGCAGGACTCTACCGGCCGCCGGCCGTCCGCAGCACGCATAAGGTCACCGCTAAAAGCGTTGCCCAGCCTTCGGCCACCGGCAGCGCCTCCGTCTGGGTTACGGACTACCCGGGAATGCAAACCTACCATGGCGATAAGTTCCGCAGCGGGGTGAACCTGCGGGAGTTCGCGCTTACCTCCGCCACGGTCAATTCAGGCACCTTCGGCAAACTATTCTCGCGTCCGGTGGACGGCCAGATTTATGCCCAGCCGCTGCATGTGGCCAACATGACCATCGCGGGCGCAAAACATAATGTCGTGTTTGTGGCGACCGAACATTCCAGTGTTTACGCCTTTGACGCCGATGGAAAAACCACAGCGCCTTTCTGGAAACGCAGCTTCATCAATCCCGCCGCCGGAATCAACACGATCGCCAAGCCCGCCAACGCTCTGATTGCGCCCGAGATCAGCATCAGCAGCACCCCGGCGATCGACCTCTCGACCGGCACGCTCTACGTTTGTGTTTCCACCAGCGAGCCGGGCGGTATCGTGCATCGGCTGCACGCTCTGAACCTCGCCAACGGCGCGGAAAAGTTTGGAGGGCCCATCGTTATTCAGGGCTCTGTTCGCGGCAGCTATCCCGCGCTGGCCGTGAATGGCAGGGTGCCGTTTGTCGCGAAACAGCATTTGCAGCGTCCCGCTTTGCTGGTCCTCAGCGGCAATGTCTATATCGCTTTCGGCTCCAATGGAGACGCCCTGCCTTACAACGGCTGGCTTTTCGTATACAGCGCACAGGGCACCGGCGTTCTGCACCAGGTGGCCCTGTTATGCGTCAGTCCCAACCAGGGCGCTTCGGCAATCTGGCAGAGCGGCGATGGCCCGGCGGCCGATCCTCAGGGCAACATTTTTATTGCCACCGGCAACGGCGCTTTTGACCTCAACACGGGCGGCGCCGATGCGGGCAACACCGTCCTGAAGCTGGCTTTGCAATCCGGAGTTCTGACCCGCCTGGACTATTTCACGCCCTTCAATACCGCCCA
>Ga0137393_10002319_pt1 | contig 12301 bp, 9 predicted proteins | sample 15con2h34BmetaG_FD_101396 | JGI IMG/M metagenome (GOLD analysis project Ga0137393, IMG submission 101396) | Vadose zone soil microbial communities from Angelo Coast Range Reserve, California, USA - 15con2h3.4B metaG | ecosystem: Environmental > Terrestrial > Soil > Vadose zone > Saprolite...
CGATCTGAAGCGCGGCTATCTCGGGCCGGTCAACCTCGACGACGCGCTCATCTACTACGGCATGGTCGCCGTGATCGGGTTCGGCGTGCTCTACGTCCTGCTGCGCGTGCTGCGCTCGCCGTTTGGACACGTGCTGGTGGCGATCCGCGAGAACCAGCTGCGGGCGACGTTCCAGGGATACCCGGTCGATCGGTATAAGCTAGCGGCCTTCGTCCTCTCGGCGGTGGTGACGGGACTCGCCGGTGCGATGCTGGGATTCCAGATCTACCTCGTCTCGGCGGAGGCCACCTCGGTCGTGTTTTCCGGCGAGCTGCTGGCGATGGTCGTAATCGGCGGCATGCGCAACCTGCTGGGTCCGACCCTGGGCGTCCTTTTCTATATCCTCTTCCGCGAGCTCTTCTCGATCTGGACCTCGAACTGGCTCCTCTGGTTCGGCCTCGTCTTCGTCGGCTTCGTGCTGTACTCGCCCGGTGGCCTGGTCGGCATCTGGGATAGGCTGCGGCGGCGCTGGCGCCCGGTGCCGGAGGAAGCGGCGGCGATGAGCAAGCGCAAGATCTATGAGGATCTGCCGCTACCTGCATTCCTACACGCGCAGGGGCAGCGGGGAACCGTGCTGGAGGTCGATGCTGTCTCGAAGCGCTTCGGCGGTTTCCAAGCCGTGTCGGACGCGACCCTCGCGATCAGGGCGGGAGAGATCCATGCCCTGATCGGTCCGAACGGCGCGGGCAAGACCACGCTGTTCAATCTGATCTCGGGCCTGTTCGGTCCCGATGCGGGCATCGTGCGACTCAACGGGCGCGAGATCCAGGACCTCGCGCCGCACCGCATCTGCGCGCAGGGCCTCGCGCGGTCGTTTCAGATCACGAGCCTCTTCCGCGGCCTCTCGATCTACGAAAACATTCGTCTGTCGTTGCAGGCTCACCATCCGGCGCGCTTCAACGCCTGGCGGGACATCGACAGCGTCCCCGAGATTCATGCGGAGACCGTGGAGCTGATCCGTTTCCTCGGCCTGGAAGGCATTGAGGAAATCGCGGGCGGCGAACTGTCCTACGGCGGGCAGCGACTGGTGGATTTGGGTATTGCCCTTGGCTCGAAACCGCAGGTGCTGCTGCTGGACGAACCGCTCGCCGGGCTCGCTGCGGGCGAGCGCGAGCGGGTGTCGAATCTTGTGAAGAGCGTGGCCGCGACCGTCCCGGTGCTGATCGTCGAGCACGACATCGATCGCGTGCTCGGCTTCTCGCAGCGTGTCACCGTGATGAATGCGGGCGAGGTCCTGATGGCAGGCACGCCTGGCGAGGTCCGAACCGATCGGCGCGTGCAAGAGATCTATACCGGAACGGGCAAGCCACCCGTCGCCGGCCGCGTCTACGATGCGGCGAGTGCTGCTCAGCTGCTCAGGTTCGAGCGTGTCAACGCCTTCTACGGCAAGAGCCATATCCTCAACGAGGCGACGCTGGATGTGCTCGAAGGTGAAATCGTGGCCCTGCTCGGGCGCAACGGCGCCGGCAAGTCGACGCTCCTGAAGACGCTGGCTGGGCTGGTGGTGCCGGCCTCAGGAAGGATCGAACTCGAAGGTCGCGACATCACCGGCTTGCCGGCGCCCGACATCGCCCGACTGGGTATCGGCTACGTGCCGCAGGGCCGCGGCCTCTTCGCTGGCATGACGGTTGCGGAGAACTTGGCGTTGGGCCGCTTGGCACGGGCGACCGATGGCAGCAGGGGCGCGGTCTGGAGTGAGGAGCGGATCTTCGAGTACTTCCCGCGCCTCAAAGAACGGATGAATGTCGCTGCGGATTACCTATCCGGCGGCGAGCAGCAGATGGTGGCGGTGGCACGCGCATTGTCGGGCAACGTCAAGTTGCTGCTGCTCGATGAGCCTTTCGAAGGGCTGGCACCCACCGTCATCCTGGAACTGTTCAGGGTCTTCGACCAGCTCCGCCGCGACACGTCCATCGTGATCGTGGAGCACAACCTCGATCTGGTGCTGGCGTTGGCCGATCGCGTGTTCGCGCTGGAGCGGGGTGCGGTGTTCCATCGGGGACCCGCGGCGCCCTTGCTGACCGACCTGGACTACCGCAAACAGATCCTGTGGGTGTGACGGATCCTTCGACGAGAGGCGAGCATCCGACAATCAAGCCCATGGTGCCGAGGCGAGCAGAATGCACCCGTGCTACGCCCTGTTTTTTTTCCAGCGCGCTCAGGCTTCCAAGTGTCGGTCTCGACGCGGCGATCGCGGCGCAGCAGCAGGCGAATGCCGACGCCTTCAACGCGCTCGGCCTTGTTCCGCGCGCTGAGTCGGCGACGCCGTGTGGACGCCCGCATCCTGACGCGGGGGCGTTTCATGCGTCTATCGGCCACCGTCGACACGAGATCACAGCTTTTGCAGCAGAATGAGGCTTTGACCCGCCTGCGCCATGCGACCGACTTGGCATCTGATCTCGTGGACTCTGCCAGCGATGGGTGCAGTGACTTCCATCTCCATCTTCATCGACTCCATCACCGCGACTACCTGACCTGCTGCGACCACCGTTTGCGGAGCCACCAGGATCTTCCACACGGTGCCAGTGACGGGTGCGGCTACCGCAACACAATCCACAGGAAGGTGCTCGGGTTCCCCTGTATCAGCCACCACGACGTCGTTCGAAATGTAGCTGTCCAGCCCCCGGCTCTTCCATTCCTCCCGCTCGGCGGCGAAAGCGCTTTGACGAGTCGCGGTGAATTTGGCGATTCCGTCTGCATGAGCGGCGAGGAACCGGGCATGCTCGGCATAGGAAAAATGGGTCTCCTCGATCCGCAATGGAAAGCGGCCGTGCGGGAAAGCCGCGCGGGCGTCGGCGAGTTCCGCTTCGTCAACGAGGAAGAAGCGGATCTGGTCGAAGAACCGCAACAGCCAGGGCGTACCCGGAGCGAAGCAATCCGTCGATCGCCTGCTATTCCACATCTGAAGGGTACGGCCAAATAGCTGATAGCCCCCCGGTCCCTCCATGCCGTAGACGCAAAGATAGGCACCGCCGATGCCGACGGCATTTTCGGGCGTCCACGCCCGTGCCGGGTTGTATTTGGTCGTCACCAGCCGGTGACGCGGATCGACCGGCGTTGCGACCGGCGCACCGAGATAAACGTCGCCAAGCCCGAGGACGAGATAGCTCGCCGCGAGGGTGATTTGGCGCACGGCTTCATCCGAGGGAAGCCCGTTTATACGCCGGATGAACTCGATATTCGACGGGCACCAGGGCGCATCGGGACGGATCAGCTCCCAATATTTGCGCACCGCGAGCTGGATCGTGGGATCGTTCCACGATAGCGGCAGATGGACGATGCGGCTGGGGACGACGATATCCTCCGCCGGCGCTAGGCCGCTTTCGATCTCTGCAAGCGCAGCGAGCAGGCGCGAACGCGACAGGATGGCGCTGTCATAGTGGATCTGCAGCGAGCGGATGCCGGGCGTAACATCGATGATCCCGGGAAGACCTGCTTCGCCGATCGCCTGGCTGAGAAGATGAACCCGCAGCCGCAAGGCGATGTCGAGCGTCATCGCTCCGTATTCGACCAGGAGATAGTCGTCGCCGGCGCGACGATACAAGACGGGTACGGGTCCGTCGTCGTGCCGGCCGACAATCGCCGCACCCCAATCGCGGTCGCCGCCAAGCACCAGCGGTCCGGCGACGGCATCGGTGGCTCGCTCGAGCGGCCGCAAACGAAGCCTGTCGCCTGATTTGAGCTGGCCGAGTTTCCAGAGATGATCATGACAAACGACCGCCGGCGAGACGAAGCCGCCGAGGCTCGGCCCGTCGGGGCCGAGGATGATCGGCATGTCGCCGGTGAAGTCGATGGCGCCGATCGCATAGGCGTTGTCGTGAATGTTCGAGGGATGCAACCCGGCCTCGCCGCCATCCCTTCGCGCCCATTGGGGAGCCGGTCCAATCAACCGCACGCCCGTGCGGTCGCTGTTGAAATGGACTTCGTACTCTGCGGAAAACAGCGTCGTGATGTCGCTATCGGTGAAGAAGTCAGGCGCCCCGTGCGGTCCATAGAGAACGCCGATTTCCCAATCATGCGTGAGCGCGGGCAGCCAATCGGCGGGGACGTCTTCAAGCGGCGGGGCAGCAGAGTCGCGCGCGATATGTAGCGTATCGCCGGATTTGAGAACGCCGGAGCCGTGGCCGCCGAAGCGGCCGAGGCCGAAAGTCGCGCGAGCGCCAAGATAGAGCGGCGCATCGAACCCGTGGCGGATGGCCAGATAGCAACGTTGGCCCGGACCGACGATCTTGCCGAGAACGAGAACCTGACCGGCGCTTACCGCGAGCGCGCGCCAATACGGCAGCGGCACATCGTCGAGCGTCGCCGCCATGGCCGCGCCGCCCAAGGCAAGCACGGCGTCGCAGTTGAAACGCAGCGTCGGCCCGGCCAGCGTGCACTCGAGCACCGCCGCGCGCTCGGCGTTACCGACGATGCGATTGACCAAACGGTGCGAGCGTTCGTCCATCGGGCCGCTCGGTGGTATCCCGACATGCCAGTAGCCCAGTCGCCCCGGCCAATCCTGGAGGCTCGATTGCGCGCCGGCGGTCAGCACCGTCACGGTACGCGGTCGATAGTCGATGTGCTTCAGCGTCGCCGTGGTCATCGTGCCGTCATGGAACTCGCCCGAGGCAGTGATCGCCGCAAGAAAGCCGAGGTTCGTCTCAACGCCGGAAACTGCACTGGCAGCGATCGCCTCTTGAAGCGCCAGGAGCGCCGCATCGCGGCTTCCGGCATGAACGATCAGCTTTGCCAAGAGAGGATCGTAATAGGGCGTGACCTCCGATCCGGTCTCGATCCAGCCGTCGACGCGCACATCGTCGGGAAAGCTGACTGCGGTAAGCAGTCCCACCGAAGGCAAAAAATCGCGCGCCGGATCTTCGGCGTAAAGTCGCGCCTCGATAGCGTGTCCGAGCGGCCTGAGATCGGATTGACGCGGCAGCTCGAAGCTGCCGGCAGCCTGGCGGATCATCCATTCGACGAGATCGACCCGAAAGACAGCCTCGGTCACCGGGTGCTCTACCTGGAGCCGCGTGTTGACCTCGAGGAAATACGCCTCGTTGCGGGCAACGTCGTAGAGGAACTCGACAGTTGCCGCCGATTCAAACGCCACGCTACGGCCGAGCGCGACGGCGGCGGCGCGGAGCTTCTCGCGCATGGCGTCATCCAAGCCGGAAGCCGGTGCTTCCTCGACCAGTTTTTGGTTGCGGCGCTGTAGAGAACAATCCCGGTCGCCGAGCTCTACGACAGCGCCGTTTCCGTCGCCGAAGATCTGCACCTCGATGTGGCGGGCTTTGCCAACAAAGCGCTCGAGATAGAGGCGGCCGTCGCCGAAGTTTGCCGCGGCGACCCTCTGGACGGCTTCAAAACGCGATGACAGCTCGTCCGCATCGGCGCAAAGCTGGATGCCGATGCCGCCGCCGCCGGCCGTGCTCTTCAGCATGACCGGATAGCCGATCGTCGCGGCGGCGGCGAGGGCCGTCTCGACATCGTCGAGAAGATCGCTGCCCGGCAGGGAAGAAACGCCGCATTTCGCCGCGATCGCGCGCGCCGTGTGCTTCAACCCGAAGAGGCGGATGTGCTCGGGCGTCGGGCCGATGAAGGTGATGCCTTCGTCGCGCAATCGCTCGGCGAAGCTGGCATTCTCCGACAAGAAACCGTAACCGGGGTGCAACGCGTCGGCGCCGGTTGCGTGACAGCCCGCGATGATCGCATCGGCGTTGAGGTAACTTTCCGAGGTGGTTGACGGTCCGATACGAAATGCGCCGTCTGCCATGCGCACGGGCAAGGTAAAGCGATCGGCGTCCGAATGGAGAGCGACGGTCGGCACGCCGAGACGGCGCGATGTGCGCACGATGCGGGCCGCGATTTCGCCGCGATTTGCCACGGCGATCTTGCGAAACATGATCACTTAGAACTTGCCGGCGGGTCCCATATCTGCACGCGCACGGGAGTGGGGCGAAAGCCGTTGCAAGGGTTGTTGACCTGCGGGCAATTCGAGATGACGCAGAGCACATCCATTTCGGCCCGCATGTCGACGTAATCGCCAGGCTGCGAGACGCCATCGACGATGGCCAGCTCGCCGTCGGGCCGGATCGGCACGTTCATGAAGAAATTGATGTTGCTCACGATATCGCGCTTGGTCATGCCGTAGCGGCTCAGCTCGAGAAGAAAGTTCTCGCGGCACGCATGCATGTAGCGCGTGTGATGGCCGAAGCGGACCGTATTTGCCTCGCAGCTGCAGGCGCCGGCTGAAGTGTCATGGTAACCGGCCGTGTCGGCGGTGACCGCTGCCATGAGGTTGCCTTCGTTGGAGATCAGTCGGGACCCGGTGGTGATGTAAGCCTGCTCCTGGGCGAGGAGCGTGTCCTGGGCGCTGTATCGCTCTCTGTAGTCGTGGGCGTTATAGAACAGCGTATCGACCGCTTGCTGACCTTCGAGATCGACGATCCGGAGGATCTGCCCGCGGTGGATCACGCGCGACCACGGCGCGGTGGCAGGGATGATGTAGTCGTAAATTGCGGTTTTCTCAGCGGGAGATACGCCAGGGGAGGCCGCCGATGCTTTGGGAGCGGACATGAGTTCCCCGATTTCAGGTGCGGAACAGAGTATCTGTATTGTCAAAGCCGCGGACGGCTTCATCAGTGCGCGTACGACAAATATCGTGCTGTCCCGGCACCGGCGAACGCCAGACGATTGCGCGTACGGGTGCCGCTGTCCAACTCGGGCTCGGATCAAGCGGGTGGGGGCAGTTCGACAAGGCGACCAGAACGTTCATTTCGGCTCTAAGATCGACGAAGGCGCCGGGTTTGGTAGTGTCGTTATGCCACGAAAACCGTCCATCGTCGGTGGTGCGGACCGGCGCAAAGAAGGTGATGCATGGCGGTATGTCGCGCCGATCGAGGCCGTGCTTGGCGGCCGCCAGCACAAAATTGTCGCGGCTGTTGCGCAGGTTATGCTGTCCATACTTGCGCAGATTGGTGGCCGCCGTGCTGCCGCCGAGCAATGCGTCGTGGCCGCCGGACGTGTCTTCGGTGATCGACATCAACACGCGCCCCATATCGGAGAATAGCAGGCGTCCCTTGCCCAAGGCGGCGCTCCACTGAACTTTCACGGTGTCGCCGGCGTTGTAGCGTTCGCTTGTATCGTCGGCGTTCCAGAACAGCGCCGAAACGCTGCTCCTCGCCGTCTCGTTGACGATGCGCAGTGTACGGCCACGCTCGACGCGGGCGGACCAATACCAGCCGCCTGGCACCGTCTCGTCGAGGATCGTCAACTCGGCCGGCACGATCATCGCACAATTGCCGTCGTCCTCCGCGACGGGACGGTGCTTGGCGTTCGCTTGCGCGGCGCGCTGCAATTCGAAGTAACGTTGGCGATATTCTTCGGGCGTCGCCGGCAGGGAGGGGGTCAGCTTCATACTCTTCGGCCTCCATCGCGCAGGGAGGGAACTAGCGCATTTTCTCCCGAACTCAACCGAACGAGAAGCCGTGCGCCTTCACATAGTTGGCAAAGGAGGCACCTTCGGGCTGCGCCGCCTGACGTGCCTTGTCCTCGGACCAGCCATAGAAATCGACGTAGCCGAACAGTTTGGGGTTCCGTTGCTGCTCTCGCGTCATTGCGTGGCGTGCGTCCCGCCGCCGGTCATAAGCCTCGATGTGCTCGTTCAGGCGGGTATCGTCATACGTATCGGTATGGACCGTGACCGCTGCCGGCAGCCGCATGCTGATATGTCCCTGGCTCGCGGGGTAACCCACGCATAGGCCGGCGACAGGAAAGACACCATCTGGCAGCGCCAGTTCTTCGGCGACGGTCTCCATCTGATTGCGACTGACGCTGATCGGGCAGCAGCCGAGATCGACCGATTCCGCTGCCAGAATGAAGGTCTGCATTACCAAGGCGGCGTCAACCGCAGCATTGAGAAAGGCTTCGAGATCGCCGTTACGTTGCGGATGCCCGCGCGTCGTGCCGATTCGCTCAAGCCGCCGCGCGTCGCCGCAAAACACCAGGAAAGCAGGCGACTTGCCGATCCACGGCATGGCGGGGAAATGCGCGGCGATCCGGCTGCGTCTCTGTGCGTCCTTCAGCTTGATGATCGAGGCCTGCTGGAAATCCGACTTGGACGATGCCGAAAGCGCGACGGAGAGGAGGAGATCGATCAGCGCGTCAGGCACGGGAGCGTCGGTGTAACTGCGCTGCGTCCGACGCGCCAGGATGCGCGCCAGCATCGGCGTCCCGGCGGCGCTCACCCCATCGATCGTTGTGCCGAAGCGATCAGTAATCAAGGCTGCTTGATCCGGTTCCACCCCATCTCCTTCGCCAAGCTTGGCTTGCCCACGACACGATCCCACCACGATGGAGGCTAGGCCAAGATACAAGTTTGCAAGGCAGAGGCCATAGTCCATTGCCGCCGATGCCGTGTTTGTCCAGTCGACCTGACGTGACTTTGGGCGCCCTTCGGCGAATTTGCCCAATAACGCGTCATCACGAAGCGCGCCGGATTGCCCAACCGCCGAGGAACTTGGATGGCACGAGTCTTGCGCCTGACTGACCATCGGCATCGAAATGCGCTTTGCCAAATGCTTGAGATTACCTCAAGCCAGTCCTTCCTGTGCCGCCTTCAATCGGGGGAACTCGGATGAGCTTATTTCTTCTGTCACGCCGGCAGGGTTTGCACACGCTCGCTGTTCTTGCGGTGGGGTTCGCACCAGCGTTCGCGATTGCTCTCGCCGGCGCCGCTAGCGCTGCGACGCTCGATGAGATCAAAAAGCGCGGCTATATGATCGTCGCGACCGAGGACGACTATAAGCCATTCGAGTTCATCCAGGACGGCAAGCCTGCCGGTCTCGACGCCGATCTCTTGGCGGCCCTACGCAAGAAGGTGTCGTTCGAGATCAAGCAGGAGATCATCCCGTGGACCGGCCTGCTTGCCGGCGTCAGCACCGGCAAGTACGACGTCGCCCTTACCGCGGCCCTCATCACCAAGGAGCGCGTGCAATCGCTCGACTTCACGATGCCGATCGCCGATGCGACGCATTACTACGTCAAGCGCAAAGGCGACGACAGCATCAAGGAAATCAAGGATCTGAACGGCAAGGTTCTGGGCATTCAGGCGGGCAGCGGCTTGCTGCAGAGATTGCCCGAGCTCGAGACGATCCTGGCGAAGACAGGCGGCAAGATCGGCAAGGTCGTTGAATACACGTCCTATCCCGAGGCCTATCAGGATCTCGCCCTCAGCCGGACCGATTTCGTCATCAACACGGTGATCAATCTGCAATCGCTGGTCAACGAGAAGCCGAATGTCTTCGCGCTGGGGCAGGCCGTCTCCGGCCCGTCCTATCCGGCATGGGCAGTGAAGAAGGGCAATGGCGAGCTCCTGGCGCTGCTCAACGACTTCATGGCCGATGAGCGCAAGACGGGCGCGCTGGCGGAACTGCAGAAGAAATGGTTCGGCAAATCCTTCGACAATCTGCCGGTGAACTTCACGCCGGAGTTCTAGGCACTCCCCCTTAACGATGACGGCCTAAACGATGAAGGGCTGAGGTGAACGCCGCGGGGTTCGCGAGCCTGCTGCAGGGGGCAGCGCTCACCGTGATGTTGTCGCTGATCGGCATCGTCGCCGGGGTGCCGCTGGGCCTTGCGCTCGCCCTCGTCCGCTGGGCGCGCATCCCGCTGCTGTCGCAGGTCGTCGCGGTCTATGTCAGCGTGCTGCGGGCGACGCCGCTTGTTACCCTCGCCTTGTTGATCTTCTTCGCGCTGCCGAATATCGGCATCCCCGTCGACCCGATTCCCGCAGCGATTCTCACCCTGTCGCTCAACACCGCGGCGTTCAACTGCGAGATCTGGCGCGCTGCGCTGACCGATTTCGCCAAGCCGCAAATCGAAGCCGCCAAGGCGGCGGGTATGACGCCCGGCCTCGCCTTCCGCCGCATTGTCTTCCCGCAGATCTGGCGTACCAGCCTGCCGGCGCTGGTCAACGAGATGACCCTGCTGATCAAGGGCAGCCCGGCGATCGCCGTGCTTGGCGCCGTCGACATCACGCGCGCCGCGGTGCGCATCGGCTCGGAAACCTATGAGCCGCTGCCGCCCTTCATCGCGGCAACAATCATCTATTTCGCCATCATCCTCGTTTTCGTGCGCGCGCAACGAACGATCGAGAGCTACATGACACGCAGGTTCGGCTTCGCATGAGCCACGAATTCGCCGTTGTCTGGGCTCACAAGGACCGCCTGTTGGAGGGATTGGCCAACACGATCTGGCTGTCGCTCCTGGCGACCGCGATCGCACTCGTGCTGGGTGCCCTTATCGCCGCAGTTCTCATGTCTCGTCTGTCCGTGGCGCGGCGTGCCATGCAATGGCTCGTTGACGGCATGCGCTGCGTCCCGTTCCTGCTTCTTGCCTACATCGTCTATTACGGCCTACCGACATTCGGCATCCGTCTCAACAATTGGACCGCCGGCCTTTGCGCACTGGTGCTCTACAACGCCGCCTATCTCGGCGAGATCCTGCGCGGTGCCTGGGCCGGGCTGCCATCCGAATACACCGACGCGGCACACGCCTTCGGCTTCCAGGGCCTGCTGCTCTACCGCCGAATCATCCTGCCGCCGGTCATCCTCGCCTCGGTTCCGATCATCGGCAATCAGGTCATACAGATCATCAAGGACTCGGCGTTCCTGACGATACTTGCCGTGCCGGAGCTGACGCACGCGGCAAGCGCCATTCAATCAACCTACTTCGTACCCTTCGCGGCGTTCGTCGCCGCGGTTGCGCTTTACTGGGTGCTGTGCCGGGCGGTCGAGTTGACCGTCGGGTGGACGGAGCGCCGAGCCGAGGAGAGGCGATAGTGGCGTTGGACGCGAAGATCGCGACCGAATTCGCCACCGCGACCGCGGAGCGGCCGGTGATCGAGGTCCGCGGCGTCTCGAAGAGCTTCGGCGATCATGCGGTACTCTGCGACGTCAGCCTGACGGTGGACAAGGGCAAGACGATCTGCATTCTCGGGCCGAGCGGGTCCGGGAAATCGACCTTGCTGCGCTGCCTCAACTGGCTGGAGCGGCCGGATCACGGTGATGTCTACCTGTCCGGCCAGCGGATCGGCTATCGCGTCGGCGGCCATGTCGCGATGTCGTCATCGGAGCTTGCCGCGATCCGCGCCCGCATCGGCATGGTTTTCCAGCACTTCAATCTGTGGCCGCATCTGACGGTGCTGGGCAACCTCATAGAGGCGCCGATCTACGTGCAGCGCCGCGCGCGCGACACCGTCATCGCCGATGCCGAACGGTTGTTGACGAAAGTCGGGCTGGCGGAAAAGCGGGACGTCTATCCGGCGCGGCTTTCGGGTGGGCAGAAGCAGCGTGTCGCGATTGCGCGCGCCCTCGCGATGCGGCCGGAAGTCTTGCTGTTCGACGAGGCGACCAGCGCGCTCGATCCCGAGCTGGTCGGCGAAGTGCTCGCGGTGATGAAGGATCTGGCGAATGAGGGCATGACCATGGTCGTCGTCACCCATGAGATGGGTTTCGCCCGCGAGGCTGCCGATGAGATCGTCTTCCTCGATCATGGCCGGGTCGTCGAGGTGAGCGACCCTGCGAGCTTCTTCGACCGCCCCAGATCCGAACGCGCTCGCCAATTCCTGCAACGCTACGAGCGCGCCTGAGATGCGACGGATCCGGAGGACGCCAATGACTTACCTCGATGACCGCGGCGCGATAGCCGGAAAGCTGGCCAGCGACGAGATCGTGCCGGCGTGCCGCTCGTGGGCAAGATCGTCAAGAAGGGCGACAACCTGCGCATCGTTCGAGCTCGGGCGAGGCGAGATCGTCGGCAACATCAACTTCTTGATGAGAGTGCCGGTCGAGGCGGATGGCAGCACGACCATCGCAGATGGCGTCTCGGGTCCGGGCAAGTTCGTCGATCTGCGCGCCGAGCGACGACGTAATCGCGGTCCCCTCCAACTGCCCCCAAATGCACAACCCGTGCAACGGATACAACCCGACGCCGATCCGCTGCGTGGCGCGACGACACCTGATTCCGCAACTCACCCACCTCGCGAGGACTGACCGTGACCGCACCGATTTTTCATATGATAGCCAACGCCCCCAAGCCGGTCGGCCCCTACAGCCACGTCGTCGAAGCCGCCGACTGGCTGTTCGTCACCGGGCAGTTGGCAACTGATCCCGATGAGGATTCCCGACCGCTTCCCGACGGTATCGAGGCGCAGACGCATAAGGTTTTCGACAATCTTAGGCGTGCGCTCGCGGGGGCGGGCGCGGGATTTCAACATGTC
>Ga0137393_10002322_pt1 | contig 12296 bp, 10 predicted proteins | sample 15con2h34BmetaG_FD_101396 | JGI IMG/M metagenome (GOLD analysis project Ga0137393, IMG submission 101396) | Vadose zone soil microbial communities from Angelo Coast Range Reserve, California, USA - 15con2h3.4B metaG | ecosystem: Environmental > Terrestrial > Soil > Vadose zone > Saprolite...
AACTATCGTCTGGGCGTTCCTCAAAGTTCTGATCCCTTCAGTTTGAGCGAAGCGGGCGACTAGCGCGCGCGCTGGCAGGACGGGACCCGACTTTCCCGCGGCGGGCCGCAGCGCGCAGCTTCTACGCGGGCTTGCGCACCGCGAGCACCCGCCGGATGGTCGCGAGCAGGCGCTCGAACTCGATCGGCTTGGTATCGAACTCGTCGCATCCGGCGGCCAGCGCCTTTTCGCGCGAGCCGGCCAGCGCATGCGCGGAGAGCGCGATGACTGGAATATCGCGCGTTTGCGGACTGCGCTTGAGATGCCGCGTCGCCTCCCAACCATCCATGCCGGGCATCTCGAGATCCATCAAGATGACGTCCGGCCGCTCGGCCGCGGCCATCGCGCAGCCTTTCTCGCCGTCCTCCGCCGCCAGAACCTCGAATTCATCGAGCAGCTCGAGCCGCATCTTGAGCATATAGACGTTGTCGTCGTTGTCTTCGACGTAGAGGACCTTGATCACGATGCTGCTTCCATCCCCAGATCGACCGGCACGGTGCGGTGCACGAGCCGGCGGATGCCCTCGACCAGCTCGGCCGGCCGGAACGTGTCCTTCACCAAGACCGACTTGACACCGGAGTTGAGACGCTCGCGGTCGTTGGCGTCGAGGTCGCGCGCGGTGATGACGATGACCGGGATGTCCCGCCAGCCCGCCTCTTTCTGCAAGGCGGCGACGACGGCGAAGCCGTCCATCTCCGGCATCATCAGATCGAGCAGGATCACGTCCGGCTTGTCGGTTTGCAGGCGGGCCAGCGCCTGCCGTCCGTTTTCCGCCTCCTGCACGATCCAGTGCTGGCCTTCGAGCCACCCGCGCACCCGCTCGCGCTGGATCGCATCGTCCTCGACCAGCAGCACTTTGGTCGCTCGGGCGGGCGCCCGGAAACGCCCGACCAGCCGGTGCAGCCGCTCGCGATCGATCGGCTTGGTGAGATAGCCGGCGGCGCCGAGCGCGACGCCGCGGCGGTGCTCATCGAGGATCGTCACCATGATGACCGGAATCTCGGCGAGCTCGCTGTCCTGGCGCAGCGCCGCCAAGACCGACCAGCCGTCGAGATCGGGCATCATCACGTCGAGCGTGATCGCGGTCGGCCGCAGCTCCTTGGCGAGCTTGAGCCCTTCGAATCCGCCGGCCGCGGTCGCGACCGAGAACCCCCCGGCCTTGAGATGATCCGATATCAGCTCGCGCGCGGTGGGGTCGTCGTCGATGACCAGCACGCACTCGGCGCCCGGCGCGCGGCTGCCGTCGGTTGCGCCCTTCGCCGGGGCGTCGGCGCCGCCCGGCAGGCGGACGGTGAAGACCGAGCCCTTGCCCGGCTCGCTCGTGACCGTCACGTCGCCGCCCATCATGCGCGCGAGCTTGCGGGTGATGGCAAGCCCGAGGCCGGTGCCGCCATAACGCCGGGCGGTCGAGGAATCGGCCTGGGTGAATTCCTCGAACAGCTTTCCCTGCTGCTCCGGCGTCATCCCGATGCCGGTATCGGCCACGGCGAACTCGATCCAGGTGCGTCCGTCGACGATCTTGTTGACGCGCAGCTTCACCTCGCCCTGCTTGGTGAACTTGCAGGCGTTGCTCAACAGGTTGAGCAGGATCTGCCGCAGCCGCATCGGATCGACCGTCAGCGGGACAAGGCTCTCCTGCACTTCGACGACCAGGCGATTCTTGTTCTGCTCCGCCAGCTGGCGGGCAGTGCCGACGACGTCGTCGACCAGCGGCGCCAAGGACACCGACTCCAGACTGAGCTCGAGCTTGCCGGCTTCGATCTTCGAGAGGTCGAGCACCTGGTTGATCAGGCCGAGAAGATGGGTGCCCGCGCGGTGCACCCGGCGCAGCGGCTCCGCCGCCTTCTCGGTGCCGAAGCGCGCCGCGTTGGTGACCATCATCTCGGTCAGCCCGATGATGGCGTTGAGCGGCGTGCGCAGCTCGTGGCTCATGCTGGCGACGAACTGCGACTTGTGCTGGCTCGCCAATTCGAGCTGGCGGCTCTTTTCGTCGATCTCGCTGAACAGACGCGCGTTCTGGATCGCCAGCACCGACTGGGCGGCGAACGTACGCAAGAGATCGATCGTGCTCTTGGGAAATTCGCCCGGCGCCTTGCGCCGCACCACGAGCGCGCCCATGACCTCGTTGAAGCGCATCAGCGGGATCAGCAGCCGCGCCCGATATCCGGCGCGCAACATGATTTCGTTCGCGGTTATGGGCGGCTCGGCTTCGATGTCGGGGATCTGCACCGGTTCTCCCTGCTTCCCCGCCTCGGCTACCGCGCCCGAGATATCGATGTGGTGGTCCTTGAGAGCGGCGATCAAGTCGTCGCTCATGCCATAATTGGCTTCCAGCCGAAACTCCTGCTGCACCTCGTCGTGCACGTAGATCGACCCGGCGTCGGTGTCGGAAAGCTGGACCGCCTTGGCGACGATGGTCGAGAGCACGATCTGCAGGTCGAGCGTGGAATTGACCGCCTGCGTCACTTCGCCGAGCGCCCGCAACTCCTCGACCGATTGCCCGAGCTCGTCCGTCCTGGCGCGCAACTCGTTCAGCAGTCGGACGTTCTCGATGGCGATGACCGCCTGACTGGCAAAATTCGTCACCAGCTCGACCTGTTTCTCGCCGAACGGGCGGACCTCCTGGCGGAAGATGACGATCGCGCCGATCAAATTGTCGTCCTTGAGCATCGGCACGGCGACGAACGTGCGCACGCCGCCGAGCTCGACGGCGGCGGTCCGCAGCGGATCGGCCCCGCTAACCGAAAGGTCCGCGGCGTCGGCGACCTGAACCGTCTGGCGCGTCTTCACCAGCCGCTCGAGTCCGGTACCGGGTCCGGGATGGTGCGGCGCGCGTCGCAAATAGGCCTCGAGCTCCGGCGTCACGTCGAGCATGGCGTCGGCATGCAAGGCGTCGCCGTCGTAGCGAAGAAGAACGCCGAACTTGGCCTCGCAGATGCGCGTGGCGTTGCCGAGAATGGTCTCGAAAACGGGAGCGAGATCGCCCGACGAGCGGCTGATGACACCGAGCACCTCCGAGGTCGCGGTCTGCTGCTCCAGCGACTCGGTTAGCTCGTGGGTGCGCTGCTCGACCTTCTTCTCGAGGCCGGAGTAGGATTCCTGCAGCTCCCGCGCCATGTCGTTGAACTGGTCGGCGAGCACTTCGAGCTCGTCTCCGGTCTTGATCGCGATGCGCTGGCCAAGGTCGCCACTGCCGATGCGCGCGGCGCCCGCCCGCAGCGCCTGGATCGGGCCGACCATACGGCCGGCGAGGAACATTCCGGCGAGCACGGCAAAGAAGAGCGCGGCGAGCAGCACCAGACCGAGCCGCTGCAGGGCGGCGTAGAGCGGCGCGTAGGCCTCCGCGGCCGGCAGCTCGACGAAAACCAGCCAGCCGAGCGGCGCCACCGGCGCATAGGCGGTGAGCACGTTGCGCCCTTCGATGTTCTGGCTTTCCTGCACCGTTTCCGAGGGGCCGCCGCCCGCGCCGGCGCGCGCCGCCCGCACCTGCGCAAGCTTCGACATGTCGGTGTTGCGCAGCACCAGGCTGATGTCGGGATGCGCGATCAGGCGTCCCTGCGCGTCGACGACATAAGCGTGGCCGCGCTCGCCGACCTTGATCTGCGAGACCACGTCCCAGATCAGCTTGAGATTGACCTCGGCGACGCTGACGCCGGCGTCGCGCCGGGTGCCGGCGATGGCGAGCGTCATGTACGGCTCGGATTCCCGGCGAAAATAGACCGGACCGTAGTAGACCTTGTGCGCCACCGCTTCCGTGAACTTGGGATCGCTGGAGAGGTCGCTGCCGCTCGCCACCACGTCCATGGCGAGACGGGACACCCGCAGCCGCTCCTTGCCGGTCGCGTCGAGCTGCGCCAGCTCGGTGATCGCGGGCACCTGGCGCAACAGCCGCAACGCGTCGAAGCGCCGCTGCTCGATCGACCCCGCCGACCATGGCAGCTGCGTCGTCCAGCCGAGCTGGCTCTCGATCTCCTTGATGAACTGGCCGATCTTGGCGGCCGCCGCTTCCGCCTGCTCGCGCTGGATGCGGATGAGCGATGCCTTGTGCTCCTGATAATAGAACAGGACGTCAAAAACGCCGTTCGACAATAGCGCGACGCAGACCACCGCCACGAACAGCGCAACGTATTTGGTGAACAGGCGGCGGCGGGTCTTGGGGACGTGCGCTGCGGGCGAGGTTTGGTGCGGCGCGCCGTCGTCCGGCGGGCGCTTCGAGACGAACAGGCGCTTGACGAAACCGCGAATCCTCATTCCCCCCACTGTACCAAGGCCAGGCCGGATTGTATCGCGCGCCAGGATGCGTGCCCGGGTCATTCAATCACCCTGTCGGCGCGGGCGACCAGGGTCGTTGCCAAGTCGAGGCCGAGCGCATTGGCGGTGTTGAGATTGATCACCAACTCGAACGTCGTGGGTTGTTCGACTGGCAGGTCGCTCGGGTTGGCGCCTTTGAGAATGCGGTCGACATAGGTCGCCGCGCGTCGATAGAGCGCCGGCAGGCTTGGACCGTAGGACATGAGCCCGCCGCTGTCCACATATTCGGAATATTGCGAAAAAATCGGCAGCGCATGCTGCGCCGCGAGCTGCACGACCGGCGTATGCAAGGCGGCCATGACCGGATCGTCGATCACCATGACCGCGACCGCGTGTCGCCGGACCGCGGATGCGAAGGCGTCGTCGAGCTCGCCTCGTTCGTACACGCCGATATCGTCGAGCTCGAGGCCGAGGTGACCCTTCACGCGCTCCATTTCCTGAACGACGAGGGCCGCGCCCGGGCTGCGCCTGTTCCACAGCACCGCCACGCGCTTCGCTCCGGGCAGCACCTCCTTGACCAACGCCAATCGCTTTCCGCTCAAATCGGACGCGATGGTGCTGATCCCCGTGACATTGGCGCTGGGCCGGGCGAGGTTCGCGACGACGCCGAGCCCGACCGGATCGGGGACTTGGACGAACACCACCGGGATCGCCCCGGTCGCCTCCTTGGCCGCGAGCGCGGGCGCGACCGGTGCGGCCACGACGAGGTCGACGGGGAGCCCGACGAGCTCGGCGGCGAGGCGGGGGAGCGGCTCGACGGCGCCCTCGGAGAATCGCCACTCGATCGCGAGATTGCGCCCCTCCACCCACCCGAGCTCGCGCAGGCCCTGCTGAAACGCCCGGAACAGGGGCGTCGGGTGGGCATGGGCTGCGCCCTGGGACAGCACCCCGAGGCGCCGAACCTTCGCCCCGGGCTCCGCGACCGCCGGCCGCAACCATGGCGCCGACGATGCGGCCGCGCCCAGAAGGCCGCGAAGGAATAGCCGCCGATTGACCTGGTAGGAAACCTCAACGGAGGACATTTTCTTTATTCGACCCATCCCCTGATTGCGCCCCGCTTATTCCGGCAACAACAATTACGACAGCCAGCGCGAAGCTCCCCATCGCAGGTTGCGACGAGGTGGCTCTTTGCAGGCTGAATCGCAGGGGCGACTGTGGCTCGGAACCGAGCCGCAGTCCTTGGGACAGATCTGAATCGTTCTGAATCGATCTTAAGCCCGAGCGGCGGCGGGCACCCCTGATCTACCTCCTCGCACGATCAGGGACGGCATCATCGCAATATCACACGCTGTAGTTGACACGCTTTTTTATGCGGCGCTGGGGCTTCACGAAGCGTCCCGGCAATAGAGCCTGTGCACATCGGTGCTGTTGTTGGTCGGAACGCAGTATTGCGATACTCGGGTGCTTTGCTCTGCTCCCGTTCGGATTTGGACGTGCGAAGGCGTCGCGAGCGCGAGCGCAAGCGCCATTGTCGTCGCGTATTGCATCGTTTTCATCGGTCGCACCTCGATGCTGCAGGGGGGAGCGGCCGGCCCGAGCCGGCCGCATTGAAGGTCAAGTCGAGCTTCATCCGAAACCGTCGCCGAATAGCAGCTCACCAGTTGTCGGTCCGGTACCACTCGCGCAAGGGATATCCCCCATACGTGCCGCCGGGGCTTTGCGTCGACTGGCCGGCGTCCCGGCGCTCGTTCGGCGCGGCGGTCGCGGACTGGATGGAAGCCGGGGCGATGATGAGGGTGGCCAGAGCCAGAGCGGTGATGAGCGTTTTCATGACAAATCTCCGTTCGGACCAGCGTCCGTCGTTCGTGCATGAGCGGACTATGCCCGCGTGCGAGCGCCATGTACTTAAGCGGGCCTGAATTGTTCTGATTTGTCCTGATGCTTGCACGAAGAATTCGGCCGACATCGGCCGCCGGTCCGTCGGCGCTGCGCCGCGGCGGGCAGGCTTCCGAGGTCAATGCTCGAAATGAAACTCGAGGATCGACGTGCCGTCCTTGACCGAGGTGCGCACCCGATCGGCGTTGCGGCGCAATAGAAAGCCGGCCAGCCGCCGATAGCCGTCCTCGGTCTCCATGATCTCGCGATCGGTGGGCCGCTCGTCCGACAGCTCGAGCGGCGCGCCCCGATAGGCGATCTTCACATCGAGGTTGAATTCGTCGAAGCGCGCCTCGACCGTGACCGGCCCCTCCGGCTCGCAGTTCTCGCGGATCGTCTCGATCGCCTGGTTGATGCCGAACGATACGCGGACCATCACGTCGGGACGGGCGCCCCACTCGCGGCCGGCGCCGGCGAAGAATTCGTCGACCTGTGCGGCGGCATCGGGTGCCGCCGCATCGAGCGGCAGCGTCACCCGTTGGCGCTGCCCCAAACGGAAGATCCCGTTGAGCAGCAATGCTGCAACGGTGCCGAGAACGATCGACGAGCTCACGATCGGCTGCAGGCCCGCCGGGATATCGGCGGCAAAGCCCGGAACGATCTCCGCCGCCACGCCGCTCGCAATGGCAAGGCCGATCACGATCGTGCGCCGCGCGTCGAGCATGCGCGAGGTGATGGTCTGCAGCCCGCTGATCAAAACGAAGCAGGACGAGAACAGCAGCGCCGCGCCCATCACCGGACGCGGCATCAGGATGAGCGAACCGGTGAGCGACGGAAAGAAAGCGAGCACGATCAGAATTCCGCCGATGGCGAATCCGATCACCCGGCTGCTGACGCCGGTCGCCGCCTGCAGGCCGATGTTCGCCGTCGACGGCGAGAGCCCCAGCGAGCCGACCAGGCCCGCCAATACGTTTCCGAGCCCGTTGGCGAGCGAGCCCCGGCTGATCGACCCCATCTCGGCGCGCACCCATTCCGCGTCGTTGATGCGCTGGCAGGCGGTGACGTCGCCGATTCCCTTGAGCGTGACCGCGAGCGCCGCGATGGCGAACGGCGCAAGCATCGCCGGCGAGAACGACCAGCCGCCGTAATCCAAGCGCGGCACCGCGAAGAAGGACAGCTGCGAGAGCATGCGATAGTGCTCCATCGGAAGGAGCCCGGTGGCGACCGCCGCGGCATAGCCGATCGCCATGCCGATGATCGTGCAGTAGACCCGGGCCGGACCCTTGCCCCAGACGTTCAAGCCGACGGTGGTCGCGAGCGTGAGCGCTCCCACGAGCCAATAGTCCCGGCCGACCGGCTCCCTCGCGCCGACTCCCATGATGTAGCGACAGCCGATGGCCGCGACGCTGGTTCCAACGAAGAACACCACGAGGCCGCCGATCTCCGGCGGCAGCAGCGGGCGCACGCGCCGCAACATCGGCGACAACGCCGACTGGACGGCACCGGCGACCATGGTCATGCCGAACACGAGCGGCAGACCGCCGAGCTTCAAGGCGGCGATCGACGGCTCGAGAAAGATCTCGGTATGGCAGGAGGGACAAAGAAATCGGCTGCCGACCGGTCCGGCGGGCAACGATTGAAGAATCGCGGCGATGCCGAGCGCGATCATCGCGAGACTGAGCATGTTCACGGAAGCTTCCGGCGACAGTCCGGCCAACTGGATCACGAGCAGGGGATAAATGAGCTGGATGCGCAGGAGCCCGACGTGCTGCGTCCCCAGCAAGAAAATCGCGATCGGCGCCGGGACGTCGTCGACCCCGTGAATCAACTCTCCGGGCTTTTTCTTCGCCGGCCGCGCGCTGCGCAGGAGCCTGAGCCATGGGCCCAGCACAAAGGAATTGTCCAATATCCTGTCCAGCACCTTCGCCGAAATTCGCGCAGACCGACCGGGAGCGGGCGTGCCGGGATCGCTCATGCCCGTCACTGCCGCAGCTTGCCGATCCCGTCAGCCTGGGTCTGGCAGATCAGAAACTGCTCGGTGAAGGAGCCGATCTCGAACAGGCGCCTGACCTCGCCGATCACGCCGCAGAGCGCGAGCTTGCCCTGTTTCTCGGCCGTGGCCCGGTTGGCGATGAGGAGGACGCGGAACCCGGCGCTGCTGATATAGGCGATATTCTTGAGGTCGAGCACGATCGAGGCACGGCCGGCCTGGACCAGCGCGATCAGGCGATCGCCGAATTCCTTTGCGGTCGTGCTGTCGAGCCGGCCATAGGCTTCGACGACGGTGACGCCCTCGGCCGTCTCTTCCACCAGTTTCATGCGCGGCTCCATCGTCAATCCCCGAGCTTCTTGGTCAGTCGCAGCCGATTGATCCCGTCGCGACGCGAATATTCCAGCTGGTCCATCAGGCTTCGCACGAAGTGCAGTCCGACGCCGCCGAGCTCGGTCTCCGAGCGAGGACGGGGCGTCGCCACCGCGAGCGGGTCGAACGGTTTGCCGTCGTCCTCCACGACCACCTCGACGAGGCCGCCTCGCAGTTCCAGGCGAACCGCGATGTCGTGACGTCCGGCATCCCCGTAGCCGTAGGAAATGATGTTATTGAGTATTTCGTCAAGCGATACGTTCAAGGCAACGATGACGCCGTTCGAGAATTGATGCCGGACGCCGAAGTCGTCGACCAGCGCCGCCACTCGCGCGAGCTCGGACATGTCGTTGGCAATGCGTATTTCGGCGGAAGCTCCGACCTGCGAGGGAACCGAGGATTCAATGGGCATCGTCGTTCGCGCGGCCAATCGCTGGGAGGCGGAATCGAGGCAACTATAACCCCGACGACGAGCATTTGTCCCGGGTCCGAGCGCAATCCCCGGGGGCTGTTCCGACGATGCTTCACGCGCGCGCTTGCACGACGCAACCCCTCGTTCCCTTCTTTCTTCGCCGAAACCGACTCGAACCGATCGGAATATGCTCGAGCTCACGCCGTCGACGGGTCGAGGCGGCGCACGGCCAGCATGGTGATGTCGTCGAATGCGAGCGCGTCGCCGACGAAGCCGCGGACCGCCTCGGCGACGGATTTCATGATCTCGGCGCTCGACGAAACGGCGGCGCCGCGCAGGACCGCTTCCAGCCGCGCCTCGCCGAACAGCTCTTCGGCCGCATTGTTGGCTTCGGTGACCCCGTCGGTGAAGACGTAAAGACCCTCGCCCGGCGCCAGCAAGATCCGTTCGGTCGGGTAGGTCGCGTCGGGGCTCACCCCGAGGATCATGCCCTTGCCGCCTTCGACCGCCTCGATGCTCGCCGCGTTCAGCCGGTAGGGAGCGTTGTGGCCGGCGTTGCAGAATTCGACCTCGCCGCTCGCCGGCGTGAGCATGGCGAAAAACAGCGTCACGAACATCATGTCGTCGTTGTCGCGGCACAACTCGCGGTTCACCCGCGCGACGATATCGGCCGGCGTCGCCGTTCCGCCGCCCGGCGAGCGCATGAGATCGGTGGCGATGCGGATGAGGCTCTTCGCGCGCGCCATGAACAGCGCCGCCGGCATGCCCTTGCCCGAGACGTCGCCGACCAGGAAGCACAGCTTGCCGTCCTCGGTCACGAAGAAATCGTAGAGATCGCCGCCCACTTCCCGCGCCGGTTCCATGCTCGCGCACAAGTCGATCGGAAACTCCGCGCTCGGCGCCGGAAACGACTGCGGCACCATCGCCATCTGCAGCCGCCGTGCCGCGTCGAGCTCCGCTTCCAGGCGGGCAAGGTGCGCGTCGACCTCGTCGCGCAACCGTTTCTTCTCGAGCGTGGCGCCCAAGCGCGCCTTCAGCAGCACCGGATTGAAGGGCTTGAGCAGATAGTCGACGGCGCCGAGCTCGATGCAGCGCACCACGCTGTTCATCTCGTTGAGCGCGGAGATCATGATCACGGGAAGGCCGCGCAGGCTCGGCTGATCCTTGATCCAGCTCAGCACCTGATAGCCGTCAACCTTCGGCATCATCACGTCGAGCAGCACCAGGTCGAAGGCGTCGGTCCCGAGGCGCGCGATCGCTTGCTCGCCGTCGTGCGCGCTCTCGATATTGGTGTAGCCCTCGAGATCGAGATAGAGCGTCAGGGTGTAGCGGTTGTCGTCGTTGTCGTCGACGACCAGGATGCGGGGCCCCTCTCCCATCGGTCGATCGTCGCTCACCGCTCCCTCTCCGGTCGGTGCTGGAACGTGGGATCCTAGCATGGGCCGGGGCTCCGAGGTGTGAAGTGTGTTCGCAAGCATCGTATTGCAGCAGGAGTCCGGAAGGGTCGAGGTCTTCGGCTTGGCGCGGCTCGGCTTCGGAAGGGCCGGGAACTTCCAAGTCGACGATCCGACGGGCCGCGACTGTGGCCCCCGGATTGCGGAAGGTCCTTGGCAAAAGGCTGAATCGTCCTGAAATCTCCTGATGCGGAACCCATTCGGCATTCCACCGTCAACCGAATGCGGCTATGAAAGCATGCGCGGGCCGCGCGGCCCGAAAGACCGGGTGAGTGCATGGACATCGCCGTCGAGGAACTCGCGGGCGGCATCACCAAGATAAACCTGCAGGGCCGCTTCGACACCACGGGCGCGGTCGTGGTCGAGTTGCCGTTCAACAAGATCGTCACGGAAAAAACTCGGGTCATCGTGGATCTTTCGGCCGTGAGCTTCCTCGCCTCCTATGCCATCCGCGTGCTGCTGGTCGGCGCCAAGATCGTCGGCGGCAAGGGCGGCCGCCTGGTGATTCTGTGCCCGGACAACAACGTCGCCAAGGTCCTCAAGACCGCGAAAATGGATGCGCTGATCCCGATCCACCAGACCGAAAGCGCCGCCACGGCGGCGCTGGCATCGTGACCGCTATGTCGAGCCTGGCAACAAGTCGGCTGGTTCTGCGCAACGATCTCACCGAGCTCAAGCGGCTCGCCGGCTGGGTCGAAGGCTTGACCCGGCAGGACGTGTCCTCCGACGTTTCGTTCGCCATTGCGTTTTGCCTCGAAGAGGCCGTGGCCAACGTCATCATGTACGGCGCCCCCAAGGGCGATCGGCTGGAGATCGCCGTCGAGCTCGAGCGCGACGCCGGAACGCTGGTCGCCCGCATCGAGGATAACGGCAGGCAATTCGATCCCACCCGAGCGCCGCCGCCGGCGCAACCGGCGTCGCTCGAGGAGGCGAAGGTCGGCAATCTCGGCATCCATCTGGTGCGCAGCTTCGCGCACGACATGGGCTACGAGCGCCGGGACGGCCGCAACCGGCTCACGCTGCGGTTCGTCGAAGCCCAGTCGTAGCCGTCGGGTGACGCCGATGACCGAAGCTCTCGTGTTCGGACCATTCCGCTTGTTGGCCGCGCGGCGCGAGCTGTTGGCCCACGGCGTGCCGGTCGCGCTCGGACAGCGCGCCTTCGAGATCCTGCTGCTCATGGTGAGCCGCCGCGGAGAGCTGGTGACCAAGGACGAGCTCATGGCCGAGGTCTGGCCCGGGATCGTGGTGGAGGAGAACAACATTCAGGTCCACGTTTCCGCGCTGCGCAAGGTTTTGGCCACGGCCGGCGATGGCGAGCGCTACCTCCTGACCGTCGCCGGCCGGGGCTATCGCTTCGTGGCCCCGGTCGAGAGCGAGCTCGAGAGCGCGACCGTTGCCGCCGTCCTCGACGGGGCGGCGACCACGGACCGTCCCGCCGCCGGCAACAACCTTCCGCAGCAGCCGACGAGCCTGATCGGCCGGGAAGCCGAGCTCGCGGAGATCAAGGCCCGGCTGGGCAGTCACCGGCTGGTGACGCTGACCGGCTCGGGCGGCGTCGGCAAGACCCGGCTCGCCATCGAGGCCGGCAGCAGCCTCCTCGACGACTACACCGACGGCGTGTGGCTCGCGGAGCTCGCCCCGCTCAACGATGCACAACTGGTGACGTCCATCGTCGCCGACGTTCTCGGTGTCGGCCTCGGCGCGCCGAGCGCCGCGATCGAGACCTTGGCGGCGGCCCTCAAAACGAGGCAGCTGCTGCTGATCATCGATAATTGCGAGCACGTGATCGCCGAAGCCGCGCGCGTCGCCGAGGCGCTGATCCGGAGCTGCCCGCGCCTGGCGATCCTGGCGTCGAGCCGGGAACGGCTGGCGATCCCGGGCGAATGCGTCATCCGCGTCCCGT
>Ga0137393_10002333_pt1 | contig 12279 bp, 8 predicted proteins | sample 15con2h34BmetaG_FD_101396 | JGI IMG/M metagenome (GOLD analysis project Ga0137393, IMG submission 101396) | Vadose zone soil microbial communities from Angelo Coast Range Reserve, California, USA - 15con2h3.4B metaG | ecosystem: Environmental > Terrestrial > Soil > Vadose zone > Saprolite...
CCCGAGCTCCACCGACCCGAAGGGAGGAACGCCAGATGCCAAGAGTCAAAGTGAACGACATCAACATGAACTACGAGCAGCAGGGCGCGGGCGAGCCGCTGCTGCTCATCCCCTATCTGGCAGCCGACAACGCCTGCTACGCGTTTCAGGTCGCGGAGTACGCCAAGCACTTCACCTGCATCTCGGTGGACCCGCGCGGCGCCGGCGAGACCGACAAGCCCGCGGGCACGTACTCGATGGAGATGTTCGCCGACGACGTGGCCGGGTTCATGCAGGCCATCGGGGTCGCGCGGGCGCACGTCTCCGGCCTGTCGCTTGGGGCCGCGGTAGGGATGTGGCTCGCGGCCAAGCATCCGCAGCGGGTCAAGTCGCTGTCGTTGCACAGCGGCTGGAGCAAGACCGATCCGTTCCTAAAGACAGTGGTGCAGGGCTGGCAGGTGATGGCCAAGGGCATGGGCAGCGTCACCGAGATGATAATCCTGGGCATTTTTCCCTGGTGCTTCACGCCCGAGCTGTACGCCGCGAAGCCTGAGTACATCGCCTCGCTCGCCGAGTTCGTGCGCGGCAGGCCCAGGCAACCGCTCGAGGCGTTCATGCGCCAGTCCGACGCGGTGACCGCGCACGACGCCGAGGCGCAGCTCGGCAAGATCAAGGCGCCGACGCAGATCACCTTCGGCCGCCACGACCTCGTCACCTCGACGCGGTTTGCCGAGCGCATGCACAAGGGCATCGCGGGCTCGGAGCTCGTCGTGTTCGATGGCTGCGCGCACGCGCCGATCTATGAGAACGTGGCCGACTTCAACGCTAGGACGCTCGCGTTCCTGAAGCGCCACTAGGCCCGGAAGCGCGGAACTTGGCCGAGCGCCAATCCGGTCTGGCGCTTTCTGGTCAAGCGGCCGTCGGCCTCGTCGGGGACGCGCGGCTCGGGCATTGAGATCCTGTACGCCGACTATCAGGGCAAGCGCGTCCTCTACCAGGGGCACACGCCAATCTTGAACGTACTGTACGACGGCGACGCCTGCGGCCCGTACCGCGACTGGATCTACGAGGAGTGGTGCTTCCAGGCCGATGGCACCGACGTCGCTCCGGGCTTCCGCTGGTGCCCGCCAGGCACGCCGCCGCGCACGATCTGTGAAAGCGGCGTGGACGGCGGCAACTTCCAGGGCGTGGCGATCCACGAGTCGGGCGACGAGCTGGTGCTCACGTCGGTGCTGAGCGCGGGCTGGTATCGCTACATGCCCGAGTGGCGTTTCCACAAGAACGGATCGATCCGCCCGCTGTTCCGCTTCGGCGCAACCGAAAACTCGTGCGTCTGCAACGTGCACACGCACCACGTGTATTGGCGCTTGGACTTCGACATCACGACGGCGGCGCACAACGCGGTCGACGAGTTCAATCTGCCACCGCTCGTGCCAAACCAACTGTGGCTGCCTTGCACCTATGAGGGCAAGCGCCTGCGCGATCCGACGCGCGCGCGCATGTGGCGGGTCAAGAACATCAACACGCACGAGGCGTATGAGATCGTGCCGGGCGATCGCGACGTCACCGCCGACGCCTACGGCAAAGGTGACTTCTGGTTGCTCGCGTACCATGGCGTGGCGGAGTACGACGACGGGTACAACCAGACCGGCGGATCTGGCACGGCGGCGGACATCGATCGGTTCATCACGGCGAGCGCGTCGACGACGCCGACGTGGTCATTTGGTACGCAGCCCACTTCCGCCACGATCTGCGGACTGATCCACACTCGGGGTGTCACGTTGTCGGTCCCCTCCTGCGACCCGCGGTGTGCGCGGTGACGGAAACGGCGCGCGGCACAACCATCGACCCCAATGTTCTGCGCAGTTTCCGTGACCAGTACCTGGCCAAGAGTCCGACCGGTCAGCGCTGGCTGGCGCTGCTCGATCAGTACAACATCGAACTCGCCGCGCTGGTGGCCGGCGACGCGGCGCTGCGCGCGCGCGCTCAGAGAGTGCTGAAGACGCTGGCCGGTTATCTGCGCACCAGCAAGACGATCGAAACCAAGCCCCTCGACCAGGCGCCTGTCGGCGAGCTCGAGGCGACGATGGAAGCAGCCGCGCTCAAGGCGAGCCCTGGCTTGCGGGAGGCGATCCGGAGTGCGCGCGCCGACATGGCGCAGTTCGCAGGACGCTCGATGGCCGCAGGTCTGAAGGGACGCGCCGAGTAGTAGGCCCCGAGCAGATTGGTCCTTACGATCCGCACCTGCGCATCGGCGTGGACTACAGCTTCGTGCGCAACGACGAGGACCACACCGGCGCCGTGATGGCGAAGGTCCGCCGCTACGCCTCGCACATGACGCTCGGCGGCGATCAGCCGTTTTACGCGCAGCACTTCGACAACGACATGCCCGCCGGGCTCCTCTTCCTGGTGCATTCCCATGTCCGGGCGCGAGCTTGGCCGCTGCCCAGCGTCGCTCCTGCCGCCGCGAGCCCATTGCCGCGCTGTGCCTTGACGCCGCCGGGGACTTCGTCCAGTCCGACCGCAAGGCCACTCAGGGGGACACCGCCATGAAGAAACAGTTTGCTGTCCTTGTTTTGTCGACCGTCTGTTTCTGGCCCTTCGTATCCGCAGCGCAATCGAGCAACCGGGTCACCATCTTGTATGACGCCTTCGGCAAATCGCCGGAGCTCACCAAAGATTGGGGATTCTCCGCTCTGCTCGAGTATGGCGGAAGACGCATTCTCTTCGACCTGGGCAACAATGCCGAGCACTTCGCTCACAACGTCAAGGCGCTCAAAGCAGACCTCCGCAAGCTGGACTTTGTCGTGGTTTCCCATCGTCACGCCGACCATACGAGCGGGCTCAACTACCTGTTGACCATCAATCCCGAAGTGAAGATCTATGTTCCGGACGAACCGTCGGGGTATTTCGGAGCGAAATGGAGATCCAAAGAGTTCTATCGCAGGGACGAATCCCTGCCCGCGCAGATGCGATACTTCGACGGCAATCCGCCGGAGGTCCTGCCCTACGGGAGTCCCTGGCCACGCGCCCATTTCATCCCGGTCAGCACCGTGACGGAAGTTGTCCCCGGCATTTACCTGCTTCCCACCGTTTCCAACGTTCCCGGGACGCTCGAGTTGCGCGAGTTGTCGATGGCTGTGCGGAGCCCGCAGGGGCTGATTCTCTTGGACGGCTGCTCGCATGCCGGTGTCGAGCGCATCTTGGAGGTGGCCGGCACGGTCGACAAACACATCCACCTGCTCTTCGGCGGGCTTCATCTGGTCAGGGCGCCCGACGCTGAGGTTCAGCGCATGGCGGGTGTCCTGCGCGACCAGTGGAAGCTGGATGAGATTGCGCCTGGCCACTGCACGGGCGAGCCTGAGTTTGCCGCGCTCAAGAAAGCCTTCGGTGAGCGCTATCTGTACGCCGGTGTTGGTACGGTGATCGCTCTCCCCTAGTGTACCGAGTCGCAACTCCCCGATCGAAACGGGCCGACAGCGATCCCTCCGAGCAGGGATGGAAACGATCGTCGGGAAGCGCTGGATAGCGATCATTGCGAGCGCGGGGTAACGCGGGTTTCGATCAGGCTGCGGCGCCGTGCTCGTTCGACCGAAAACTGGCGAGGCAGCGGCACCACACCGAGGCTCGTGACGGCGAGAGGATGAGACGGGCGACCTGGCTTGCAACCCAGGCCGCCCAGCGGGTGGAGGCCGCTTTGTCTCGGGACGGGATGATTTCCCGAGTTCGGCGCGCTGTCCAGGTTCCGTCCGCTCGCGTCGCGGGTGGAGGAGCTTCGAGAGCGCAGGTGTCGGCGATGCTCGAGCACGTTCTGGCTCTGCCGGCGGTGTGACCGCGGCCATCGCTACTGCTCGCGCGCCTGCGCAGCGTCGGCGCGGCAAGAGCAGTTGCGAGCGGCGGGGCGGCGGCATCAGCAGAGCCCCGAGGGACGCCGGGACCACGCGGACGATCCGGATCGCGTTCGCGATGCGGACGTGGCGACTTCGGTCTCGCTCTGCCGGACGTGACCAGGTGCTCCCTCGGCGCATCGCGCCGATGCGTCTTCACCCTGCGGCTGCGCTCCCATTTACACGCAGCCCGATGCAGCGGTAGCATGCACATTCGGCGCGAGACTAGGAGCGCCAATGGGATTCACACTGCGATATCGATATGGCGCGACCTCCTTTCGAGTCGCCTCACATCGAGGTATCACGTGGACGTGCGTCGCTGTCGCCGTCTTCGTCCATCGTGCCGCGATGCCGAGCCCGGAGCCGGCCGGCGCGAGGGCAGCCGGAGTACGCGAGAGGAGCCGTGAGTGTACCGCAGAGCCGGGGTACTCGACCTCGGGTACTTAGTCTTTCTTAGCCGCGAACCTCGCAGCGTGCCGAGTCCCAGGGCCACCCGGGGCGGCACGTAGGCACGATCAGCACGCTCTCGGAGTTGCTTAGTCTTTCTTAACGGAGCAGGCTCTTCGCGGGAACCCTGTCTTGTGACACCCTTGAACATTGGTGGAACCGCGCGGCCATACCGAGGAACTGCTGCCTGAGGGCGAGGAGCTACCGCCACCCGGCACCCGCAACATCGCCATCGCGCGCTGGGCCTTGGTCGGTCTGATGACCGTCGTCGCCGCCGCAGCGTGGGTGCACTACTTCGAGGCGGCCCCGCGCACCACCCAAGCCGTGGTCCAGTACCGCTGCCCGATGCATCCGTCCGTCATCACAGACATCCCAGGCGCCTGCCCAATATGCGGAATGGATCTGGCGCCGATCCAGCTCGGCGGCGCCACGACAGGGAAGCCGACCGCCCCGACCTCGAACGTCACCCCGACAGCGACTTCGACCGCCACCGATTCGGGCTCCTTCTGGTGCCCGATGCACCCGGAGGTCATCTCTGATGCTCCCAACGCCACCTGCGCGAAATGCGGGATGAAGCTCGTGCCGCGGCCGAAGGGCGCAGGTGCGAAGGCCCGCGCGGGCGTCCCCGGGCTCGTACCCATCGACCTTACCCCGGAGCGCATCCAGCTCATCGGGATGCGCACGGCACAGGTTACACGCGAGACGCTCTCGCCGGGCCTGCGCACCGTGGGGGTTATCACCGCCGCCGAGGGCGCAATCGCCGTGGTTACCGCCCGCTTCTCCGGCTGGATCGAAAAGCTGCTCGTCGCACAGAGCGGCCGGTACGTGAACAAGGGCCAGGCGCTGGCGCGCATCTACAGCCCGGACCTGCTCGGTCCCCAGCAAGCTTACCTGAACGCCTTGCGGTGGCTTCATGACAAGGAGGGCGCGGAGCCGAGCCGGGCGCTGGAGCTCGACGCGCGCGCTCGGCTCCAGCTCGCGGGCGTCTCCAACGAAGACATTGACGAGATCAATCGAACCCGCAAGCCTCTGCGAGCGCTCTCCGTGCGCGCGCCGATGAGCGGCTACGTGGGGAAGAAGACGGCGGTCACTGGCCTCTACGTCGAGCCAGGCACCGAGCTCTTCGAGATCGCCGACCTCTCGACAGTGTGGGTGGTGGCCGACGTCTACGAATCGGAGATCGAGCTGGTGAAGGCAGGCCAAAAGGCTACGGTCGCCGTGCCGGCGATCCCGGGCCAGACTTTCACCGACCGGGTCTCATTCCTCTACCCGGTGGTCTCGACCGGCAGCCGCACGCTCAAGATCCGCCTCGAGCTCAGGAACCCGGGTTTGAGGCTCCTCCCCGGGATGTTCGCGAACGTGACGCTCGACCTCGACGCGGTCGAGGGGCTCGTCGTTCCCTCGGAGGCGGTCGTGGATACCGGCGAGCTCCAGTACGTGTTCGTGGTGCACGCGGGCGGGCGCTTCGAGCCTCGCAGGGTCAAGATCGGTTCCCGCGACCTCGGCAAGGTGCAGCTCCTCGAGGGCGCCGGCGACGGCGAGACAGTCGTGACCACCGCCAACTTCCTCGTCGATTCGGAGAGTCGGCTGCGGGCCGCCATCGAGGGTATTTCGGGCGGCGGAGCGAAGGCGACGGCGGGGCCTGAGCCGGGCGAGTGGCACAGCCGCTAGAACGGGGGCGCGCATGGTCACCCGCGTCATCGAGTTCTGCGCGCGAAACCGCCTCCTCGTCCTGCTCGGCGTCGCCTTCGCCACCGCCGCCGCGCTTTGGAGCATCCGGCACGCCAAGCTTGACGCGGTACCCGATCTCTCGGACCCGCAGGTCATCATCTACACGGAGTGGATGGGCCGCAGCCCAACGCTTGTCGAGGATCAGGTCACCTATCCCATGGTGGCGGGCCTGGTGGCGACACCCAAGGTGGCCGACGTCCGCGGCTACTCCATGTTCGGGATGTCGTTCGTCTACGTCATCTTTCAGGAGGGCACGGACATCTACTGGGCCCGTAGCCGCGTCCTCGAGTACCTCTCGGGCATTCGCGGGCGGCTCCCCGAGAGCGTCGACCCGATCCTGGGCCCCGACGCCTCCGGAACCGGCTGGGCCTTCCAGTACACCCTGGTCGACAAGACCGGCCGCAACGGGATCGACGACCTGCGAACGTTCCAGGACTTCACGCTGCGCTACGCGCTCGGCACCGTCCCGGGCGTCGCAGAGGTGGCGAGCGTCGGCGGCTATCAGAAGCAGTACCAGGTCACGGTGGACCCGAACCGGCTGCGGGCCTACGACGTGACGCTCGAGGACGTGGTCCGCGCCATCCGAGACTCGAACAGCGACGTCGGCGGCCGGGTCATCGAGCTCTCCGGCCGCGAGTACTACGTCCGCGGCCGCGGCTACGTCCAGGACCTCGGCGCTCTCGAACGCACCGCAGTCAAGGTGAGCGGCCCCGGCGGCATTCCCATCTTGGTGCGCGATCTCGGCTCGGTGCGCTTCGGTCCCGACATCCGCCGCGGCCTCCTCGAATGGAACGGCGAGGGCGAAGCGGTGGGCGGGATCGTGGTCATGCGCTACGGGGAGAACGCGCTCGACGTCATCGGGCGCGTCAAGCAGAAGATCGAGGAGATCCGCCCCGGCCTTCCACCTGGCGTCGAGCTCGAGATCGCTTATGACCGCACCGGCCTCATCCACCGGTCGATCGGGACGCTCGAGCGCGCGCTCGTCGAGGAGGCCATCGTCGTCGCGCTCGTGATCATCCTCTTCCTCTTGCACGTGCGCTCGGCGCTGCTGCCCATCCTCTCGATCCCCATTTCGGTCGCCTTGAGCTTCATCCCGATGTACCTGCTCGACATCCCGGCGACGATCATGAGCCTCGGCGGCATCGCCATCGCGATCGGAGCCACGGTCGACGCCGAGATCGTGATGATCGAGGCCTCCCACAAGAAGCTTGAGCATGCCTTGCCGGGCGCCGACCGTCACCGGCTGCTCGCCGAGGCGGCCGCAGAGGTAACGCCCGCCATCTTTTTCTCGCTGCTCATCATCGCCGTCGCCTTCCTGCCGGTGTTCACGCTCACCGGGCAGGCGGGGCGGTTCGTCCGGCCGCTCGCCTACACCAAAACGTTCGTCATGCTCTCGGCGGCGGTCTTGTCGATCACGTTCGCGCCGGCGCTGCGGGACCTCCTCATCCGCGGCAGGATCCACCCGGAGTCGCGACACCTCATCTCGCGGGCCGTCATCCGGATATACAGGCCGTTCGTTTTCGTTGCGCTGCGGCGGCCGAAGTCCACGTTGGCCATCGGGGTGCTGGCCGTACTCTCGGCCGTGCCGCTCGCGCTGCGACTCGGGCATGAGTTCATGCCGCCGCTTGACGAGGGCGATTTGCTCTACATGCCCACGACGCTCCCGAGCGTCTCCATTGAGGAGGTGAAGCGGGTCCTCCAGTACCAGGACCGCCTCCTGCGCTCGTTCCCGGAGGTGGCCTCGGTGTTTGGAAAGGCTGGGCGGGCGGACACACCCACCGACCCGGCGCCGATCACGATGATCGAGACCACCGCCCGGCTGCGGCCGGTCGAGGCCTGGCGCCGGCTGGAGCGAGCACGCTGGTACACGACGTGGGCGCCGGGCTGGATGAAGGCGATGCTGCGACCGATCTGGCCCGACCGCTCCCGCATCAGCTGGGAGGAGCTGACGGCGGAGATGAACCGCCGGATGCAGTTCCCTGGCTGGACGAACGCCTACACCATGCCCATCCGGGCGCGCGTCGACATGCTCACCACCGGCGTGCGCACGCCGGTGGGCATCAAGGTGATGGGCACCGAGCTCGGCGAGATCGAGAAGGTCGGCATTGCCCTCGAGCGCCTCATCGCCCCGATTCGAGGAACGCGCAGCGTCTACTATGAGCGGAACACCGGCGGGCTCTATCTCGACATCATTCCCAACCGAGAGGCCCTGGCCCGTTACGGGCTCACCATGGGCTCGGTGCAGCGAACCATCGAGGCGGCGATCGGCGGCGCGCCGATCGGCGTCACCGTCGAGGGACGCAACCGTTTCTCCATCAACGTGCGCTACCCGCATGACCTACGCAGCGACATGGAGAAGCTGCGACGGATCCTCGTCCCGGTGAACCAGGTAAAGGGCGAAGGTGAGAACATGGGCGAGGAGGGCGCGGTGATGCCGCGTCGCCTCCCGCGGGTTCGATTGGCCGATAGGATGGGCGGCGGCGCCTCTCCAGCGCCGCACCCCGGGGTGCCACCCCGCGAGGCGACGGGGAGCGTCTCCGACGCTCCATCGCTCGATTGGTCGCAAAGCCTGCTGCAGATCCAGGAGGCGTCCCTGGGCGGCCGCGCGCGCTCGGCCGCGACGCCCCGGCAACTCACCACATTCGTGCCGCTCGGGCAACTCGCCGACATCAAAGTGGTGGGCGGGCCATCCATGATACGCGACGAGGGGGGGATGCTGGTCGGCTACGTCTACGTGGACATCGACCCCTCGCGCGACGTGGGGGGCTACGTGAACGACGCCAAGGAGGTCGTGCGCCGAGCCCTCCAGAGGGGCGACGTCTCGGTCCCGACCGGCTACTTCCTCAAGTGGACCGGGCAGTACGAGCTGCTCGAGAAGATGGCCGAGCGAATGCGGATCGTCGTCCCGCTGACGCTCCTGATCATCGTCGTCCTGCTCTACCTGCATTTCCGGAACTTCACCGAGGTGCTCATCGTGCTGCTGTCCATCCCCTTCGCCTTGGTCGGCAGCGTGTGGCTCCTGTGGCTGCTCGATTACCGGCTCTCCACGGCGGTGTGGGTGGGGATCGTCGCGCTCGTGGGGCTCGCGGCGCAGACCGGCATCGTCATGATCGTGTACATCGACAACGCTTACGAGAGGCGGCGCCGCGCCGGGAAGATCCGCGACCTCAACGACATCATCTGGGCCCACATGGAAGGCACTGTGATGCGGGTGCGGCCGAAGCTCATGACGGTCGCGACCATGCTGGTCGGCCTCATCCCCCTGCTGTGGGCGAGCGGCTCGGGAGCCGACGTCATGAAGCGCATCGCCGCGCCCATGGTCGGCGGCCTCGTCACCTCTGCGTTCCTGACGCTCGAGATCATCCCGGTGGTTTACACCTACTGGCGCCAGGAGCAGGTGCTCTGGGATCGGCTGGCTGACCTGGACCCCCGGCGGCTCGGCCGACTCAAGGCCTTCGCGGCCGTTCAGCTGGCAGGGTGGGCCGCGATCGTCGCGGTGCTGCTCTCGGCCATCTACGTGGAGTGGCCGAGGGGCGGGCTCGTCGCCGCAGCGGGGACTTGTGCTCTTGCCATCGCCATCGCGTCGGCCGCGTACCTTCAGGAGCGGCCAGCTGCCCGGCTGATCGTCTGGCCGCGCAGAGCCGGCTAGCTCCCGAGGGCACGGCCGCGTGATGTGAGGGGGTATGGGCCTCTAGCCGGATGTACCTCCGCAATGCGTCCTTCTAGAGTGCCGCACACCGTTCGGGGGGGTCATGATCGGGTCGACGGTCGAGAGGATCGCTCGCCGGTCCCGTGCGGACGGCGAGCGGCCAAAGACCGCGCCATCGCCATCAAGCAAACCTCGCGCGGCGTTCGGGGGGCGACTGAGGTCCCATTGAAAAGCGAATGCGGCGTCCAGGCCGCACAGGAGTCTGCTGTTGAAGTGAGAAAGGCGGATACGCCATGAGAACCGATTACGCAATGAAACGTCTGGGTGCGCTCAGGCTGCTCGTCGCGGTGAGCGCGTTGATCTCCAGCTGCATGGCTCACGAAGAAGTCGCGAAGAGCGCAGCGGCTGCGCCGGGTGCGCCCGGTCCCAACGCTTCCGCGACTCCGAGCGTCGCGGCCGAGGCGCCGCAGTACGGGACGGTGAACTTCCCCGTGAGCTGCAGCGCGCCGGCCCAGGAGCAGTTCAATCGCGCGGTGGGCGCGCTCCACTCGTTCTTCTACCCGGAGACGGTCAAGGCCTTCAACCGCGTGCTCGAGCTCGACCCAGGGTGCGTCATGGCGTACTGGGGCATCGCTCGCAGCCTGCCGCCGAACCCGCTCGTCCTGCCATTCCCTCCCGGGACCTTCGAGCGAGGGCTCGAGGCCATCTCAAAGGGCAAGGCGCTCGGGGCCAAGACGGAACGCGAACGCAACTGGCTAGATGCTGCAGAAGCTTACGTCAGCGAACCCAACGCGGTCCCTTACGAGGCGCGCGTCAAGCGCTACGAAAAGGCAATGGAGCGGCTCTCGCAGCGCTACCCCGACGACATCGAGGCGTCGGTCTTCTACGCGCTCGCGCTCCTCGAGAGCGCCGACCCGCACGACAAGAGCTATGACAACCAGTTCAAAGCCGCGAAGATCCTGGAGAGACTGGCTCCCAGTTACCCGAACCACCCCGGCATCACGCATTACATCATCCACGCCTACGACTACAGCCCCATCGCCGGCCAGGGCCTCGCGGCCGCCAACGAGTACGCGAAGATCGCTCCGTCAGCGCCGCATGCCCTACACATGCCCTCGCACATCTATTCGATGCTGGGCATGTGGCAGCCGTCGGTAGAGTCGAACCAGGTGACGCTGGTGAGAGCACGGGCTTACGGCGCGAAGAACTTGCCACCGGGCGTAGTCCTCACCGCCGAGCCCCATTCCCTCGACTTCATGGAGTACGCCTACCTCCAGATGGGGAAGGACCTGGAGGCCAAGGCGGTGCTCGCCGAAGCAGCAGCGATCACCAAGGCCAACGCTCCCACCATCACCGTGGACGCGGCCTTGGCCGCCATCCCGACCCGTTATGCGCTGGAGCGCGGGGCGTGGGCCGAGGCCGCGGCCTTGGAGCCCCGGTCGAGCGCTTTTCCATACGCCGAGGCGGTGCGCCTTTTCGGCCGTGCAATGGGCTCGGCGAGGCTCGGTGACCCCCCTCACGTCGCGCAGGCGCGCGCCGACATCGCCAAAATGGGCGAGCTTCATGCGAAGTCCGTCGCCAAGCCCGACCCGTACTGGGCCGAGCAGACTAAGGTCTTGATCGACTCGGCCTCCGCGTGGCTCGCGCGCGCGCAGAAGGACGACAGCGAAGCGCTGCGCCTCCTGCGGAGGGCCGCCGCCCTCGAGGATGCGAGCGAGAAGCACGTCTCGATGGAGAACCGCCTCTTCCCGATGCGCGAACAACTCGGCTACCTGCTACTCGAGCTCCAACAGCCGGAGAAGGCGCTCGCCGAGTTCGAGGCGTCCCTGAAGTCAACCCCGAACCGGCTGCGAGGCCTCTATGGCGCCGCCAAGGCGGCGGAGCGCGGCGGCCGTCCCGAGGTCGCGAGAGACTACTACGAGAAGCTGCGCACGCTCACCGCTGGGGCGAACGGCCAGCGGCCCGAGATCGCCGAGGCGAAGGGATTCCTCGCCCGCGCGAAATGAGCTACTCGCGGGCCGGCAGCCCGTGGGCGCTGCATAGGTCGAAATATGTTGGTCCACCGCGCACGTAGCGAATAAAGGGAGATCACGTGAACGCGAGAAGACTGGGAAGAAATGTAATTTGGCTTGGGGCGGTTGCGTTAGCCTTTGGAACCGGAACAGTAGTAGGTGAACAGGCGCCGCCAACCGGCAATACGGGCGCAAAAATCAGCGACCCTGTAGCCATCGATCTCGCCCCTTGGGCCGACGACATGAAAGGACGGCAACTCCGAATCCGGCGGTTGGACGTGGCTCCCGGAGGGATTCTTGGCATTCATAGCCATGACGACCGACCGGATGTTTCATACCTTGTTCAGGGCACGCTTACCGAATATCGCGAGGGTGGCTATGTCAAAGTGCGCTCTAACGAAACGCTTAATTCGTCAGGAAAAGGTGTTACTCATTGGGTCGTAAATAACGGAAGCACCCCAGCAGTCTTGATCGTCGCAGACGTATTCAAGAATCCCGCAAAGTAGCTAAAACGGGCGTCAGCACGATCACGGCTGGCCAGTCTCGTACGCCTTTCGAGGAGCCATGACCGTAG
>Ga0137393_10002343_pt1 | contig 12237 bp, 8 predicted proteins | sample 15con2h34BmetaG_FD_101396 | JGI IMG/M metagenome (GOLD analysis project Ga0137393, IMG submission 101396) | Vadose zone soil microbial communities from Angelo Coast Range Reserve, California, USA - 15con2h3.4B metaG | ecosystem: Environmental > Terrestrial > Soil > Vadose zone > Saprolite...
ATGGTCTCAAGATGGCGTCGCAGGACGGCGGTCGAGATCAGCTCGGCGATGGCAGCGGTTTCGCTGGCGGCGTCCTCAATGCCGTGCAGGGTTTGCGCGCGGACGTGCAGGTTTTGCTTGTCTTGCTCGTACCACTGCGACACGCGGGCGTAGAGATCCCAGCAGTAGTAATCGAAGCGCGGCTGGCGGGTGAGAGATTCAATCTCGGCGCGGGATTTTTTCTCGATGTGGGTAAAGCCGACGACCACATCGGCGACCTGTGCGCCAGTGTTATCGATGTAGTTCTGAACGTCGACTTCCCTGCCGGCGTTGCGCAACAGACGGACGAAGGTGTCTCCGAGAATGGCGTTGCGCAGGTGGCCGATGTGCGCGGCCTTGTTCGGATTGATGCTGGAGTGCTCGACCAGAATCTTTCCCGAAGGAATATTGGCAGGCGGTTTCTGGTCGGCAACGAGGGCAGCGGCCATCCAGGCGCGGTCGATTCTGACGTTGAGGTAGCCGGGGGGGGCGACCTGCATTTCGGCGATGCCTTCGATGGGACCGACTTCTTTGCGGATTTCTTCCGCAATTTTCAACGGGGCGGAGCGAAGAGACTTGGCAAACGGGAATGTGGGGATGGCGAAGTCGCCTAATTCGACTTTCGGTGGTTGCTCAATAACGATATTCGGCGGGGCCGCGCCAGGGTGGCGACGGTGGAGACACTCCAGCAATTTTTGGGCGAGCCAGCGTTCGAGATGACGATACAAGGAATCCCTCTAAGCTATTGAAGAAGATAGTGATTCTAACAGAGAGCGCGGCGGGCGCTGGTTTGACGGAGGTTGCGGGGTTCCCTATGATGAAAGTTTCTCTTCGTGGCCGCAAACATTTTAACCACGGAGGCCACAGAGGCGAACAAGGTAAGGCTAGCACTACCCTGTGTAACTCTGTGGCCCCTGTGGTTAAAGATTTTGAAATTTTATGCGCATTGCTTACCTGGAATGTTTTTCCGGCATTAGTGGCGACATGTTTCTGGGCGCGCTGGTGGATGCGGGGGTCTCGCCACGGTTGCTGCAGGACACCGTCGCGGCGCTCGAAGCGTCGGCCAACCTTGGTGCGCGGCTGGAGATTTCCCGGGTGGTGCGTAGCGGTATTACCGCCACCAAGGTGGATGTTTACGTTGACGGGAAGAAGGATTCGCCGCGGGAGGAGATCAGGGAGCGACCGCATGAGCATGATAATTCCCCCGGTGAAGAGCATTCACATGAACATCATGGGCATTCACACTCACACGATGTCGGGGCGACACATAAGAGTACAGAGCGGGCGAGTCGACCGCTCCCCCACGAGCATGAACACTCCCACGGGCATTCTCACGGGCGAGGCTTAACGGAGATTCGACAGATTATTTTTCAGGCTGGAATCTCTGACAGGGCGAAAAAGACTGCGATCGCAATCTTTGAGTCAATGGGAGCGGCGGAAGCGAAGATTCACAATACTTCCATCGAGAGCGTGCATTTCCACGAAGTCGGGGCCGTCGATGCCATCGTTGATATTGTGTGCGCGGCTGTGGGGGCTGAGGCGTTGGGAGTGGATGAGATTGTGTGCTCCGCGTTGAATGTTGGTGGCGGGACGGTGAAGTGCGCACATGGTTCGTTTCCGGTGCCGGCTCCGGCGACGGTCGAGTTGCTGAAGGATGCGCCCGTCTATTCCTCGGGAGTCCAGGCAGAGCTGGTCACGCCCACGGGAGCAGCGATCGTGAAAACTTTAGCTTCACGATTCGCAGCCTTTCCGGAGATGAAGATTGAGAAGTCAGGATATGGCGCGGGATCGAGAGATTTTTCCGGGCATCCGAACGTGGTGCGGTTGACGGTGGGGGAAGCCGCGTCCTCTCTCGCGACGAAGACAGCGTCGGAAACGATTACTGTGCTGGAAGCGAATCTGGATGATTTGAATCCCCAGGTATTCGGGTATGTGATGGACCGGCTTCTGGAAGAGGGCGCGCTGGATACCTTCGGAATGCCGGTGCAGATGAAGAAGAGTCGTCCCGGGACGCTGCTGACCGTGCTGTGCAAGCCCGAGGACTCGAGCAAGCTGACTCAGATTATTTTTACGGAGACGACAACCCTGGGCGTGCGGCGGCGCGATGAAGTACGCCAGACTTTGGCGCGACGGTGGGAGAACGTACGCACGCAGTGGGGCGAGGTTCGCATCAAGATCGCCAGCATGAATGGAACGGTCACCAACTACGCTCCTGAATATGAGGATTGCCGGCGGATTGCGGCGGAGCAGCACGTGCCGTTAAAGACGGTGATGCAGGAAGCTACGCGGCGGTATCTAGGCAAGGACGAAAGGCGTTAACCACGGGGGACACAGAGGTTCACAGGGTAAATCTGGGTCGCCTCTCTCGTTAAGAAAGAAATATGGCCAGGAAGTTTTACATCACGACCCCGATTTACTACGTGAATGCGCGGCCGCATATCGGGCACGCCTATACCACGATTGCGTGCGACACGATTGCTCGGCGGCAGCGCATGCTGGGCGCGGACACGTTCTTTCTCACCGGCACCGATGAGCACGGACAGAAGATTGAGCGGGCGGCGCAGGCTGCGGGAAAGACGCCGCAGCAGTATGCGGATGAGATTTCCGCCGAGTTCCGCAAGCTGTGGCGGCGGATGGGCATCTCGAACGATGACTTCATCCGCACCACGGAAGAGCGGCACAAAAAGCGAGTGCAGGAATTGTTCCGGCGCATTCGCGACAACGGGTACATCTACAAAGGAACGTACACCGGACAGTATTGCGTCTCGGACGAACTCTATGTGGACGGCGCACAGCCGGGGGATCCGTGTCCGACTTGCGGACGCATTACCGAGACCGTGCATGAGGAAAACTATTTTTTCAAGCTCGCCGCGTTTCAGGACAAGCTGCTGGAGCTTTATGCGAACCCGGAATTTATTCGTCCAGAGACCCGGCGGAACGAGGTAATTTCCTTCGTCCGTTCCGGTCTGCGCGATCTGTCGATCAGCCGTTCGACTTTTTCGTGGGGCATCCCGGTGCCTGACGATCCCAAGCACGTTATCTACGTGTGGCTGGATGCGCTGGCGAATTACATCACCGCCATCGGATATGGCTCGTCCCATGCGGGTACGCAGGAGGCGTTCAAGAAATACTGGCCGGCCGATGTGCAGATGATCGGAAAAGAGATCGTTCGATTCCACTGCGTGTACTGGCCGGCGTTCCTGCTGGCCGCAGGGCTGCCCGTGCCGAAGGCAATCGTAGCCCACGGGTGGCTGCTGTTTGAAGAAAACAAAATGTCGAAGTCGCGCGGCAACATCGTGCGCACCGAGACCATTCTCGACGTGCTGGGTGCGGATGCGCTGCGTTATTTTCTGCTGCGCGAGGTTGTGTTTGGGCAGGACGGATCGTTCTCGTTCGACGCGCTGGTGCAGCGCTACAACTCCGACCTGGCAAACGGGCTCGGTAATCTGGCTAGCCGCACGTTGACCATGATTACCAGATATTTCAAGGGCGAGGTGCCGTATCCATCGCACACGGCGTCGCGGACCGGCGCCGATGACGCCATTGCCGCGACGGCACGCAAGACGATCAGCGAGTTTGGAGCGTTGTTTGACCAATTCCAATTTTCGCGTGCACTGGAAACGGCGTGGGCACTAGTGGCGGCAGTTGACAAATATATCGTGGAGAACGAACCGTGGTCGCTGGGTGAGAAGCAGGATGAAGACAGCCGCTCGCGATTGGCTACTGTCCTCTACACGGCTGCGGAAGCGCTGCGAATTGTGACCGCGCTGGCGCATCCCGTAATGCCGGATGCAACCGCGAAGATCTGGACGCAGATCGGGTTGGGCGACATTAAGAAAGTGGATCTCAACGAGTTGACGTGGGGGCAGTTGCACTTGGGAACGAAGCTGGGCGAGGTGCATCCCGTTTTCCCGCGTGCGGACAAGAGTGCGATTGAAAGGATGCAGATAATGGAAGAGCAGCAAAGGGTCCCAGTGGCGGAGGAGAAGCCCGCGGCCGAGGTAAAGCTTGTCGCGGAGATGCCGAGAGCGGTTGTGGCGCAGAGTGCTCCTCCGACAGCCACGGCAGCGCCGGGGAATGACAAGATTTCCATCGACGACTTCGCCAAGATCGAACTGCGCGTGGGAGTGGTGAAAGTTGCGGAGAGAGTGCCGAAGGCAGACAAGTTGCTGCGGCTGGAGATCGATATTGGGACCGAAGTGCGACAGGTGCTGGCGGGGATTGCCGAGGCTTATGCGCCGGAGACTCTAGTGGGACGAAAAGTTGTAATCGTCGCCAATCTGGCGCCGCGCAAGCTGCGTGGGATGGAATCGAATGGGATGATCGTGGCGGCTTCGCTCGAGGGTGGAAGGCCAGTGCTGGCTAGCTTCTTGGAGGATGTGCCGGTGGGGGCCAGGTTGAAGTAGGAAAAAGCAGGCGTCGGACCTCGGGCATCAGGCCCGAACTTCTTCCTGTCGCCGAGATGCTTCGCCGCGAAACTGCGACTCCGAAGTTAGGTCTGAGGTCCGAGGTCTGACGTCCGATGTTTGTCGATTCTCATGCCCATCTTGACGGCGAGCGATTTGATTCTGATCGCGAAGGCGTTATCGCCCGCGCACGGGAGGTTGGGGTCACCACTATTGTTGCGATTGGCAATGGCGACGGGCCTGCACAGGTTGACTGCGGGATTCAGTTAGCGGAGAAATACGAGTTCATCTACGCCACGCTCGGTATTCATCCGCACGAAGCCAGGCTTGCGGATGAAAGCGCCTACCAGACCATGGAGCAACTGGCGCGGCATCCCAAGGTCATCGCATGGGGCGAGATCGGCTTGGACTACTACTACGATCATTCACCGCGGGAGACGCAAAGAGAAGTCTTCATTCGGCAGATGGAACTGGCTGCGTCTGCAAAGCTGCCCATTGTGATTCATTGCCGGCCTTCTGAGGGCAGCGACGATGCGTGGGAGGAATGCCTGGGGCTCATCCGCGAGCATTGGGCGCCGCGAGGGCTGGGCGGAATTCTGCACTGCTTCACTGGCAATTGGCCACAGGCAAAAAGTGCACTCGATATGGGATTCATGATTTCATTTGCCGGGAATGTGACGTTCCCCAAGGCGCAGCAGATTCGCGATGCGGCGCTGGAAGTGCCTTTAGACCGAATGTTAATTGAGACCGACTCGCCCTATCTGGCGCCAGTGCCGCATCGGGGCAAGCGCAATGAGCCGGCGTTTGTCACGGAGACCGCACGGAAGCTGGGCGAACTGCGTGGATTTTCCTGCGATGAGGTCGGCGAGCAAACATCCCGCAATTTCTACAAATTTTTCAAATTGACTGAAACCGCTGAAAGCAAAGTTCCGGCACGTTGATTCCCCCAATTCTGGTAACCTCAAATCAGATTCCATTCTTTTCAGAAAGATTAGAAATATGCCGGAAAACACTTTCGATCTGGTGAGCAAGATTGACTTGCAGGAAGTATCGAATGCCATCCAGCAGGCGCTGAAAGAGGTTCACACGCGCTTTGATCTGAAGGATTCAAAGTCCAATATCGAACTGGAGAAGGACGAGATCGTTCTGCATTCCGCCGACGAGTACAAACTCAAGGCAGTGAATGACGTTTTGCAACAGAAACTGGTGAAGCGTGGTGTCACGCTGAAGGGGCTAACCTACGGCGCGGTAGAACCCGCGGCGGGCGGAACCGCCAAGCGGCGAATCACGATGCAACAGGGCATCCCGATCGAAAAGGCGCGAGAGATCGTGAAGACCATCAAAGATTCCAAGAAGAAAGCGCAGGCCTCGATCCAGGGCGACTTGGTGCGGGTCAGCAGCAAAGATCGCGACACGTTGCAGGAAGTCATCGCCATGCTGCGGCAGCAGGACTTTGGCATTGATCTGCAATTTACGAATTACCGAACGAACTAGAAGCAGGCGTCAGACCTCGGACCTTGAACCTCGGCAGTCGAAAGCCTAAAACAGGGAGGCCAGAAGTCAGGGGTCTGAGGTCCGAAGTCCGAGGTCCGAATTTAGAGGTCCGATTCTTGAGCGCACCGGCAACGATTAACGGGAAAGAAGTTTTCGATCTGCTGCGGGATGATCTCGTCGCGCTTGAGGCAGAGTTCGGGCGGGACGCCGTTTCGGACGTTCAGGTCATCACCGAGATTGGCGAGTATTTGCGGGCGGGTGGGGGCAAGCGTATCCGCCCAGCGCTCTTGCTGCTTTCTGCCAGGCTTTTCGACTATCAAGGGCGCGGAGCGGTGCGACTGGGAGCGGTGGTCGAGATCATCCACACTGCAACGCTGGTGCATGACGACATTATCGATGAGGCCAAAACCCGCCGTGGACGGCCTGCGGCCAATACCGAGTGGGGAAATTCCAAGTGCGTGCTGGCCGGCGACTGGCTGTACATGCAGGCCTTCAAAGTCGCGGTGCAGGAGCGGAATTTTCGTATTCTCGATGCGCTGATCGAACTCACGCAGCAGATGGTAGAGGGCGAACTGCTGCAGATGGAGAGACTGGGCAAGCTCATCACCTTGGACGAGCATTTCGATCTTATTTATCGCAAGACGGCGTGCCTGTTTTCCGTGTCCATGCGACTGGGTGGGATTGTGGGCGGCGCGACCGCGGAGCAGGAAGAGGCGTTGGCTCAGTACGGGCACGATTTGGGGATGGCGTTTCAGATCGTGGACGACGTGCTGGATTTGACGGCGTCGGAGGATGTGCTGGGCAAACCGGTGGCCAGCGACCTGCGCGAGGGAAAAGTTACGATGGCGGTGATCCATGCGCTGGAGCGCTGTACACCCGAAGAACGCGGAAAGATTGAAACCATTTTGCGCGAGCGCGCGTTCAACGGCGTGACGCACGCGCACATTCTCGATATTCTTCATCGGTACGGATCGCTGGAAGCGGCTAACGCCCGAGCGGCACGCTATGCCGAGTCGGCGCGGGAGGCAATCTGTACCTTCCCCGACACGGAGATCAAGCGGGCACTGCTGTGGGCTCCCGAGTTTGTGGTGGCTAGAGAGAAATAGGGCACAAAAACTTACCGAGTTGCGCCGAGCCTCCGTCATTTCCGCGGTACTCCCTAATCTGTTGCGGTGCATCTAATTGCCAAGATATCGTAAGCTATAGCCAGGGAGGGCCTGTGCGCTGCAGCCGCTGTGGCAATGACAATCCGGAGACGAACCGGTTTTGCGGAACCTGTGGCGCGTCTTTACTGCCTGCACCTGCGCCACCTGTTGCTGTCCGGAGCGAAAGCGCGAGTCAGGCAGCGGCGATGCGCGCCCCTGCCCCGCCCACTCCCAGCGCGCCGCGTGCTGCCGCGCCAGCTTATGAAGAAGAAGTTCCCGCCATTTCCGGACCTTCTTTTTTGGGATTGAACGCTCCGGCGTCACGAAACTCGGATCGCGGCTCGAGTCGTGGCCTTAGTTCGCATTCATCAAGGGCGTCAGGCAATCTCGACTACCTGCTTGACGACGAAGAACCGAAAGGTAGTGCGGGAAAAGTCTTCCTGATTCTGATCGCTCTGGTGCTGGCTGTGGGATTCGGATACCTACGGTGGAGGCACGAAGGGTTGTCGGCACTGATGTCGGGTTGGCAGAAACCCTCCGCGGCAGCACCGTCTTCCGATTCATCGCCGCCCGCTTCAAGCGCTGGGACACCGTCACCCGCACCGGACTCTGCGTCGGCTCCGAGCCAATCTGCGCCGACTGCATCCCAACCAGCAGCCACACCATCGGCGAGTCCTCCGGCCGCGGATTCCTCGTCGAGTCCAGCAAGCCCGCCTAACCCAAGCGCGGCGGACGCAAACGCCTCTGGCACCACCGGGGGGAGCCAAGCCGCCGCGAGCCCTGCTCCTGATGCGTCTCCTCCCAGCGTGGGGGATTCTCAACCAGCTGACAAACCCGCAGCGAAACCTTCCGCAAAAGACGAAGCGGCGAACGCTGCCGATTCCGCCGAGCCGGATCCAAATGAGAAAGCGGCAGAGCCCGCGCCAGCTCCCAAACGCGCCCCCCGAGCGCCATCTGCAACAAAGCCCTCCGCGGCGATGCCGTTCGACCAGGTCACCGAGGCTGACAAGTATATTTACGGGCGCGGAGCTCGGCAGGACTGCGATCGGGGACTCAGAATGTTGCGTCCCGCGGCAGAGCAATCCAATCCACGCGCGATGATTTCGCTGGGCGCGCTGTACTCCACCGGCGTGTGCACACCGCGAGACCTTCCCACGGCCTATCGCTGGTTTGCGTTGGCCCTGCGAAAGCAGCCTGACAACGTTCCTCTGCAGGAAAATCTGCAAAGACTGTGGGCACAAATGACGCAGCCGGAGCGACAGTTGGCGATCAAGCTCAGTCAATGAGGATGTTTGGAAGATCTTGAGGGAAGTTAACTTTGCCCGAGGGGCAATCCAAACCATTGCCCGCCGGGACCGAGACCAACGCCGTTCCCATCACACTTGAGAACAAAGCTGGTTCAACCGTGCCGAACACTTCGACGTTGAATGGAGTGTAGATCGAGGTGGAGTTAAGCCGGCGGGATGTCGGTGCAGCGCGCGATAAAATCAAAAGCCCGGCTTGATCGCGCCGGGCTTCTCGTTTTCGGGCTGACCAACAATGCTAGGCAGCCGCGGATCTCTTTGTACGACCCTCCGTCGTGACAGGTTGAGCTACTTTGCGCACGAGGAAGGGCTGCAGGTTCGGCTCAGAACCGGCCCACTCCAAACTGACAATCGAGTGTCCCGGCTGGCACGTAACGAAATAGCGCTCTCCGTTGGGGCTGGTAACGTCAAATTTGCCGGTCTCGCCCTGTAGAGCTTCGGCAACGTCATAGGTTGAAATGCTGTCATTTAGTTTCATGGGGACTTCCTCCACTGTGTTAAAGGTTGTTGGTTGGGTTGTCCCCTACCCTAGGGAGGAGCGTTAGCTTGATGATAGTACGCTAGTGCACAGAGTCAAGGCCGCGGCAAAAGTTTTCCGGATTCATATTAGGGGATTCGCCCGAGACAGATCTAAACCTCATCACCTCATCCTGCTCCTTGCAGTTTCGTGATAACACTGAAATCTTCCGACATTGTCATGTCGCCCGAATGGCCCTAACGCGACAGACTCAGAAATGAAAAGGGGGCGGGCGCGTGGGCGTCCGCCTGTTTCGAGCTTGACGAAACTATCTAGTCGGGGAATGGGCCAGGAGTCCCGCACGTTCCCGTACACACATATTGAGTGCGGGTCAGCGCGGTGTCGATTGCACCGATGTCAGGCCCCATATCTTTGCCGTCGCTGGCGTCGTCTATTCCGCCGCTTTTATACGGGTTGTTAGTGCTATTCCCCGTCAGGGATAGTTGGTGGTAGTCGAATGTTCCGTAGGGTGGGGACATGAGCAAGCAACCGCTGGGGGCGCTTGCCGGGGAAGTGCAAAACGAGGTTGGAAAAGCGACCCCGTTCATGAATCCGGTGAAGCCAACACAGGTCGGATGCCCGTTGCCGTCCACACTGACTGTAGCTCCGGCACAGGTCGCCGTTGCCGGAAAACAGTTTCCCGCGTCGCCTTGTTGCGAACAAACTGCTGTCCCGCTGTTTCCATAGGTGCTGTAGTTCGTTCCCGTCCTGCCCTGGAGTACGTTGTGGTGGAACACCCTCGAACCCGAGTCGTAGCAACTCTCCCCTACCGTGCCCTCTTTGGGACTGCCGGACGCCCCCGTACAATAGAAACCGTTCACGTTGTTGGGTCCGTTAAATACGTAGATCGAATTCGTGAATTGGTTATTGATGGGGAGGGTAGGCGGCCCGAAGTTGTCTTGCATCTGGATTCCACTCGGTACCGCTACAGTGACGTGGTCCCAGGCAAGATTTTGTGACCACCCACCTTTGTTGCTGACGGTACAGACCGTGCCGCTGTTGTCGTTGGGATGCTGTGCGTCCGGATTACTGTAGTAAACCGTGAGACTGTGGGGCACAGTGGGTGAGACTGCCGGTACGCCTGGATTGGTCGCACCGACTTGATAATTCAATGGCGCCACGCCGCCGGTGCAAGCGGAGACATACACGAAATCTCCAACCGTGATGTCGTCGATAGACGTGCCCAGGGTAGGAAAGGTGGCTCCGACGGCGTTGCAGCTCGACGAGGTGGTGCAGCTGGTGTCCGCTCCTGCCGCCAGTTGGTAAGTGAGCTGAGGAGGGGCCAGTCCGGTGCCTGCCGAAGTGATTGTGAATGTACCGTTGAAGTTCGTACCGTTCGTGCCGGTGGGCGCTCCATTGACCGTAACCGTGGCTCCTGACAACGGATCCTGCCGGTTGCTGAATACCATCGTGACCACTCCGCTGGCGTTTTTTGTCAGCGAAGTGATTCCAGCTTTGCTGGTGCAATTCGGCACCGCGCCGACGCATTGTGGACTTGGTTGACATACAGCCTTCGCCACACCGGAGCCCCCTGAGGAGGTCGTACGGCTCATGGTGCAGGAATAGTCGTTGCCCGCGGTGCCAATTTGAAAGGCGCGGCTCGAGGTGCCTCCAAACTGATTGTTATCGCCGACGTTGTAGATGAGCAGATTTCTGTGGGTCGAGCGGTTACCGCCCTGGCTGACGCCTCCCCCGTTGCCGGGCGTCAAACCGGAACGCCCGCCGCCGTTGCCGTTAAAGGCATCCACCGAGTTGCGAATGATGTCGCTGGTGAAGATGAGGTCGCTGACGACAGTCGCAGGCAGGCCATTCGGCAGGAAAACTCCGCATTGCTGCCCGCCGGAACAGGTTCGAGTGGCAGTAAGAATGTCTTCTCCCGTTTGCCCATCCGGCCACATGTTCTCGAAAATATTTCCGTCAACTAGAATGCGCTGGCCCATTTTCAGTTCGAAGTTATTCTTCAGCGACCACTTGTACGGGCAGGAAGGAGCACAGCCGTAGTTCCCGCTCGGGCTGTTGCTGGCGCCTCCCGTTAGCGTCCGCCAGTTGAGGTCGTGGGTGAATCGGTTGCGGCGGATTTCCACATCCGCTTCGGGTCCACACTGGGGAGGGGTGCAGGCGGCAGGAGGAGTTACCGAGGTATTGATATCGACGGCGGCGCCTCCGAAGATGAGCGCCTCGCTGGCACCCTCGATCCAGTTCCCTACAATCTTGTACGGGCCGGTGCTGAAACCTCCTCCGATGTCGTGAGATTCACTGTTCCACCAGTGGATCTTTTCCATGTAACTATTCGTCATCCAGCAGTTGACACATTTGAAACTCACGCCATTACCAATGTCATCTCCATGGGTGGAAGTGAGCCCAAACTCACTGTCGCCTGGGTCGAAGCCGTGGATGTAGGTACGATCTAAGCCAATATCGTTCCCCCACAATTCGATGAAGCGTGGGTCGACCGCGCCGCTTTGACTCTGGTTAATCCCCGGCTTGAGGGTAAACTCAGCATCCCGGAGGACGATGTGATTCGATCCCGTCGGAAACTTGATCGCATCCATGCCGGCAGAGACCGCGTCCAGGCGAAAGGTGTACATTTTCGCCAGGTCATTGGTGCAGCCGGGGTTGCGAGGGGAGCTGTCGGTGATCCCGTGGGAGCAAGCGGTCTGCTCTGTCAGAGGTTGATCGGACTCGATGACGGCACACTTCGTGGCGCTGCTCTTAATGGGTGCCACGAGGTCGATGGAAGAGTTCAGCAGGGTCCCGTGCGAGATCACAATATGCCATGCCTGGTCGAGGCTATGGTGCTGCCCATCGGTGTTGTTCCACCAGTCGTTCAGCGCATTCTGCAGCGACATGAGGCAGTTGTTGAGCGTTCCGGAAGTACAGTTATACGGTCCCAAGCCTGTAACGGGCGGGGTGATTGTGCCGGCTGGCAGGTTAATGGTTTCTGAGTAGGGTATGTTGTCGCACTCATGATTGTTGACCCATTTCTGGGGTTCCTGCGCTACAGCTAGCGGAGAGAGTTTGCTTCGCCTTTGGGCGGCGGCAGGCGATGAGATTGCCGCAATCAACAAAAGAACAGCAGCTCTGCTGATTAAGTTCATGTTCACGGTAGGTCTCCTTGCAGGGTGTGTGACGGGGTTTTTGAACGGTGTGATGCGTTTAGCGTTGCAACTCGAAACTGCGTCCACTATAGATCTCACCTTCCGACTGCTGGTTGGAAAAAGCGATTTTGTCCGGAAAATGTAAAACACGCGAGCCCGGAATAGCGGCGCTGTGGGAAGCCTGCCGAGGCGGTATTCGTAACTTGTTGAGGTGAGAGTAGTTCTATGCAACGTCCGTTACTGCGGGCGCAGGAA
>Ga0137393_10002344_pt1 | contig 12236 bp, 9 predicted proteins | sample 15con2h34BmetaG_FD_101396 | JGI IMG/M metagenome (GOLD analysis project Ga0137393, IMG submission 101396) | Vadose zone soil microbial communities from Angelo Coast Range Reserve, California, USA - 15con2h3.4B metaG | ecosystem: Environmental > Terrestrial > Soil > Vadose zone > Saprolite...
CAGATGAACAATCTCTTCGGGCGGGCAACGCATTGTCACTTGTGACGCAGCAAAAAGAGTCCGTATCGATAGATGGGCTCAATCCATCGACGCTCCATTGAAAAGCCTGCGCGGTCCAATAACGAGCCGAGCTCTTCCGGATCGAACTTCCACATTACCTCTGCATCGATCAACTCTGCCGCGCCGAAAGACACGGTGATGCCGAGAGCAGAGAGGGTCACCGTCTGATCCACCAGGCTCTCGATGCGGACCTCATTCCTCTTCACGCGCGAATCATATTTCGATCGATACCGGAAATTGTCCGTGATGAAATCGCCGCCGTAACGGCGGTTGAGATGATCGAGCATATTCAGAGTCGAACGCGGGCCATATCCCGCAGAATCGTTGTATGCCCTGTCGATGATGGCCGGATCTTTGTCCAAATCGGCACCGAGCAAGAAATAATCTCCCCGCCGGCCGCCGTCGAACAGTTCCGATAGCAGGCCGTCGATCTCCCGCCACTCCATGTTTCCAAGAGAGCTGCCCAAAAACATGAACAATCTCGCCCCAGGGCAGGGCGGCAGCGCGCGCAGTCCTTTGTGATACGTTGTGCCCAGGCAGTGAACGAAAAGAAGCGGAAAGGTAGACACTAGCTCCTGCGCGGAATACGACAGCGTCTCTGTATCGATATCGATTGGGAAATAATCGCAGCGCATTCCACGCTTCGCATATTCCGCCAATAAGACCCGCGTTTTTTTCGAGGTCCCCGCTCCCAATTCGACGATCGGCAGAAACCCGCAGAGTCCGACGATGTCGCCGGCGTACCAATTCAGCAGCTGCGATTCAACGCGCCGCAAGTAATAGTCCAGCGTACCGCATTGTCGCTCGAACAGCTCCGTACCGCGTTTGTCGTACACGTAGACCGGCGAAATTCTCTTTGGAGATCGCGTGAGATTAAAGACTACGTTCGGCCCGTCTTGAGCCAACGGATCCCCGCTCGACATCACCAAATGCCGAATTCGCGTATCCGACGTTGTTCCCGAGATCTGCGGCTGCGTGAGCATTTTGTTCCGACCGTTACGACGGGGTGCTGCTCGCCTCGTCGCTATCCAAAAATACGCTCGCTCAACTGATCGAACATCTTCCTGTACAGGCTGAGATACACCCGCGTCCCTTCGCGTAGATGGTCGTACTCCCCCGGGAGAACATCCAGGTAGCGTGCAATACAACGCTTTGCATTAATGACGTGATCCGGTTCGTGAGCGTAATGCGCCCGCAGGTACGCAAACTCCGGCATCTCGCGCGAGAAGCGATATTGCGGGAATTTAAGAAAAATGTCGTGCCAAGGAACGAATTCTTCGACGCTGGTGATCTCAGATGCCGTATGTACACCGAGAGCAAAAGCCACTGGCCTCTCCCGGTACCAGGCAAACAAGGCATCACCCAGTTCGACGGCTGCGGAGCACGCATTCTCGCGCGCCTCGATTTCCTCCGTTGAAATCCCCAGGTATGCGGCAAAATTACGTGCCAATTCCACGTGGGTGATGGTCTCTCGCAAACCATATTCATCAACTGCCGCGTCGAGTACGCAGGCTCCAATCTCATGACCGAGCTTGGGCAGGAGAGGCAGGATCTGATCCGACAGCCGTCCGGCCAGGATGGCGATACCACCAATCGTGTGTCGATTGAAAGTTGCCATGCTGGCCAAAAACAGAAGAAGTTCGGGGCGTGTCAAAGGTCGGGAAGAGAAGTGCCGGTTGAATGACTGCAATACCGCGATCGCGGGATGAGTGGAGCAGCCTTCGTAAATTTCATCGACCTCTCGAACGAGGTCCTCGTGCAAGGCGTCCTTGTCGATCGTAGTTCGTTCCGTGTACATATGGCCTATCCTTGTGCGTCCGTTGCAGCAAACCGCCCTACCGCTCGATGGCTCACCCTACTTGGCGAGCGAAAACTAATCGACTGAAAGGAGAATGCCGAACCGACTGCTTCCCCTCAAGCGATCTTTTTGTCCTAGTTCACGTAACTTATAGTTACTCCAGAAAGCAAACCAAGACCGGGCGGTCGCTCAGCCGATGCCTATACGACGAACGCTCAGGTTGCGACGAAGCCGATCGACGCTCTGGAATAGCCAATTGCGAAATGTCGTGACAACAGGGTGCTTCTCGTCCTGTTTGGGGACAATGAAGTAATACGCATTCTTGGAATAGAGACCCGAATCGAACGCCTTCACCAGGCGCCCTTCTGACAGATGAATCGCGGCCAAGAAATCGTCCCCCATAGCGACGCCCTGTCCGCGGGCCGCGGCGTCCAAGCACAGGGAGGTTTCGCTGAAAAGAAGGCCTAATCTCACGTCGATGTCGTTCGCCTTCGAACAACTCTGAAAATATTCTTGCCATTCGGCAATCGACCGATCGTGCAACAGCGTGTGGTGTTGAAGATCCTTCGGCGTACGCAGTGGCAGCATTTTCACGAGACCCGGAGCGCACACCGGAAATAGACGGGACCGAAACAAAGTCTCGCCGTGTTGAGGCTCCAGATCAGCTTCGGCGTACTGGATGGCGCAATCGAAATGACGGTTGTGCAATGAATTGGTACCTTTCTCGGCGACGATCTCCACCAGAGTGTTGGGCACGATTGCGTGGAATTCTGCAAGCCTTGGTACCAGCCAAAGCCCGGCAAAGTCCGGATCGACGGAAATGACGAGTCTGTTCGGCCTTTGGCTGCCGCTCAACCGCACGATGGTGCCTTGAACATGAGAGAGTGCCATGGTCACCGCGCCTAGCAACATTTCTCCGTCAACAGTCAAAACAATCCTTCGGTGACGTCTCTCGAATAAGCGGCGCCCTAGCTGCCGCTCCAATTGCCTTATGTGTCGGCTCACCGACGGGCGAGTGACGTTCAATTCGTTGGCGGCTGTCTTAACGCTCTGGTGCCGCGCCGCAGCTTCGAACGCTGTAAGGGCACCACTCAGTACGGGAAGTTGATGCTTTGACATACACACCCCATTCCTTAGGGTCAACATGTGGGTTAAACAACCGAACAAGTGGCATCGAATCCGACGCGTTCACGCAATATATCCGAACAACTCAGGTGCCAATCACAATCACGACCGAAGCTTGCAGTAAATCGATGGACCCGTAGTCAAACAAATTCCGGCCAACGATCCCAAATCAAGAGTTGCTCCGTGGTCAACGAAATGCTGCAAATAAGCCAATTTGATCGTTGTCGGCACACGCATTCGTAGTGTACGGAACTGGGCATCCGTGTGCGCGACACTATAGTGTGCCCAGCCGCTCCTCACGCTTCGATGTTGACTTGGCCGTCAATTCGCGCAATTTGCGATGTACAGGGGACGTTTGAATTCAATGCGCCGGCGGCGACACCGGAAGTCGCCACGTGAAGGATCGTCAAAGGCACATGGGATGCCACGCCTAGAACGGCTGGAATTCAAGGATGCAATCCACTACGCCCAAGTGCGTGGGCGGACTACTGGGGCGGATATATTCTTCGATCCTCACACCCTTAGGCGTTTCCCTCAAGCGGCTCGTCAATACGCTCCGCATGTCCAAAGATTTGAACTTCTGCTGGCCGCAGCCTGCACGGAGTGCGGCACCATTCTGCTCGGGTACTGCTTGGAGCCCAATTCAGGCATTCTCGTTCTGCAGACCGCCGGTGCATCGCTTCAAGCGTTCATGCAGCGGTTATCCTACCGGTACTCGCGATACCTCCGCGCCGGGGGTTTCGTGGAAGGGCGCGGCGTGTTCGGCGCGCGCTACGACTCGAAAGTCGTGGCGCCCGAGTACTTGCCTCACGTGGTGCGCCGCGCGCATCGCAGTCCGATATTGGCGGGTCTTTGCCGGCGGCGACTGGACTATCCATTCAGCTCGGAGCGAGCGTATATGGGCGAGTTGGCGCAAATACCGATCACTACGGTCGCCTTGATGACAGAGCTCGAGAGGAAAGGTCACCACGGCTTGCGCGGATACCGGGATTTCATGGACCAAGGCGAAACGCCCTATGTCGCGAATCTCTTGTCACAAGGCTCGCCTCTGGATTCTCGCATTGTGGGCGACAAAGTGTTCGTCCAAAGAGTCCGGCATATGGCCGCGCATCCCGCCGCGCCGCCGACTCGGGAGCAGATCATTGCGGCTGTCGCTCGCTTGTTGAACAAGACGCCGGCCGATATCTATTCGGCCTCGCGCGTCGGTGTGCTGGGGCGAGCACTGGTGGCCTGGTACGGACTGCGTTCAGGCGCCGCCACCTCGGCGGAAATGGGGCGATGGTTTTCAGTTACAGGCGCGACTTTGGGACAGGCGATCCGGCATCATCGCAGCGCCACACCCGATCTATTCGACCGGGCCATCCTGCCTGGCCTTGAAATCAGCACTGACGGATGAAATCGGTATCTTGGATCGAGACGTTGACGCCAGCTTTAGCTCTGGCACCAGATTCGGCGACGAGGGTCGAGTGGAATTTACGGCTGGCACCCCGAGCACAAGCCAAAATCTTGATTCATGCGGCCCGCCCATCGCTCACTTAACGAGTTGAGTTCGTGAATGTGCCAATGCCATGGCTCTTGAAGTGAAGGACTGCGGCGCGTAGTTCGTTGAATTAAACGGATTTATTGAAACATGACCTGACGGGCGCGCAGATACGCGCGACTCCTCTGGTTCGCGCTCGCCTTTCCGCTTGATCTCTCTCACGGCGCATGCCGATTGCTCGATCATGAAAGGACTGTTGACGAGAGCCAAACTTTCCGCGCACGTTGGCAGCGCTACCGCGGATAGCAAGCAAATGGGTGAATCACATTCAAAAGGAGACTTCTCATGATTGTCGAACTTGGAAAAGTGACGGAAGAGACCAAACAAATAGTCCCCGTGGGCGATCTCGATGAGGCACATTTTCGCCTCTAGGAGCGGCATTTTTTGAGTAACCGCCGGTTTGCAGCGTCGGCTGCAAACCGGCCCTCGGATGCAATCCTATGCAGAGTCGCACGCCGGCAGGGCAAACTAGGAGAGCGGCCACCGAGCCACGCGCAGAACCCGCAATCCCGCCGGCGTATTTTCTCAGCGTGCATGTGTACTGCTGCGAGTTCGACGATGGCGCCATCCTATTGGATCTTCGCAGCGACACTTACATCGGCATCGATGCGCAGCACCTGTCCAATCTCCGGGCTCGCATCGGGAATTGGCCCGACTCGGATCGGAGCGACCGAGAAGTGGAGCCCCACGATGTCTCCGCATCCGAATGCTTGCTCCTCGATCTTCTCTCCCGAGGAGTTCTGACAACCACGCCCACCTCCCGACAATCGTCTCCCGCGCCGAATCCCACTACGGCGCTGACAGTCACGAGTTCCGAGAGCACGCGGAGCGGGATTCCCCTGACGAATATCGCGCAATTTTTCATCGCGCTCCTGGTGGTGATGTCTTGCCTCAAGAGGAACCGCCTTCCCGCGCTTCTAGGCTGGCTTCGGCAACGCCAATCCTCGATTCATCGCGGGAATGTCGTCACACGGGAGGAGATCGTGAAGCGGCTGGCGTCATTCCTTCGGTTGCGCATCTGGTGCTATACAGCACATCAACGTTGCCTCTTCGATTCCCTGGTTTTGACTGTCTTCCTGACAAACGCAAAGATTCCCTGCACCTTCGTGATCGGAGTCGCCAGCAAGCCGTTTCTCGCACATTCATGGGTCCAAATCGGAGACTCGGTGCTGAATGACACCGCTGAGCACACCCAAAACTTTAAGACGATTCTCACCATTAGCGGTGAGTAATTAAAAATGTTACGCTCCATCGGCATTGCGTGAGATGTGAAAAGTGTATCCGACAGCGACGCGGCGAGTAGGCTGCGGCGCTGCATACAGAGTTCCTCGGTCAGTCGCTGGCGACCGGCACTGGACCGCCCGGGTATCTACGCTGCGTGCATCGATCAGGAATCTGGAGTGGACACCACGATTCCGGTCAGCGACCGCCGCGGTGTGATTCTCGGCACGATATTTCGATCGCCTGGATCCTGTCATTCGAATCAACCGACGCCGATACGATCCCTGTCCGGGAGCGAGTCGGAGGAAATTCTTCGGTCAATGGGCCGATCACTGGTCTCCGACTGCTGGGGGTACTATGTGGCCGCTCTGCACTATCCGGAGAGTGGCAGCGCCGTCGTGCTGCGTGGGCCGGTCAGTCCTCTGGCCTGCTTCCATGTAGAGCTCGGTACCTTGAACGTCTTCTTTTCGCATCCGGATGACTGCATCGATCTGAAGATAACGCCGCTCTCGATAAATTGGGACAGTATCACCGCTCAAGTGATGGGCGGAGATCACTTGACCAATGAAACGGCGATTGAGGAAATCGACAGTCTCGAGTCCGGAGAGTGCGTGGAATGCAAGCCCGATGGCTGCTCAAGACACGTGTATTGGGATCCTCGCTCGTTCCTCGAAGAAAGATCCCCTACAGCCTTTGACCAAGCAACTCAATCCATTCGTCTGGCGACTGAATATTGCGTACGCGCACTTTCCTCCCGGCACGACAGAATTCTCGTCAAACTATCCGGCGGGCTGGGTTCAACGATCGTTCTGAGTTCGCTGAGTCGCGCTCCGCACCTGCCGTCGATCACCGCCGTCAACTACTGCTCCAGAGGATCCGGAGATGAAAGACGCTTTGCGCGAAGCATGGCCGGCAGGGTCAATTGTCGATTGATAGAGCGCCCCAGGAATCAGCAGCTGGATCTTCGGCGTTTTCTGGACTGCAATCGCACCGTCCGGCCCGTGCTGAATTTCTCGGCACCCGATGTGGAAGCGCGGAACATCGCGCTCGCCCGCGAACTGAACGCCACCGCGATTTTCGACGGCGAATTGGGAGACAATGTTTTCGGTAGTCATCCCGGCCCGGGAGCGTTGGTTGAATGTTTTCGGCAGCGCGGGCTGGGGCCGGGATTCTTGGGTACCGCGGTGGATTACGCCGTGTTAACCAAGCAGTCGGTATGGCGGGCGCTGGCGCTGGCGCGACGCGAGGCTTTGAGCGTACGGGTAGATCCGGACTTCTCCACCGAGCGAGAAATGCAGCGAGTATTCGGAGCGAACGGCGCCAGATCGGCGCTACTCGCCTCGGCGGAGGCAGAGGAACACCATCGCAGCATGGGGGATCGCTTTCTCCATCCGTGGCTCAAACAGTCTCGACGCATCGCCCCGGGCTCGTACGCACTACTGTTCGGCCTCATCACCGTATTGTCCAGCACATACCACTCCCCGTTCTCGGGGTCGCATGGTCCAATACGGGTATCTCCACTGGTCAGCCAGCCGCTGCTCGAGATAGCTCTGCGAATACCGACATATTTGCATTGCAGATTTTCGCAGGATCGAGCCGTGGCGCGCGCGGCCTTCGCGGATGTGCTGCCGCCGGAGATTGTGCAGCGGGGTTTGGGCAAGGGAGGCCCGGGTCTGTGGGCGAGGGAAGTAGTCGAGAACAATACCCTGTTTCTGCGGGAATTTCTCCTGGACGGCATTCTGGTGCGGCGGCGATTGATCGATCGAACGAAGCTGGAGACCGTGTTGTCGCCCCGCGTGGTCAAGTCCACCGTGGTCGTGGGCGACATCTTCGCGAAGCTCTATATCGAAGCATGGCTTCGAGCGTGGCAGCAAGTAGAAGGCATGCCCGCCGGATAGCGCGAGAGTCCGGGCTGCGGATAGACCCCGTATCCATCGAAGCGTCCTCAATGGCAGGCTGGCGTAGTTCAGGGCTGGCGACGGGCATCAACGCTGCGGCGACGAATCTCGCGCCGCCTCGCGCAGCCGATGCCACCGATGGTACTGGTCGTGCTTGGACTGTGCCAAGTCTTCCTCGTGCTTCAGCCAGAACTTGAACCAATCAAGCTGGCGTTCGTAATTCACGAGTCTATGAATCGGTTGCATGAGTCGATGGGTTTCTTTCGGGAATACATGCATTTCAATGGCCTTGCCTTCTTCACGCATGGCACTCCAGAGCGGGAGCGCACCAAGATATTCGAGATCGTCGATTTGAATCAGCGTGGGTGCATTGATCTCCCTAGCCCGGCGCGACACCGAGAGCTCGTCCCAACGCCCCGTGGGATCATTGCGAGGGTCGGGCAAATGCATCTTCGCGTAGAAGCCATTCGGACCGCGAATCCAGGCGGCCGTGTCGAATAGATCCCATCTTGCGCGCTCGATTGCGCCAGGGTGTTGAAGCGCTGCGGCGGCAATCGCACTCGAATGACTGATGAAGTACGCACCGGCATTCGCGCCGAAGCTGTGGCCGGTGAGGCCGACCCGGGTGGGATCGAGCTTCCCATCCTTGGTCAGGTCGGCAATGAGCCCCGACACGATGTCGCAGAAGATGGGATAGATCCGGGTGAGATCGGTCTCGCGTCCCATGATCTCGCGGACTCTTACATCGACACAGATGGCGATAAATCCCTCATGGGCGAGCATGAATTCCGGAGCACCATCCCCGTTGCCACCACCACGTAGCAATCCGTGTCCACATGAATAGGTATTGATGACCGCCGGGTACTTCCCACCGGAACGGTAGTCATCCGGTAACACCACTATTCCACGGCCTGAATATCCCATCGACGTTTCCCACGTGTGCCAGGCAGCACGCCCCCGAGTCAGCGAGCGCAATTCAGCATTGGGATCAAAGAGGATGCGCCGAACGCCGGTGTCAAGGTTGATGGCTTCCAGCAGTGGCGGTTGGTCCGCCCCCGCGAATGCGACCACGAGTTCCCGGCCGGCGATGGGACTCGGTTCGAGCGACAGTTGAGCGACTGCATCGAGATTGTATAGCCTCCCCCACAGACCATCTCGCCCGGAATCGTAAATCAGTCGAACGACGTTATCGCGAGGATTCCAGGCATAAATTGAAGCGCCCTCCGGAAAGCCGCTGCCGAGAGCCCCCGCAAGAGAGTCCGCCAGATAGTAAATCTCCGCGCCGTTGGGCGACCATCCGATGACGGCGATTCGGTTCGCAATGCACTCCGCAATCTCGCATTTTAGAACATGCTTTTCCTCTGTCTTGAACTCCAACTGAAGCGTGAACTTTCCGCCGTAGTAGTAGGGATCCTTGGGCATTGGATCCAGCGCCATCATCGAAACTCGTTTTGAGCCGGTTTCCGAGGCATCGAACGCGGTCGGGATAGGTTCCGCTGCCGACTTTAGCGCGCGAAGGCGCACGTCGAAGACAGCGCTGGTCCGGCCGGTCCAGCCTGGAGGCAGCCACTCGCCATTGTCTGCTATCTTTATGTTCCGCCACCTATCAACGATCGGTAATGCCTTAGTCAGAGGAAAGCTTCCGATAACGCGGTCGTCGTAGAGAATTCCCCCGCGATCCTCGTCCTCCTCCGCTTTCCGCAGAACTGCTCTATCGGGAGCCCGCTGCACGATGAATTCATCCGGGTCGGATGATCTCTTCAGATCGATGAGATCGGAGGCTGAATGAGTGACTTGCCTGGTCACAAGTCCGTCCGAACGCGTCTCCCAGAGCTGTACCTCCTCGCCGTCCCGACGAAGATAGAAGAACCACTTGCCGTCGCGCGACCACTGGGCCTGCCGTGACAATAGCGCACCCGAGCCGTTCGGGTCGTAGATCTCCTCCCCGGCGGAGACGGTTTTCAGCGCACCGCCCTCGCGAAGCGGAACGATCACCCAGGACGTCTCTCGCTCATTGGTGCGAGGATTCGAATGACAGATCCCGACTACCGCGAGTTGACCGCTTGGCGACACGGAAACAGACGTGATCTCACGCATTTCCTCAATCATGGTCGAGGAAAGTGCCGCCACCGCTGGACGAGTGGTGAGAAGCGTCAATATTGCGAGAAGGTGGACACGGCGCATGACTACCATTCCTTCGAAATCTGCAGGGTGAGAAATCGGCCCATGGGACTTGTGTTGGCAGAATCGTAGTTAATGCCTTGCGTCGTTGTGATCAGGCCAGGAGGATTTTTGTCGAAGACATTCAGAACTGCCAGACTGAAATGGATTCCCGAAAAGGCCCCCGGCAGCACGGGAGCGAATCGCAGCGAGGCATCCGCGGTAGTCCAGGAACCTACAGCCTGGAAGGGGGTAACCTGGTTGTTCGTCTCTCGTGGAAGATAATTCAGGGTACCCGTGAGAGCCCAGGCGTTTAGCTTCCAGGTGGCTCCGCCGCGCCCTCGAAATTTGGCGGGATAGAATGCGAGTCCGCTCAGGGTCTGCTGCGGCGCCTGCGGCGAGTTTCGCTGGGTCAGATCGAGATAGGTACCGTTTAGAAACAACCGCCCTTAGTTGGATCCTGCACCGATTTTGTAGCCGATGTTGAGATCGGCGCCACGGGCCGTTTGGCTGGCAACATTGACCTGTCGATTGTCGACGATCGCCGCAATCTTGCTTGGATCAAAAGGAGCACCGGTTTCATTGAAGACTTCGCTCGATGGATAGCTGTCATATACGGACTGCGCCACGCTCGCGGAAGGGGACGGCGTTACAAAGAACGCATTGAGCGGATCCGTAAGCGCGGTATAAGGATTGGCAAGCGACAATATGCGGTTGGTGTACTTGATATCGAAGAAAGTAGTTGAGACTTGCAAACCGCCGCGTTCCGGTGAGGAATAGTCCGTACCAATGCTCCACGCATTGGCCGTCTCCGGCTGCAAATTCGGATTGCCGCCTGCAAGAACCAGGGCTGGTGAGCTTCCGGTCGAGGAAGAGGGGTTGGGAAGACCCAGAATCGCCAGTTGCTGTAAGCCATACTTGTCATTCAAATTCGGTGCTCTAAATGCCTGGCCCCAGGTGGCGCGCAACTTGATCGAATTCGTCGGAACATAGACGAGCCCGACCTTGGGAACGGTCTTCTGGCCGAAATCGGAATATCGTTCGTTTCGACCGCTGACGATCAAGTCTAGAGAGTTGAATCCGGATTGCTGAGAATGAGGCGCCAAGGGTATCGCCAGTTCGCCAAAGGCATAGCGAATGTTGCGATCACCGTCGGCCGAGGTGAAGGCGGGCCCGGCACTGCCCGCGCCGATGGCGTCGGAAAATCCCTCCTTTCTATATCCAACTCCGAGGGCGAGCCGAACGATTCCGCTCGGCAGAGTGACGATACCTCCATTGGCATTGACCTCCACGCTTCGCATCGTGCCCAAAAGGCGCTCGGTGTATGCGAGAGTCGTAGAAGGCCTCGTTAGATAGATCGTACTAGATTCTGTGTCGTCTTCCGCCGCATTGGAGACCAGAGCTGCCTTCCAGTCACCCGTCAAATTGAAATTCAAGCCCACCGCCGCCGCGTACTTGCGCAGTGTGGATGGGGATTCAGTGGGAGCAGGGAAGAAGGAAAAATTCATGAATCTATCTGCGTCTCGAGCAACGTATAATGCGTCAACGAACACCGCCGCCGTCGTTGACAGATCTTGCGTTGCAGACAGAGTCACGGAATTGCTCTTGATCTGCGGCAGAAGAGAAGTGGGTCCAAGCGCGGACGAGGTGAATTCCCGGTCGCGGGCGTCGACGACATCTTGCTGGCTGTGTTCATAGGCGATCAGAACATCGCCGCCATTCCAATGCGTTCCGAACAACTGGCTTGCTCGCTTCTCCGTGCCGCCGCCATGGGTGGCCAAGCCATAGGAGAGACTGGTTTCGGCGCCGTCGTAGTTTCTCTTCAGGATAATGTTGACGACGCCGGCCACTGCGTCGGAGCCGTAGATTGCGGACGCACTGTCGGTGAGCACTTCAATCCGGTCGATCGCATCGATGGGTATCGACGCGATATCCGCGCCGCCGCCGGTAAGGCCGGCAGCCATACGATGACCATCAATCAAGGTGAGCGTCGAACCTGGGCCGAGCCCGCGCAAATTAGGCACCGACGCCCCGGTGGGATTGTCGGCATAGAGGCTGTTGATCGTAGAGTTGTTGACCGCCGTGGCGGCGTTGTAGCCGCCGCCGAAGTTCTGCGGCAGACTCAGCATGAGATCGGCGATCGACGTGTATCCGGACCGATCGATTTCTTCGCGTCCGATTTCAATGGTGGGTGACGCCATCGACACACCGCGGATATGTGTTCCGGTCACTATGATTTCTTCGAGATCCTTATTGTCGCGGGGTTTGTTGTCGCCGGTTCCGGAAGCCGTCTGATCCGAGGCGGGTGCGGCTTCTGCACCCGCATGGGCACCTGAACCATCGCCGGCCAAGCGAGCGGGTCCGCTGGAAGTATTGCTGCTCGAGGTTCCCGAGGTGTCTTCTCGAGCGGCGGGCACACCTTTTTCAAGAACCC
>Ga0137393_10002348_pt1 | contig 12233 bp, 9 predicted proteins | sample 15con2h34BmetaG_FD_101396 | JGI IMG/M metagenome (GOLD analysis project Ga0137393, IMG submission 101396) | Vadose zone soil microbial communities from Angelo Coast Range Reserve, California, USA - 15con2h3.4B metaG | ecosystem: Environmental > Terrestrial > Soil > Vadose zone > Saprolite...
CCGGCGAGCCACTACGTGACCCCCGCGGCCCAGCTCGAGCGGGCGATCGAGGGCATCATGGACGAGCTGCGCGAGCGGCTCGGCTTCCTCAAGGCGCGCGGCCGGCTCCTGGAGGCCCAGCGCCTCGAGCAGCGCACCCTGTTCGACATGGAGATGCTCCGCGAGCTCGGCTACTGCCACGGGGTCGAGAACTACTCGCGGCACCTCTCCGGGCGCAAGCCGGGGCAGAATCCGCCGACCCTGATGGACTATCTCCCCAAGGACGCGCTGGTCATCCTCGACGAATCGCACGTGACCGCGCCCCAGCTCCGCGGCATGTACCCGGGTGACCGCTCCCGCAAGGAGGCGCTGGTCGAGTACGGCTTCCGCCTGCCCTCGGCCTTCGACAACCGGCCGCTCACCTTCGCCGAGTTCACCCGCCTCGTCCCGCAGACCCTCTACGTCTCCGCGACCCCGGGGCCCTACGAGCTGGAGCGCGCCGGGGTGGAGCGCGGAGAGCCGGGGAGCGCGCTCGCGGGCGGGCCGGTGGCGGAGCAGATCATCCGACCGACCGGCCTCATGGACCCGAACATCACGGTGCGGCCCGCCTCCTCGCAGGTGGACGATCTCATGGGGGAGGTGCGCGCTCGCGCGGAGCGGGACGAGCGGGTGCTCATCACCACGCTCACCAAGCGCATGGCCGAGGATCTCACCGAGTACTACCAGCAGAACGGCCTCCGGGTCCGCTACCTGCACTCCGACATCGACACCCTGGAGCGGGTGGCCGTCATCCGCGACCTGCGCCTGGGCAAGTTCGACGGGCTCATCGGGATCAACCTGCTGCGGGAAGGGCTCGACCTGCCCGAGGTCTCGCTCGTCGCCATCCTGGACGCGGACAAGGAAGGCTTCCTGCGCTCCGCGACCTCGCTGATCCAGACCTCGGGCCGCGCGGCCCGCCACGTCAACGGCGAGGTGATCATGTACGCGGACACCGTGACCGGCTCGATGAAGGCGGCCCTCGCGGAGACCGAGCGCCGCCGCGTGGTGCAGGGCGAGTACAACCGCGCCCACGGGATCACCCCGGAGTCGGTGCGCCGCTCGATCCGGGACCTGCTGCAGTCGGTGCCCGAGCGCGACTACTACACGGTGGAGGTGGAGCGCGCGCCCCAGACGCAGTGGGAGAGCCCCGCCGCCCTCGCGGCCCACGTGAAGGAGCTGGAGGCGTCCATGAAGGACGCGGCGCGCCGGCTCGACTTCGAGCGGGCCGCCGAGCTGCGGGACCGCATCAAGGCCCTCAAGAAGGTGGACCTGGGCGTCTGAGCGGGATGGTCTTCAAGTGGGCGCTCATCGTCTTCGCGCTGGCCGCCGTGATCCTGTTCGTGCTCACGAAGGTCATCGCTTTCCTGAACCCGCCCCGACCGGGCCGGCCCGCCCCCCTCATGCTGGGCCGCGTGCAGCGGGCGCTCACGTGGACCGTGCTGGTGCCGGCGGCGCTGGCCCTGGTCCTGCTCGTGGTGACCCTGCTCCGGCAGTGATCGCTTGGCGAGGCGCAGCCGAAGGCGAGCCGAGCGCATGCGAAAATGAAGTCAGGGATGTTGACTGAATGACGCTCGCGGAGAAGATCGACCAGGTGCCGGACCGGCCGGGCGTCTACCTCTACAAGGACGCCAAGGCCCAGATCATCTACATCGGGAAGGCGGCGTCGCTCCGCAGCCGCGTGCGGTCCTACTTCCAGGAGTCGCGGGCGCGGGACCCCAAGACCGACGCGCTGGTCGGACACATCCGCGACCTCGAGTACATCGTCACCGCCAACGAGCTCGAGGCGATGATCCTCGAGTCCACCCTCGTCAAGAAGCACCGCCCCCGCTACAACATCATCCTGCGGGACGACAAGCACTATCCCTTCCTCAAGCTCACCACCAACGAGGAGTTCCCGCGCCTGGTGGTGGCCCGGCGGGTGCAGAAGGACGGCGCGACCTATTTCGGCCCGTTCTACCCGGCCACCGCGATGCGGGAAACTTTACGATTGGTGCGGCAGTTGTTTCCGCTGCGCACCTGCCGCATCAAGATCGACGGGACGCTCTCGCGCCCGTGTCTGCAGTACTACATCCACCGCTGCAATGCGCCGTGCACCGGCTGGGAGACTGCGGAAGGCTACGCCAGGACGGTGAAGGACGTGGAGCGCTTCCTCGAGGGCAAGAGCGACGACCTCGCGGCCCAGCTCACCCGCGAGATGGAGACCGCGGCCGAGGAGATGAAGTTCGAGCGGGCGGCCGCCTTGCGCGACCGCATCCAGGCGCTCAACACCGTCCGGGAGCGGCAGCAGATGATCTCCACCGAGGAGGAGGACCAGGACGTGGTGGGGGTGGTCCGCCAGGGCTCGGAGGCCTGCGTGCAGCTCTTCTTCGTGCGCAAGGGGCGGCTGCTCGGGCGGGAGTCGTTCTTCTTCGAGCGGGTGGCCGGCGCGAGTGACGGGGAGATCCTCTCCGCCTTCATCCGCCAGTTCTACGCGAAGAACGTGGTCCCGCCCCCCGAGATCCTGCTGTCGGAGACCCCGCCCGAGCTGGACCTGACCGGGGAATGGCTGGTCCAGCGGCGCGGCGGGCGCGTCGAGCTGCTGGCCCCGCAGCGCGGACGCAAGCGCGACCTGGTCGCGATGGCCGAGGAGAACGCGGCGCTCGCGCTCCAGACGCACCTGCTCGCGCGCGGCAGCCGTCAGCAGGTAGTGCTGGAGGATCTCGAGCGCTCGCTCGCGCTGCCCGGGCCGCCGCATCGCATCGAGTGCTTCGACATCTCGACCCACCAGGGCAAGGAGACCGTCGCCTCCATGGTGGTGTGGCAGGACGGCGACATGAAGAAGGACGACTACAAGCGTTTCAAGATCCGCACCGTCGTCGGCACCGACGACTTCGCGTCGATGCAAGAGGTGTTGACCCGCCGCTACGCGCGCGCGCTGGAGAGCCTAGGGGTGCTGCCCGACCTCATCCTGCTCGACGGCGGCCGCGGCCAGCTCAGCGCCGGGATGAAGGCGCTCGAGGACCTGGGCCTCGACTACATCCCGCTCGCCGCGCTCGCGAAGCGCGCCGAGGAGGTCTACACGCCGGATCGCCTCCAGCCGCTCGTGCTCGATCTGGGCTCGCCCGCGCTGCAGGCGCTCCAGAAGATCCGCGACGAGGCGCATCGCTTCGCGATCACCTACCACCGGAAGCTGCGTCAGCGCCGGGCCATCGCCTCGGTGCTCGACCAGATTCCCGGTGTGGGGCCTACCCTCCGTACGAGCCTGCTCAAGACCTTGGGCTCGGCGAAGGGAGTGCGGGAGGCCTCGGTGGCCGATCTGGCCTCGGTGCCGAAAATCACCCCGAAGCTGGCCCAACGGATCTATGATTTCTTCCACCCGAGCCCGGCGGGGGAACCTTCCGAGCGGCAGGGGGGTTAAGCGTGCTAGGACTACACCGAAAGGGGGTGACGCGCATGAAGATGCTCATGATGGCCCTCGCGATCGTCGCGCTGGCCGCTTCGCCGGTGCTGGCCAACCAGTGCCCGCTCCTGATCAAGCAGGTCCAGGACGCGACAGCGGGCAAGACCGACGACGCATCCAAGAAGGCGGTGGCCCTGGCCAACGAGGCCAAGGTGCTCCACGACGCCGGCAAGCACGCCGAGTCGGTGGCGAAGGCGGACGAGGCAGCCAAGGCAATCAACCTCACCCTGAAGAAGAAGTAAGGTTCGTCCCGAACTCCCGAGGGCCGCTCCAGGCCCTCGGGAGCCGTTTCTTGCGCCCCCCGCCTAAGCGTGTAAAAATCAGCGCCAATATGGCCCTCGACGACCGTCAGGACCGCTACCCCTTCCCGGAGGTCGAGGCCAGGTGGCAGAAGGCCTGGGCGGACCGCAAGCAGTTCAAGGTGACCGAGGAGCCCGGCCGGCCCAAGTACTACTGCCTCGAGATGTTTCCGTACCCGTCCGGCCGCATTCACATGGGCCACGTGCGGGTCTACGCGATCGGCGATCTGCTGGCCCGCTACAAGTGGATGCGGGGCTTCAACGTGCTGCACCCGATGGGCTGGGACGCCTTCGGGCTGCCCGCCGAGAACGCGGCGATCGAGAACGGGGTGCATCCGGCGGTGTGGACCTACGAGAACATCGACAACATGCGCACGCAGCTCAAGCGCATGGGCATCTCCTACGACTGGGACCGCGAGGTGGCCACCTGCGATCCCGCCTACTACAAGTGGGAGCAGCTCGTCTTCGTCCGGATGCTCGAGCGCGGCCTCGCCTACCGGCGGCGGTCGCGCGTGAACTGGTGCCCGTCCTGCCAGACCGTGCTCGCCAACGAGCAGGTCGAGGCGGGCCGCTGCTGGCGCTGCGATTCGGAGGTGACGATCCGCGAGATCGACGGCTGGTTCTTCAAGATCACCGACTACGCCCAGGAGCTGCTCGATTGGTGCGACCGGCTGCCCGGCTGGCCGGAGCGGGTGCTCACCATGCAGCGCAACTGGATCGGCCGCAGCGAGGGCGCCGAGTTCGCGCTGCCGGTGGCGGGCCGGCCGGATCTCAAGATCCCGATCTTCACCACGCGCCCCGACACCTCCTTCGGCATGACCTACGCGGTGCTCGCCCCCGAGCACCCGCTGGTGGACCGCCTTGCCGCCGACGAGGAGGAGCGCCGTCGGATCGACGCCTTCCGCGCCGAGGTCGCGCGCGAGACCGAGATCGAGCGGCTCGCCACCGACCGGCCCAAGCGCGGCCTCCGGCTCAAGGCCCGCGCGGTGAACCCATTCAGCGCACGGGAGATCCCGCTCTTCCTCGCCGACTACGTGCTGATGGGCTACGGCACCGGGGCGATCATGGCGGTGCCGGGCGAGGACCAGCGCGACTGGGACTTCGCGAAGGCAAACCAACTGCCGATCATCGCCACCGTGAAGCGACCGGAGGGCTGGCAGGAGGATCGGGCCTACCCCGGCGACGGCGTGAAGATCAACTCCGGATTCCTCGACGGGCTCACCATCGAGGAGGCCAAGCGCGAGGCGATCGACTGGCTGGTGGCCCAGGGGCTCGGGCAGGCCAAGATCAACTTCCGCCTCCGCGACTGGGGGATCAGCCGGCAGCGCTACTGGGGGGCCCCGATCCCGGTGCTCTACTGCGAGCGGGACGGCATGGTGCCGGAGCGCGAGGAGAACCTGCCGGTGGTGCTGCCGCGCGACGTGCAGATCAGCGGGAAGGGCGGCTCGCCGCTCGCGGAGGTGGCGAGCTTCGTCAACGCCACCTGTCCCAAGTGCGGGGGCAAGGCGCGGCGGGACACCGACACCATGGACACCTTCGTGGAGTCGTCCTGGTACTTCCTCCGCTACTGCTCGCCGACTTACGACCGCGGCATGTTCGAGCCGGACGCCGCCGCCTACTGGATGCCGGTGGACCAGTACATCGGCGGCATCGAGCACGCGGTGCTCCACCTCCTCTACGCGCGCTTCTACACCAAGGCGCTGCGCGATCTCGGGATGCTGAAGGTGGACGAGCCCTTTCTCGCCCTCCTCTCGCAGGGCATGGTCGTCAAGGACGGGGCCAAGATGTCGAAGTCCAAGGGCAACGTGGTGGACCCCGACGACCTCATCCGTCGCTACGGGGCCGACACCGCGCGCCTCTTCTCGCTCTTCGCGGCCCCGCCGGAGAAGGACCTCGACTGGAACGACCGCGGCGTCGAGGGCGCCTCACGCTTCCTGAACCGCATCTGGCGTTTCGTCCACGCAAACCTCGCCGAGCTTCAGGTTGGGGCAGTGGCAGGGCGAGGCGCAGCCGAAGGCGAGCCGAGCGAATACAAAAAGGAAGTCACCGTGTCCGCGGGACACGCAACCGGCGACGCGGCGCGCGCAACCAGTGAGCCGGGACACGCAATCAGTGACGCGGGCCGTGCGTTCCGGCGCGTAATCCACGCAACGATCGAGAAGGTGACCCACGACATCGAGCACGACTTCCACTTCAATACCGCGATCAGCGCGGTGATGGAGCTGGTGAACGCGCTCCACGACTTCGAGCGGGCGTCCCTCGACCGGATGGCGCGGCCGGAGCGGAGCGCGCTGCTGCGGGAGGCGGTGGAGGCCACCCTGCTCCTGCTCGGGCCGGTGTCGCCGCACATCACCGAGGAGCTGTGGGCGGCGCTCGGCCATCGCGAGAGCCTGTTCAAACGGTCCTGGCCCGTCGCGGATCCGGGCGCGCTCGCGCGCGACGAGGTGGAGATCGTGGTCCAGGTGGACGGGCGGGTGCGGGGTCGCCTCACCGCGGCGGTGGAGGCCCAGGAGGCGGACATCCGCGAGATGGCCCTCACCGACGGGAAGGTGCGCCCGTGGCTCGACGGGCGCCAGGTCGCCAAGGTCGTCGTGGTGCCCGGGCGTCTCGTCAATATCGTGACCCGTGGCTGACCCGGCGCGCCGAGCCCGTCGGGTCCTGGGGCTGGCCCTCGCATCCGTCCTGGTGGCCGGCTACGGCACCCGCGGCAACCTGCCCGATCACATCAAGACGGTGGCGGTGCCCATCTTCAAGAACCGCACGCTCGAGCCGGGGGTGGAGAGCGCGATCACCTCCGACGTGGTCAACGCCTTCTCCAGCGGCGGCCCGGTGCGGGTGGTGCCGCTCGCGGAGGCCGACGCCATCCTCGAAGGCGAGGTGGTGGGCTACAGCCTCGAGGGCCTCGCCTTCGACCGGAGCGCCATCGTGCGCGCCTACCGGCTGCGGCTCACGCTGAACGTGGAGTTCCGCGACGTGAAGCGGAGCGCCATGCTCTGGCGGCAGGAGGGGCTGCAGGAGGCGTCGGACTTCCAGGTGGAGGGCACGGTGTCGGACACGGTCGCCCGCGGGCAGGGGGCGGTGCTCCAGGCCGCAACCGAGATCGGGCGCAAGGTCGTCAACCTCGCGGTGGACCGCTTCTAGTGCCGCGCGGGCGGGCCGCGATTCCCGGCGCGCAGGCGTAGCGGTGGACTACGCGGGGTTCGTCAAAGCCGCGGACGCGGGGCAGGTGGGGGCGATGGTCTTGTTGCACGGGCCCGAGCCCTTTCTCCTCGACGACGCGGTGGCGCGCCTCACCCGCGCGCTCTTCCCCGGCCAGACCGAGCTCTCCCTCGCGCGCGAGGTCCTCGACGCGCGCGCGGCGGGCGCGGAGGCCATCGTGCAGGCGGCCCTCACCCTGCCGTGGCTGGGCGACCGCCGGCTCGTGGTGGCGCGCGGCGCGGACGGCCTGACCGCGAAGGCGGGGGAGGCGCTCACCGCCTATGCGAAGACCCCCAACCCGTCCACCGTGCTGGTGCTCCTGGCCGACTCGCTGCTGGACGGCTCACACTGGCTGCTGCGCGCGCTGCCGCCCGCCGCGGTGGTGGCGGCCCCGGCGCCCGCCGGCCGCGCGCTCGCGGCGTGGCTCCGCGCCCACGCCCAGTCCGTCGGCTACGAGCTGCGCGAGGACGCGGCCGGGCTCCTGGTGGAGCTCTCGGGCGACGATCTCACCCGCCTGGTGGGCGAGGTGGAGAAGGCGGCGCTCGCGGGGGGCCCGGAGAACCGGCGCGTGACGGTGGCCGAGATCCGAGCGGTGGTCGGCGAGCACCGGCTGCGTCACGTCTTCGATCTCACCCGTGCGCTGTCGGCGCGCGACCCCGCGGCGGCGCTGGCGCTCCTGGAGTCGCTGCTCAATGCGGGGGAAGAGCCGCTCGCGGTGCTCGGGATGCTGACCCGCGAGGCCCGCGCGACCTGGCAGGCCGCGGACGCGCTGCGGGCTGGCCGCGCACCGGAGGAGATCGCGCGGAGCCTGCGGCGGCCGCCCGCCGCGGCCACCGCCCTCCTCGAGCGGGCGCGGAGCGTGTCCGTCGCGGCGGCCGCCCGGCAGCTCGCCCGTTGCTGGGACGTCGAGCGGCGTCTCAAGCTGGGCGGGGCCGCGCGCCCCGAGCTGTCGCTGCTCGTCGCCGATCTGTGCGCGGTGTGAAGGCGGGCGCGCTGCGCGCGCTCGTCGGCGCCGGGCTGCTGCTGGGACCAGGCGCGGGGCCGGCGGCGGCCGCGCCCGCGCCACGCCTGCTGGCCGGCGCGGCCGGGGTGACCGTCGAGCTGCCCGCGGACACCCCGCTCGGCGGCTACGGAGGGTTCCCGCGCCGCGCGTGGATGCCCGACCTCATCGGCCGTTTCCCGGACACGTTCTGGTTCCGTCCCTCGACCGGGGTCCACGATCCGATCAAGGTCCGCGCCCTCGTGCTCGAGGCGGGCGGCGTGCGCCTGCTCTGGCTGGGGGTGGACCTGGTGGGGATGGATCCCACGCTCGTCGCCGATCTGCGCCGCCGCCTCGACCAGCTCGGCCTGCGCTACGCGGCGGTGATCGTGGCCGCCTCCCACACCCACTCCGGCCCCGGCGCCTTCGCCCGGTCGAGCCTGTTCGGTTTCCTGGCGGTGGATCGTGAATCACCGCGGGTGCGGGGCCGCATCTACTCGGCGATGGAGGACGCGGCGCGCCAGGCCGAGCGCCGCAAGCGCCCGGCCACCGTCGGCACCGGCCGGAGCGAGGTGGCCGGGCTCACCAACAGCCGCGTGCGCGAGCCGGTCGATCCCGAGCTGGGCGTGCTCAAGGTGATGGGGACGGACAACCGGCCGGTCGCGGTGATGTGGAACTACGCCATCCACGGCACCGCGCTCGGACGGGAGAACTTCCAGCTCTCCGGCGACGTCATGGGCGACGCGAGCGCTCGCATCGAGGAGCAGCTCGGGGTGCCCGCGCTCTTCGTCAACGGGGCCGTCGGCGACGTGAGCCCCCGCCAGCGCGGCTGGGACGGGGTGGCGGCCGGGGGCAAGAGCCTGGCCGGGGCGGTGGTCGCCCTCTGGCCCCGGATCGCGGCCGACCCCGAGCCGCGCCTGGCCGCTACCTCGATCACCGCGCTGCTTCCGCCGCCCGGGGTCGAGCTACGCAACTGCCTGGGGCGATGGATCCCGCGCGGCACGCGCCTGGGCCTGCGGGCGGCGCTGCCGCCCTCCGCCGAGATCTGGGTGGTGGCGGTCGGACGGGGCGCCTGGGTGGCGATTCCGGGTGAGCCGGACACGCGACTCGGCCTTGCGATCAAGACCGCGGGCCGGGCGCGCTTCGCGTCGACCTTCGTCGCCGGGGTATCCAACGCGTATCAGGGCTACTTCCTGGCCGCCGACCACTTCCGGACGCCGAGCTACATCTCGTGCGGCAGCCTCTACGGGGAGCGGGGCGGGGAGCTGGTGCGCGACGCGGCGATCGCGGGCCTGCGGGAGCTGGCGGAGCGGCGCGCGCCCCGGCCGGTCAAGCCGGGGCGTTGAGCTTGCGGGCGAGCGCGGACTTGCGGCGAGCGGCGGTGTTGCGGTGGATGATGCCCTTCGTGACCGCGCGGTCGATGGCGCGGATGGCCTCGTGTACCACCGCCGTGGAGTCCGCGGTCTTGCCGCCGAGGGCTTCGCGGGCGTTCTTCACGCTGCCGCGCACCGCGCTGCGCACCGCGCGGTTCCGCAGCCGGCGCTTCTCGTTCTGCCGGATCCGCTTCCTCTCGGTCGGGGTATTCGCCAAGGTTCCTCTCCTCTTTTCGAATCGAGCCTGATGAAATCGAGCGTGAGCGACACCCGAGCCTACCGTCGGCGCCGCGACGTGTCAAGGAGTTCGTCCCCGCGGTGAGCGACTCGCCCGACTCCCAGGCGCACGTCCAGCGCGGCGTGGTGAGTGCGGTGGGCTCGATCGGGCTCGCCACGCTCGCGAGCCGGGTGCTCGGTTACGTCCGGGACATGGTGGTGGCGCGCGCCTTCGGGGCCGGCCCGATGACCGACGCGTTCTTCGTGGCCTTCCGCATCCCGAACCTCCTGCGCCGGCTCCTGGCCGAGGGCGCGCTGTCCACCGCGGTGGTCCCGGTCTTCACCGAGACCCTGACCCGCGAGGGGCCCGAGGCCTTCGGGCGGCTCGCCCGCGCGGTGACCGGCGCGGCCATCGTGGTGCTCTGCGCGGTCGCCGGCCTCGGGGCGCTGGTCGCGCCGCTCGTGGTGACCGTGATGGCGCCGGGCTGGCGCGCCGATCCCGAGCTCTTGACGCTCGCGGTGACGCTCACGCGCGCGTTGTTCCCGTACCTCGTGTTCGTGGGGCTGGCCGCCCTCGCGATGGGTGCGCTCAACGCCCACCATCGGTTCTTCACCGCCGCGATCGGACCCGCCGTCCTCAACCTCGCGATGATCGCGGCGGTGGTGGGCTTGGCTACGCGGCTCACCACCCCCATCACGGCGCTGGTGATCGGCGTGCTGGTGGGCGGGCTCGGCCAGCTCCTCGTCCAGCTGCCCGAGCTCCACCGGATCGGGGTGCCGCTCCGACCCTCTCTCGATTGGCGACATCCCGCGGTGGCGCGCATCGCGCGGCGCCTGTGGCCGGCGGTGTTCGCGCTGGCCGCGGTGCAGATCACGGTGGTGGTGAACACCCTGCTGGCCTCGCTGCTGCCCGCGGGCACGGTTTCGTACCTGTACTATGCGGACCGGGTGATGGAGTTCCCGCTGGGCGTGTTCGGCATCGCGCTGGCCACCGCCGCGCTGCCCAGCATGTCGGCCCAGGCCGCGCGCCAGGACCTCCCCGCGCTGCGCGCCACCCTCGAATTCGCGCTGCGGCTCTCCGCCTTCGTGGCGGTGCCCGCGACGGTGGGGCTCCTGCTCCTGGGCGGGCCCATCGTGCAGGTGCTCTTCCAGCGGGGCGAGTTCACGGCCGCCGCCGCCGCGCTGACCGCCCAGGCCCTGGCCGGCTATGCGGTGGGCCTGCCCGCGTTCTCGGCCACCCGCATCGCGGCCCAGACCTTCTACGCGCTCGGCGACACGCGGACGCCGGTCCTGGTCGGGTTCGTGTCGGTGGCGGTGAACGTGGTGCTCGCCCTGGTCTTGATGTGGCCCCTGCGCCACACCGGGCTCGCGCTGGCCTCGTCGCTGTCGTCCTACGTCAACGTGATCGGGCTCTGCTGGCTGCTCCGCCGCCGGTTGGGCGGGCCGCGCGGTGCGGAGGTCTGGGGCTCGCTGGGCCGTACCCTCGTGGCCACCGCGGCGCTCGCGCTGTGGTGCGCCTGGGTGGAGGGGCGCCTGCCCGTCGTGCCGGAGCCGGTCGTGCTCGGGCTCGCGCGGCTGGTGCTGGCGCTGGTGGGCGGCATGGCGGTGTACGTGGGGATGGCGGCGGCGATCCGCGCGCCGGAGCTGCGCGCGCTGCTCGGCATGCTGCACGGCCGCCGCTGAACCTTGCCCAGGCCGGGCGCCGGTGATAGACTCGGCCATGCGCCTTCCGTTCGCAGGGGACGCCCTGGTGATGGCCTCGGCAGCACGCATCGGCCAATGCCGGGGCCGTCGCTTTTTTGGCCTCCCGCTCCGGATGTGACCCGTGCGCTCTCGGCTCGGAGCGTCCGCGGAGAGGGGGACCGCGGGAGTCGTCTCCGATGCCGCGGCGCTGATCGACGAGTACCTCGGTAGCCTCCAGATCGAGCGTGGCGCCGCGCTGAACACGCTCGCCGCATATCGCCGGGACCTCAAGGGATTCGAGAGCTTCCTGGCGCGGGAGCGCCGCGCGATCGGCGGCGTGGGGGTCACCGATCTCTCGCGCTACCTGGGCGGCCTCCGCCGGCGCGGCCTTGGCGGCCGCAGCATCGCCCGGCATCTCTCAGCGGTGCGCGGCCTCTACCGCTTCCTCCTCGACGCCGGGCGCCTGCCGCGCGATCCGACCCTGCACCTGGACAGCCCGCGTCCAGCGCGGCGGCTGCCCCGCACCCTGTCCATGCCGGACGCGGCCGCCCTCGTCGAGGCGCCCGACACGACCCGGCCGGACGGTCTGCGGGACCGCGCGCTGCTGGAATTGCTGTACGCCTCCGGGCTCCGCGCCTCCGAGGCCCTCGGGCTGCGGATCGAGGACGTGAACTTCAGGGCGGGCTACGTGATGGTGATTGGCAAGGGGGACCGGCAGCGCCTCGTGCCCGCGGGCGCGCGGGCGCTCGACTGGGTGCGCCGCTACCTCACCACCGTCCGCCCGCGCCAGGTGCGGCGCGACTGCCCGGCGCTCTTCCTCAATCGCTCGGGCGGGGCCATGTCGCGGCAGGGCCTCTGGGGCCTCATCCGGCGCGCGGCGCGGCGGGCGGGCCTCCGCGCCGCGGTCTCGCCGCATACCCTGCGCCACTCCTTCGCGAGCCACCTGCTCGAGCGCGGCGCCGACCTGCGCTCGGTGCAGGCCATGCTCGGCCACGTGGACATCTCGACCACGCAGATCTACACGCACC
>Ga0137393_10002351_pt1 | contig 12230 bp, 10 predicted proteins | sample 15con2h34BmetaG_FD_101396 | JGI IMG/M metagenome (GOLD analysis project Ga0137393, IMG submission 101396) | Vadose zone soil microbial communities from Angelo Coast Range Reserve, California, USA - 15con2h3.4B metaG | ecosystem: Environmental > Terrestrial > Soil > Vadose zone > Saprolite...
CTTATGAGAGACAATTCGAGTCTGTAAACGATCAGTGTGGCATTTGTACAACATTTGTGGGATTCAGCGTGTCTCATCCTAGCCAGCGCCCCGCAGCATCGCCGCCGCCTCTGGCTCTGGGCTGCCTTTTTGTTTGCGACCGCGCCCTATTGGTTTACGGTGGTATAATGGAGACTCGTAGTCTTTTGTGGAAGGGTGAGAAATGAATCGAGCGGCGCGCATTGGAATTCTTTGCGTTTCGGTGGCGATCTTTGGCTACGCAGGTATAGGTCACCTCCTGGGCCGCACCACGGACGACAAAGCCTACAAATCGCTCGGCGTGTACGCCGAAGTGCTTCAGAAAGTCCAGCAGGACTACGTCGACGATCCCAACATGCGCATGGTGACCGCTGGTTCCTTGCACGGGATGCTGGAATCCCTAGACGCGCAATCCAGCTACCTTACCCCCCGCGAATACGAAGAGTACAAGAAGAAGCTCGCCAATGCCGGCACCGGCGAAACCGGGCTGACACTCAGCAAACGCTACGGCTACGTCATCGTGCTTTCCGTACTGCCGGATAGCCCGGGCACCAAGGCGGGCATTCGCAGCGGCGACATTTTCGAGTCCATCAGCGGATTTACGACGCGTGACATGTCCGTTGGCCAGGCCTTGAATCTTTTGACCGGCCAGCCCGGGACGGGCGTCAAGGTGGCGGTGATCCGGCGCGGCAAGGCTACGCCGGAGGAAGTCGATGTAGTTCGCGAGAAGCTGGCGGCGCCGAAGGTCATCGCGCAGAAAGTAGATCCGGATATCCTGGTTCTGCGCATTCCCTCGCTCGACTCGGGCCGCGCGGATGAACTTCGCAATCGCCTGCTCGACGCGGAAAAACAGGGCGTTCGCAAGGTCATATTGGATGTGCGGGAATGCGGCCGCGGACCGGTTTCCGAGGCTATCTCGGCCGCTCGTCTTTTCGTTCCTTCGGGCATGTTGACGACGCTGCGCGGGCAGACGGTCTCGACGCAAGTTTTTTCGGCCGAGCCGAAGCAAGTGATTTGGAAGTATCCAGTTTCCTTCTTGATTGACGCCACCACGTCGGGCGCCGCGGAAGTTTTGGCTTCCGCTATCGCCGCGAATCATCGCGGGGATGTGGTCGGGGAGCGCACTTTCGGGCTGGCTTCCGAGCAGAAGCTGATTACGCTGGATGATGGCGCGGCGCTGATCCTCACGGTGGCGAACTACTACAACCCCGGCGGCAAGGCCATCCTGGAAGAAGGCGTTACCCCAACCGAAGTGGTGCGCGCGGTGACAGAAGACGATTCGGAAGCGACGGATGAAGAAGCTGCGCCCGCGCCGGAAACCCAGAAGGAGCCCGGGCTCGGTCCGCGCCCGCTTTCTCCGGAGGACCCCATTTTTCACCGGGCGCTCGACTTGTTGAAGGCCCCCGCGAAAAAGGCTGCTTAGTTTTCCGTGGCGCGGCAGCCGGACTCGATTGAATCGAACCCGCATTGCTCTCGAATTAAGAGCAGTTCAAAGCGCTTGGCGTTTCTGGGAGCTTGCTTCCTACTCGCCGCCTTTCTGAGCGGTTGCAAGAAGAAGGAAGAAGGGCGCCTCGCGCCGGCGCAAGTCCACCAAATTACTCGCGCCCTGGCGACTGCGGCCTCTTCCGCGGTGCCGCCTGGGACCCCCATCAAGCTCCGGCAAGGCGCTTCCAGTCAGGAACCGGGAAGCACGGATTATCTGCGGATCGTTTTGAAGAAGGATTCGTCGGAGGACGCGAACCGTGCCGCAATCGCAAAACTGATTCAGAGCCTCGATGCCGTAGCCACGCGAAATCACCTGACGCAGGATCCTCCCATTCAAGCGGGTGAACTCCTGCACTTCCAGCTTCGGCATGCGGGCGTGCCGGCGCTCGAAATCGAAATCGTCACGCGGGCAACACGAGTTTCCAGCGCAGGAACGGAGAATCCCGCCGGAAAAGGGGCGCATGCACGGCTCGCCATCATTATCGACGATCTCGGCAGCGATCGCGCCGCGGCCGAAGCCGTCTTCGCGCTCGGTTATCCCCTCACCATTTCCGTCTTGCCCAATCACGAGCATTCACTGGAAATCGCAGAGGAAGCTCATCGCCGTGGATTTCAGGTCATGCTTCATCTGCCGATGCAATCGGTGGCCAACGAAACACCGGAAGCGCGGGAACTTCACCCGGGCATGCCCGCGCCGGAAGTGGCCGCGCTGGTCGATCAATTTCTGAACAACGTTCCGAACGCTGCGGGCGTCAATAATCACCAGGGATCACAGGCCACTGCCGACTCCGCGCTGATGGACGAGTTCATGCCCGTCCTGCGCGACCGGCACCTCTTCTACGTCGACAGCCGCACCACCGCCGCCACAGTGGCCTACGATACGGCTCAGGACTTCGGAGTCCGCTCCGCTTTCCGCAACGTCCCCTTTCTCGACGACGTCGCCGAAGTGGCCGCGATCCGCAAGCAACTGGAATTGGCCCTGCGTGGGGCCCGCGAAAAGGGCGAAGCCGTGGCGATTGGCCATGCGCACCCCGCGACGCTCCAAGCGCTGCGCGAAGTCTTGCCGCAAGCACAAGCGCAGGGCGTCCGCCTGGTGCCGGCCTCCGAACTCGTCCACTAACTATGCTCCCAAAACGCAAAAAACCTCAAAATCGCTCTTGACTTTCCTCTAATCTGTGCTATACTTATATCTGTAGATAACCACGTTCTGGAGTGCGGGAGCTTGCTCCCGCTTTTTCTTTCTATGGCGCCTGCTTTCCGCTTCGGCTGCTCTTGATCATCGAAAAACATCCCCTTTGATATCAGCTGTTTACGAAATGCAAATTTATTAAGTCTTTTCCTTTGATATTCATACAAATTGCCGGGGGGGGGTGAGTGACCCCTCCCCTTACTTCCCCTCCTCCATTGTCTTTTTTACCGGGAAAAGAAAATGAATCGCGATGGCCAGCATCCCCATGGTCAGAAAGCTGAAGACGCTGCCTTCGGGGCCAACTGTGCCGCCCGTCAGCCAATTAGCGCCGTGCAAGGAAGCATTCGAGAGGTGTCCATCGAAGACAATGCCGCTGTTCGGCACGGAAAAAAGAAAGGTCTCGCCGAAATCAAAAGCCGCGTGCCATCCCACAACCAACCAAAGATTCCCGGTGCGCCGCAACGCAAACGCGAAAACCAGGGCGATCGTTACAACTCCCGCTGCGCCCACCAGGCCTTCGCCGGGATTCTCCAAGTGGACGCGTCCAAAAAGCAGCGAGAGCAATATTGCCGCTGGCCAGAAACCGATGCCTTTGGCGTTCTCCCCAAGATTTCTTAAGCCAAACCGCCCAATGATTAGCACGAGCCACGTTGCTGCCAGCCAAAAGCCGACGCCGTCCCCTCGATGACTCACGTGCAGGCGCCAAAAGAGCGCCGAAAACAAAATTCCCGCCGTCCAGAAACCCATGTCCGCCAGCGTGAACTGGATATAACCCCGAAACAAGAATTCTTCGAAGAAGCCAACGAAGAGAAAAAAGACGGCCCATAGCATTCCCCAGCGCAACAGCTCGCCGCCGCGCACCGCAAGGCCCCCAAACGAATACCCGCCGAAGGCCGCAATCAATCCCACCAATGCCGACACTTCCAGCAATCCAATCAGGCAGCCTTGCCAAAACAATTTCCCGAAGGCCCCTCGCAACGGCAGCCCGTAAACGCTGGCGGAGCGCCGTTCGATCTGCGCCATAATGAGCGCCGCCCCGAAAATCACGAAGAAACTGAACCCTTCCTGTATCAGCAAATAGCCAGGCGAGAACACGCCCCGGGAAGGTCGAACGAACTGCCGCAAGACCAAACTGCCGCCGAAACCAAGAGCCGCCACGAAAGCCGCGTAAATTAAGAGGCGCCAGCCCGCGCGCAAGCCTCCTTCCTTCAGAAAAATCTTTGAGAGAAGACCCTCAGGGGGCGGAGGTGTCAAGGGTAAGGGTGTAGAAGAATCCGGCAAAGGTTCCGCGTCCAACAATCACCTCGAGGAATGGCGTGCAACGCTCACCTTGTGAGACGTGATTAGTGGCTTGGCGTAAGCACGCTGCCATCCAACGAACAAGGGTCAACGGAGGAGAAAGTTCTGTATGCGGAGTAATCTTTCCCCTCCGCGGTGGGCTTGATAGTACCTGAAAACAACCCATTCGCAGAATAACTTTGCTAATCGATCGCGCTTCGGGAAATCAACGTCGTCGAAGCTGTTACTGGCGCGTTTATGGCGCGATGCGAATCTCGGCCGCGCCAAGAATCCGGCGACTCTGTTTTTCCTGCACGAAGAGCACAGCCCTCAGGTTCTCGCGCTTCCATTCTTTTTGTAGCGGAACACTTGCGTCTCCCGCGAAGGAAGTTTCGCCGTCGGCCTTGGCCTCGCCAATCTTGCGCATGGAGCGCACCACCGCAGCGTGGTGAAGGTCTTCGCCGGCATTCTCGCCGCGCGTCACGGCGGAGTGCAACCCCGTCTCCGTAATGGCCAGCCACACTTCCGCGGCATCGCGTTTTGTCGGCCCTTGCAGTTTTCCCACCGTCACGGAAAAGTTCCCGGTGCCTGGCTTGTCCGCATTCCCTTGCGCCAGGGTCACCGGGATTTTGGCTTTGCCGGCGGCTTCGTGAATGGCCTGCCGCGCCTTCTGTGCGCGGCTGCCGACAAACTCCGCCGTCCCGTCAACGACCATCTGCGGCGTGTAGGGATTTCCATTTCGCAGCACACCGGAATAAACATTTTGGCGCGACGTCCAGTCCCGCGAAGAGAAGGGGTCCATCCAGCCCAAATCGTTCCAGTAATCGACATGCTCCTCTAGCGCGATCAGCTGAATGTTCCCGTCAAGCGGTCCTTCGGACAGTCGCGCCAGCAGCGCATCCGCCGGTGGACAACTGGAGCAGCCTTCGGACGTAAATAGCTCGACCACTACCGGTATCCGGGTCTTCCCAGGCGTTTCAGAAGTAGCCTGCGCATGAGTGCCCATCAGGGCCATAGCCGACACCACAAGAAGAAAAATGAGGCTCAATCCTGCCAATAGGTGTTTCATAGAGCTTGCTTCCCGCCTCCGACTATTGGGATTGCTGTATCTGCAAAAAGTTACCGCGAAGTGGGGCCAGAAACCGCTTTATCCTGAATAACCGTTATGATAGATTTAACTGGTTACTAGCCGCAAGCGACTCTGTCTCCTGTCCCCGGGAGGATTCTTTTTCGATGCCTTCTAATTCACCCTACCCTCCACTGCTCGGCGGCCGACTCGCCGTCGATTTTGCCAACGCGGCTGCGCCTAATGTAGAAATGCCCTGGCAGCGCCTCATTCACTTCCTGGAGTCGACGGCCATTGTCTCCCCAGAGCGCGGCGCCCAGCTTCTGACCCTGCCACAATCCGACCCCCAGGCTGCGGAAGCCCTGCTCTTGAAGGCCCAGCGCCTCAGCTCTTCCTTGCGCAAGATTTTTGCCGCCATGCTCCGAAAACACCGGATTGCCGGCGAATGGATCGAGCCGGTAAACGATATCCTGCGCATCACCGAAGGCCACGATGAACTCGTAGGCCAGGACGGCGCGTGGAAGATCGAATTCATCGCGCGGGAGGGCGGCCTGGACTGGCTGCTTGCCGCCGTGGCCCGGTCCGGCGCCGAAATTATCGCAGAGGGGGCCCGCGCGCGCCTTCGCCTTTGCGCCAATCCCCATTGCGGCCTGATCTTTTACGACAATTCGCGAACGCGCCGACGCCGCTGGTGCTCGATGGCCACTTGCGGCAACCGCAGCAAAGTAGCCGCCTTTGCCCGCAAGCACGCTCCGGCGCGTACCCTGTAGGGCCCGCTTTCCGAGGCGGGCCGCTCTCCATCCTACTTCACGTATTTCGGCGATTCCCCTTTTGCCCATGGATCGTAGCTATGCGCGAACACCAGGCGCTCCGCCAGCGGCGGATGCGAGTACAGCCAGAAGGCGATAAACGGCGGCGGGTTGGGGTCTGAAAGATCCAATTCACCGAGTACCTGAAACGCGTGCGCGGCGACCTCTTCAGAATTGGGAATCAATCCGTGAATGACTTCCAACCCGTAAACGTCCGCGGCATGTTCCTCCATGCGGCTAATGCCGCTGATGACCGGCGAAGCCACGAACAGCAGCGCTTGCAAAATCAAGAGCAACACCGCCAAGGAAGCCCAATCTTCCTGTCCGTAGAGTTTCCAATCCCGTCCCCAGCGATCCAACGCCCAGTGCAAGCCTCGAAACAACAAATAGAGCGCCACCAGCAACCCGGCTGCACCCCATAAAAAGCCCTGCCAAACGTGTCCGAGTACATAGTGTCCGAGTTCATGTCCGACGACGAAAAGAGCTTCTTCGTTGGACATCTTTTGAATCGTGGTATCCCAGATCACCACCCGCTTCGACGCTCCCAGCCCTGTCACGTAGGCGTTGATGGCGTTCGTTTTCTGGCTCGCGACCATCAGGAACATGCGCTCCGGCGGAATGGGCACGCCCGCATGTTTGGTGAGTTTTTCGATGGAAGCAACCAGGTCGGCGTGCTCTTTGCTCAGCGGCTCGAATTTATTGAACAGCGGATCGATCACCAGCGGAGTGATCACAATCACTCCCAGGAGAATCAGGACCGCGGGAAACCAAAAATACAGCCACCAGCGCCGCGGGCTGCGCCTCATCACCGCGAACAGGATCAGCACCAGCGCGATTCCAAACGCCACATCGAGCAGTTCACCCTTGCTCCAATCCCAGAACCACGAGCCCCAGCCTTGAATGGACTGCTGATAGTGCAGGGAAAGCGCATGCCAGTACAGGTGCACCGGCAGGTCCAGAACGCCGATGGTCAGGAACAGCAGCGGGACGAAAACCAATCCCTGAACCCATTTCCGGTCGCTGAAAGTTTCCGCGATGTCGCGGAACTTGGCCGCCCAGCCCAGCCTCAGGATCAGGAACAGGAACAGTCCGCCAAGAAAACAAGAAAGGAAGTAAAGCGTGTAGCCCGCCCGCGAATAGGCGATGGCCTTTTCCTGGCGCTCATGCGAAAGCGTGTACTGTTCGGTCTTGGTCTGTTCCTGAGTTTTCGATTCCGAGGGCGCGCTTTGCGGAGAACCCGCACGCTCCGGCGAGGCTTGCGCCAATGTGGCTATTTCCCGATGCGCCGATGGCCCCGCGCCATCCCTAGCGCGCACTACCGCCGCGAAACATAGACATACACAAAGAATCAAAATGAAACGGCGAAGGAAGCGCCACCGTTCCACAAGACCACCGCGCCAAATTCCCAACGCTATTCTCCGCGCCATTCCAGCCAAGCCCCGCACGGGGCGCGAGTATGCCGCACTACCATTCGATTCGCAAGATTTCATCCTGTTGAATTAGACGGACGCAACAAGGCCGCGTTTCCGAATGGCTTGCGCTGCCCGCGGCTAAGGAGTAGTCCTCGGATGCGCGGTTTTCAGGGAATAATTGCGTACCGCGCCCGTCGTCGCTAATCCGAAATGCACAATCGAAGTCCAGCGCTCCAGCTTGTGATGCCCGTAGCGATGGAACAAATAGGACACCCCGATCGAAGCACCCGTTCCCGCCGCTTCAATCGCCGCAAACTCCGCGTGATTGTCCACGATCGCATTGGTAAGGAGGATTTCCTGGTCTCCGCGCCGCCGCATGTTCAACGTCGAAAAGTAATCAAACGTGCGCGATGCTCCCACGCCCCCGAACAGCCAGTCATTCTCTTTATCCCAGAAGCGGTGCTCCCGCGGGAGTTCCACGGCTTGAGTCTTGCCGACAGGAGGGACCGTGATCGCCTGTGGCGCTGGCGTTTGTGCTTCGCTGGACGGCGCCTGCGCGCAAACTTTAGGCGCGCCGACGTTCATCGTCACAACTAGCAGCACGATCCTTCGAAATTTCCGCAATTTTTCAGCTCCCCCGCCTATCCGCTTTGTTTTATTTCTCAATTCAGTATAATCGCAGTGGCCTTCCTTCGGCCCACACTCTCCATGCAGGAGTCCCCCATGACCCGCTTCCGCATCGTGCTCTCCTCGATTCTCTTATTCGTCATCGCTGCCGCGGTTGCCGCCCATGCGGGCCGCCGAACCGCCGCGGAAACGAGCGAATCCGTGCCGGCACGCTCGTTCGAATTCACGTATCAAGTCCATGTGCCCGCCAACGCCGACTCCGCTGGCCCCACGCATCTCTGGATCCCCTTGCCGCAGCCCGATGGCTACCAGGACATCCGTGGCTTGCACATTGACAGCCCCGTGAGTTACGCCCAGAGCCGCGATCCCCAATACGGAAATGCGTTCGCGGCCTTCGCGCCGACAGCACAGCAGTCCGCCGCGGGCTTTGACGTGCTCCTGCGATTTACCGCCGTTCGCCGCGAACATCGAGTCGCACTGGACACCGCTTCGCTCCGTAACGTCGCCGTCTCAACCTCCCGCGAGCCAAACCTGCAACGCTACCTCGAGCCCGACAAACTCGTTCCGCTCAACGGCGTCATCGCCGAACTGGCCAAGGAACACACCGCGGGTGATACGACCCCCATCCAAAAAGCCCGTCACATTTATGACTACGTGGTCGCCACCATGCGCTATGACAAATCCGGCGAAGGCTGGGGCCGCGGCGACGCCATCTGGGCGTGTACTTCAAAGCGCGGCAACTGCACCGACTTTCATTCCCTTTTCATCGGCATGATGCGTTCTTCCGGAATCCCCGCCCGTTTTGAAATCGGTTTCCCCCTGCCCGAGGGCAAGTCGGAAGGCGACATCCCCGGCTACCATTGCTGGGCTGAATTCTACCTCTCCGGCATCGGCTGGGTTCCCGTGGACGCTTCCGAAGCCTGGAAGAATCCCGCCAAGCGCGATTTCTTCTTTGGCGCCCACGACACCAACCGCGTGTTCTTCACCTACGGCCGCGACATCCGCCTCTCGCCCGACCAGAAGGGCGATCCCCTGAACTATTTCATCTATCCCTACGCGGAGACCAATGGCCAGCCGGTGAAAAATTTGCAGACGCACTTCGCTTTCCGCGACGTCGCTCCGCCCCTGGAAGTCCCTGTTGGACATTGAGCGCGCCTAATCTGCTGCTTCCGCGGGCCGAATTTTTCGCGGGACCGCCGGTTGCCTCATTGGCTTCGCATCCGGCCGGGGGAATTGCCTTTCCGGCTGCATCGGGAGTATCTTGAGGTTTCACCCAGCCTGGCGTCCTTCGAGGTGCACTATGATGCGGCATTCTATCCCTTTGCGTCTGGCGCTCTCGGCTATTCTGGCCGGAGCACTGCTTCCTGCCGCGGTCTTCGCGCAATCCCAGGATTCTCAGTCCGTCGCCGAAGCGGCCCGCCGCGCGCGCGCGCAGAAGAAGACCGCCGATAAGCCCTCCGTCAAAGTCATCGACGACGATACTTTGGTCGTAAAAAAGGGGGATGTGCAGAGCGCCACAGCGGAGGTACCCAAAATGCCGGGTTCCGCGGATGCGCCCGCGCAACCTGCCTCCGGCGACGCGACCCCCAACGCGCCAGGCACCCAGAACGCCTCGGACGACGAGAAAGCCCGCGCGCTTCTTAAGCAGCGCGTCGCCCTGAAGGAGAAGATCAAGGACGCGCAGAGCGATCTCGATCTTCTTCAGCGTGAATTTCAATTGGATCAGGACACCTTCTACTCCGGTCCCGACTACGCCAACAACACCTCGGGAAAAGCGAAGCTGGATGCCATGAAGCAGCAGATCGCCGATAAGCAACAGGAACTCGACCGTTTGAAAACGGAGCTTGCCGCCCTGCCGGCGGCCCAGGAAACCCCCGCAGCCACGCCGCCCAAACCTTAGTTATACGCCGCTTTTTCCGTTTAGATTTTTCTCGCGATTGGGCGCGCGATCATCGCGCCTTTTCCACAAACTTCAGTCAATCCCATGAATCCGCAAGCTGACCAGCTGATCGATGCTCAGGTTTTTCATCCCGCGCGATTGCAATCCACTGATGAAGTCCGGCGTCACCCCATGAATCCGCATGGCGATCAACTGATCCGGTTCCGGGTGTGAGTATCCCAGCTTCTGTAGCTGCCCGATAAAATCCGGCGACACGCCGTGAATCCGGAAAGCGATCAGCTTGTCGAGTTCTACGTGTTCGTAACCCTGCTTCTTCAACTCCGCCACCCACTCCGGCGTCGCGCCATGAATTCTCATGGCGATAAGTTTGTCCGCGTCAGGTTCGTAGCCGGCCTGCTTGAGGCTGCGAACCATTTCCGGTGTCACCCCATGAATCCGGAAGGCGATCAGCTTGTCGCAATCCACCACATTCAGCCCCGCCGAACGAATCCCCGAAACGAACTCCGGTGACACGCCATGAATGCGGAAAGCAATGAGCTTATCGCTATCCGAAACGTTCACCCCCGCCGCGCGAATCCCGTCGATAAACTCCGGCGTCACGCCATGAATCTTGAAGGCAATCAACTTGTCCGTGTCCAGCCCCTGAAGATTCTCCGCCTTGATGTCCCGCGCAAATTTCAGGCTGACGTCGTGGATGGCCATCGCCCACTGTTTGTCGCCATCGATCCCTCCAAAGCCGAGCGACTTCATCTCCTGCGCATATTTCGCATCCGCCACGAAGTGAAACAGCCCCGCGCCCTCGCCGTCCCGCAGAAATCCTTCGCACTCGAATTTCCCCGCGTCCCGCGCGATGGTGAAATGAACTTCCTGCCGTCCGGCCTTGGAAAAATCCAGCCCCGAAAAATCGCTCGCTGGCCAGTCCGAACTGGAGTGAAAGTGACGCCCGGCCCGCGAATCCATCAACGAAAACTCCACCTTCCCCGGCTCATCGGAGCGCCGGATGGTCCAGTCCCCGCTCTGCCCCTCGCCGCCAATTGCTTTCGCCACGCCCAGGATGACGCCGGCGATGACCAGGATTGCACCGATCATTCGTCTCAGATTCATGGTACCCGCTCCTCTCCGTATCTCGCGCGAAACTCAGAGAATGTCCGCCTGCTTTAGCGAAATCAACTTATCGAGCGTCAAATTTTTAAACCCATGCTTCCGCGCATTGTCGATGAACTCCGGCGTTACCCCTTGCACCTTCGCGCCGATCAACTCGTCGCAATCCAGGTCCTTGAAGCCCGCCGCTTGCATCGATTTCACGTACTCCGGCGTAACACCTTGCACCTTCATCCCAATCAGGTCGTCCGTGCTCGGTTTCAGCCCCGTGGCGCGCATTTCCTTGACGTAACTCGGGGTCACCCCCTGCACCTTCAGCCCGATAAGATCATCGGCGCTCGGCTGCAGCACCAAGTCGTGAAACTCACGCACATACTCCGGCGTAATTCCCTGCACCTTCATCCCAATCAGTTCTTCAATGTTAACGTTGGAATAAAATGTCCGCATCTCGCGCGCATATTCCGGTGTGACCCCCTGCACTTTCATCCCGATCAGCTCATCGATGTTGGCGCTGGAATCAAACTTCCGCATCTCGCGTATGTATTCCGGCGTAATCCCCTGCACGCGCATGCCGACAAGTTCGTCCGGCGTGGCTTGCAGCCCCAGTTCGCGCATCTCTTTCACGTATCCCGGCGTGACGCCCTGAATCTTCATCGAGATCAGTTCGTCCACCGTCAAGTTTTTGAAACCCGCCGCCTCCATCGCGTCCAGATAGGATTCCTTTTTGTTCTGCTCCTCGCTTGCCGCCTGCGGCCTTGGCGCTGGCTGGCCCGGCGCTGCGGGTGCCGGCGCGGCCGCGGGTTGTGCGGCTTGCCCAGCGCGTTCCTTCGCCGAAGCAAGGTCCGGCCTGACAACAATCACGCTGCCGCTCTGTTGCTCCTGTTTCGCGGACGCGCTACCGCCTAGCGCCGCGTGCGCCACGCCCAAGAACGCATTGCCCGCCAAAAGCGCTCCCGCCAGACAAACCAAACTTCCCGCCAGTCCCGCCACCCGCATTCTGCCCGCAGCTCCATCCCACCCGAGCAGCCGCACCACGCGCTCCGCCAGCGGGCTCCGATTGGCCGCCATCATCAGGGCAGGCGCCGTCCGCCATTCTTCCATCAGCGTGAGCGCTCGCGCGTAATTCACCGCGTCGCCGCAAATGGCAATCGCTTCGTCGTCGCAGCAGTGCTCGCGCTCCGCGCGAATCCGCCCGCTCACCCACCACACCGCCGGGTGATAGAACAGCAGCGTTTCTGTGGCAATCTGGAAAAGGTTCACGAAACAATCCAGCCGCCGGATATGCGCCAGCTCATGCGCGATCACCGCTTCGATTTGCGCTTCGCTCAACCCCGTCACCGCCCGC
>Ga0137393_10002355_pt1 | contig 12223 bp, 13 predicted proteins | sample 15con2h34BmetaG_FD_101396 | JGI IMG/M metagenome (GOLD analysis project Ga0137393, IMG submission 101396) | Vadose zone soil microbial communities from Angelo Coast Range Reserve, California, USA - 15con2h3.4B metaG | ecosystem: Environmental > Terrestrial > Soil > Vadose zone > Saprolite...
ACTTGCATGAAACTTCGCCGTTCGGGCCGGTCATGTGACGATGCCCGCCCGAAACCATGAGTACCAGCAATTCCCACCCGACCAATAGGGCTCTGATGGGATGGGAACTGAAACTGAGTTGCGCTTCGTCGAGACTATCTGCCTTCCACTTCTGAGGAGTGCGCAGAACCCAGACGGCGGCTGGGGCTTCCAACCTGGTTCGGAGAGCCGACCGGAGCCCACTTCTTGGGCGCTTCAGGCTCTGATTCAGTCTTCTTGGCCAGAGATTCCAGAGCCTGCGGCTCGCGCTTTTCAGTTTATCCGCGGAACGCAACTGCCGAATGGTTCTTGGCCTCCCGCGCCCGGGGCAAAAACCGGTTGTTGGGTGACTGCGTTGACTTGCTGGGTTCTTCTTGCAGAAAAGAATTCCGCAAATGCTGTGGCCATGGGGCTGGACTGGTTATGCAAGGAATGGCCGCGAGATAGTACTCCATGGCGGCGCGTTCTCGCGAAGTTTTCGTCGCAGCGCGACGTTTTTCCCGTAAACAATTCCTATCGAGGGTGGGGATGGACCCCAGGCACGAGCAGCTGGGTGGAACCTACGGCGTTTGCTCTTCTCGCGTTTGGCGAATGCCCTGCTGAATTACTGCCAGCCGCGGCGGCGAGACGCCGGAAGCTCGCAGAATTGATGCTCTACGATCGGATGTGTCCGGGCGGCGGATGGAATTGCGGCAATCCCCTGGTATACGGCGTCGCGGGGGAACCGTTGGTCATTCCGACGGTTTGGGCGCTTCTGGCCTTGCGCAATCAGCCGCAGCGGTCGGAGAACATTTTGAGTTTGGACTGGCTGGAAAAGAATGTAGCCAACATGCATGGCCCCGGGTCATTCGCCTTGGCGAGGCTCTGTCTTGAGGCATACGGGCGCAAATGGCCGAGCGATGCACCGGATTTGGGTGATTTTCACCAGAAGAATGAGTTTCTAAGGAACGTTCAAATTGCGGCATGGATCTCTCTGGCGTGGAGAACGAAGAGGCATTTCCTCGCAACTCAGCTGTCGTCCACGGAGACGTCATGAATGCGCGTAATACGGCGCTTGTTCCCTCGTTCCAGCGGCCGCTTTCGAAGGTGTTGATCCGCCGCGCGTCAGACTACGAGGAGGATTTGACTTCCGTGATTTATGAGAGCCTGCGCGAATTCCATCTGTCGATGAAGGACAAGACCGTCCTGCTGAAGCCAAATCTCGTCGGGTTGGATCCGCTCGGAGTAATGAATACGCACCCGGCTGTCATTGCGGCTGCCCGTGAGAGTTTTCTGCGCCTTGGAGCTTCACAGGTTCTGATCGGTGACGGTCCTGCAATGGACAGGGACACGGAAGCCATCATCGAATCGGTGTGCCTGAGAGAGTTTGTCGGCCCGCTAGCCCGCACGTTCGTGGACTTGAATGTTGACGACGTGGAGAGAGTGGCGCTTAAGACTCAGGCGTCGCGATTGAAGGAGCTTTATCTTCCCAAGACAGCTCTGGGCGTCGATTTCCTGGTGTCAATGCCCAAACTCAAGACTCACCACTGGGCTGGGGTCACGCTGTCCCTTAAGAACATGTTCGGGGTGGTGCCCGGCAGCTGCTATGGCTGGCCCAAGAACATCCTGCATTGGGCTGGAATTGACCGAGCGATTCTGGATATCAATGCGGTGGCGCGGCCAGACTTTGCGATTGTAGACGGCATCGTGGGCATGGAGGGGAACGGTCCTATCCAGGGAACACCGAAGCCTTGCGGAGTATTAGTTCTTGGCGACGATCCTGTTGCGGTAGACGCTACCTGCTGCCGGGTAATGGGATTTAACCCCGGCCGGGTCAAATATCTGGCTCGAGCGGGAACCCTTCTAGGTCACACCGAGGCGAGCAAGATTCAACAACACGGCGAGAGTATTGCCAGCGTTCGGAAACCGTTTGCGGTGCCGGACGCTTTCCGGCACGTTCTGGAATAGCGTCAGGGGGAAGGTTTGGAATGCCAACTGCGATTAAGAGGTTGGAAGGAAGGCTCATATGGCAGGGGGTGTATCCAAATGAGTACGCTCAGACGGCCTGGCTGCCTTCGCAATTTGAGACGGTGCGGCGAGTGTGGAGCGGAGTTGGTGGAGATGGCGTTCGTAATGCCGCTCCTGCTGACTTTGTTGATCGGGGTCTTCTGGGCGGCGCGGGCATATAACATATACGAAACAATTACCCGGGCTGCTCGGGAGGGTGCACGCGTGGCTGTTGTGCCGACTTGTGCCACCTGTGGGAACGCCTTCCCAAGTTCCTCTACGATCCAGACGGCGGTGAACAATGTACTCGCTTCCTCCAACATGGCCACTAGTGGCACCGGGGGAGTAACCGTCAATATTCAGCAGCATCAAGCTTTAAACTTGGACCCCCTTAACACGAACGCCCAATGGACGGTCATAACCGTCACGTATCCCTTCCAGTTTACTTTACCTTTCACGTCGATAGGCACCGTTAATATCTCCACGCAAGTGCAGATGCTGGAGGAGCAATGAAGAGATTTAGGCCCTACAAGGGACTCTCGCCCATATGGGAAAGCCCCGTTAGGGTTTCGCCCTCGAGTAAGGGATCTCAACTCCTCGAATTCGCGCTAGCCATGCCTCTTCTGCTCGCTATGGTGGTTGGCATCTTAGATTTCGGGCAAGCCTATAATCTAAAACAAAAACTCAACAACGCGGCGCGCGAGGGTGCGCGCTTCGCCATTGAAGAGAGCTGCGCGGACTGTACACAAGCCGCGCCCGCAACAACACAGGCCATTGAGAACTCCATCGTCAACTACCTGACAAACGCAGGCGTGAATCTTTGTGGATTGACGGGAACGACCACGCCAACCGTCGGTCCCCAAGCGTTTGCTTCTTGGACGTTCACTTCGCCTCAACAATGCCCCGGAACCACTTTGAATTTCACGATTGAGATCGATCGTGGGAATACGTTTGTGAACAGCAGCGGCGCTAAGGTTCCATCCAGCCAGATCATTGTGAATGCTCCTTATGCGTGGACGTTCAATCGAATTATCACTCTCCTTGTCCCGGGTGCGAATTATCAGGCGGTTACAACCATATCGAGCAGCGCGATCATGGAGAATTAGCTGCAAAGAAAGAGATACCCATGAGCAATCGAAGATGGACAAGACGATCCGGAGTAAGCCAACGCGGAAACACTCTATTTCTCGTTGCGGCTTCAATGGTGGTGATCCTGGGGCTCTCCGCTCTTGCGATCGACCTGGTTTCGTTCTACGTAGCTCGAAGCGAAGCGCAACGAAGCGCGGATGCGGCCGCGCTGGCCGGAGCCACCTTTTGGTCAAGGTCGGGCTGCACCTCCACCACGTCTGGATGTTCTGGTTTTCAAACTGGAGCGATGAATGCGGCAATTGACACAGGGAACCAGAATCTTGTCGGCGGAGTTAATCCCAATATCCTGTCGAGCGACTTTTCATGGAATTACTCGCCAACCACCAATCCGCGAATCACGGTGACCGTTCAAAGAACTGCCGCTCGGGGGAACGCCCTGCCGACGTTCTTCAGCAGAGTCTTGGGGTTCTCGACGGTGGACGTTTCGGCCACAGCTACAGCGGAGACTTACAATCCCGGCGCAGGTGGTGGCCCGGCGGTGGGAAGTATCTGCGTAAAGCCCTGGATGATGCCGAATTGTGACCCCACGCATACTTCGCCGGTCAATCCCCTGTGTAGCAATGGCGAGGCGTACTATATCACTCCTAGCCAGACGATCGCCAACCCCAGCGTGGTGGGTACGCTGCGGACCATCAAACCGGGTTCGCCTGGGCAGACGATAACATCCAGCCAGTTTTTCCCCGTTATTCTTCCACCAGGTACAGCCCCGGCGGAATGCCCAACATGCTCGACTGGAAACGGGCAGGGTGGGGCCGCTCTTTATCGGCAAAATATCGAGTGCTGTAACACGAAGACGATCAGTTGTGGCTCCATAACCCTGCAACCCGAGACGGGAAACATCGTGGGACCCACGCGACAGGGTGTGGACTGTCTGATCCACGAGAAAAACAACGGTTCCGGCCAAGACATCCTGAACACCGGTACCTCACCCTTTACAATCACCGGAGGGAGCAACAATCCAAACCCCGCACTGCGAGGTCAACCGATTACCTCCAGCGATTCCTTCGTCACAGCACCTATTTACGACGGCATGCAGTTATGCCCCGGCCAGTCGTGTCCTGCATCTGTGAATGTCAACATCGTCGGATTCATGCAGCTCTTTATAAAAGATGAAACGAGCGCTCAGCAGGCCACCGTGGATGCCTACATTTTGAATATTTCCACCTGCGGCGGTGGTGGAGGGGGTGGCGGAGGGGGTGGCGGTGGCGGTGGTGGTGGTGGTGGTGGAGTTCCGGTCACCGGCGGTGGATTGTTGCCTGTTCCCGTGCGGCTGGTGCATCCGTAGCCAGGCGAGTCATTGTCGTGGCGCAGAGCAAGCGACTAGGCGAGCAAAAACGATCATGAGCGAATCAGACATCGCATTGCGTGCAGACTTGAGAGGCGAGGGCATGCAGATTCCGGCATCCTCGGAAGCTTGCGCGTCGACCGTGGCTCTTGCGCCGCCAGCGATCACAACAGGCGCGTCGGAGCAGATTTCGCTCTTCAAGCGGATGGCTTCGTTCCCGGTAATGCTGGGAATGCTGCTGGTGGGGGCGGTTTTTGTAGCGGGGCGAGCTTTCGCCGTCGATCCCGATCTGTGGTGGCACATCAAGAACGGCCAGAACATCCTTGATACGCATCATTGGCCGACCACCGATCCATTTTCCTTTACGGTTACGGGCCAGCCCTGGATCTCCACAGAGTGGCTCGGGGACATACTCTTCGCGATCGTGGCACGTGTCAGCGGATTGCAAGGACTCGATGCGCTACTCATCGTACTCGGTGGTGCCGTGATGGTCGCGCTGTACGCATATGGGGCGCTTCGTTCGGGGAATTCGAAGGCAGGCTTTGTGGCTGCGACTGCCCTGCTTGTTCTTGCGAATGGATCCTTTACCTTGCGTCCCCAGATGCTGGGATACCTATTTCTTATTCTTGTGCTTATCGCACTAGAGCGATTCCGGCAGGGTGAGTCGAAATTGTTGTGGTTTCTTCCGCTGTTGTTTCTTGTCTGGGTCAATGCGCACGGTTCCTTTGTAATAGGGATGCTGGCCATAGCGGCGTATTGGCTCGGAGGTCTCGCTGAGTTTCGTCTCGGTGGCATCGAGGCGAGGCGCTGGACTGCAGCTCAACGCATTCACCTCGAAATTGTTTTTCTCCTTTGCCTTATTGCTCTGACGATCACGCCGTATGGCACGCAACTCGCCCTGTACCCTTTCCACGTAGCCTCCTCTCTTCCAATCGGGGTCGCGAACGTGATGGAGTGGCAGTCAATGCCATTCAATATTCTGGGAGGGAAATTCTTTCTGGCGTTATTGCTCGGTTTTCTTCTCGCCCAAATCGCTTTTCGCTTAACGTGGCGGCTGGAAGAATTGGCGCTCTTCCTGTTTGGCACGATGATGGCGTGCCTCCACGTACGGTTCGTTTTGCTTTTCGTCCCCTTTTTCGCGCCTCTCCTGGCAACTATCCTCGCGCGCTGGTTGCCCAGATATGAGCGTGCCAAGGACCAATACATCCTGAATGCCGTTCTGATGTTGGCGACGGCCGCCGCCATGGTTTGGTATTTCCCGTCGCGTACAGAGATGCAGCAAACGGTTGCGAGACGTTTTCCGGTGCGTGCGGTCGAGTACATGCAGCAGCACGCCATCGTCGGTCCCGTGCTGAACAGCTATGGCTTCGGCGGGTATCTTATTTGGAAAGACCAGAAAGTGTTTGTGGATGGCCGAGCGGATCCTTACGAACGTGGCGGCTCGCTCGCGGATTATTTTCATATTACGCATCTGAAGCAGGGTGCGTTGGCGGTTATGCGAGGGTACGGTATACAGTCTTGCCTTCTCGAGCGCGACGAGCCTTTGGCAACAATGCTCTCGGCGCAGTCCGAATGGCAGAAGGTCTACGCGGATAACTTAAGCGTGCTGTTCGTAAGACGAGATGCAGCTGCATCCGCGGAAGCGACGCGCGGATCGACACTCGGGCAGAAGGAGTGAACATGAGTCTGCCATTCCTTGAGCGCACGAAAGGAACCGTGCAAATCAGTTCAAACCATCCGGGGGAACGACGCATGGTGCTTTCTGTGGTCATTCCCTGCATGAACGAAGCGGAAGTATTGCAGGAGACAAACCGCCGGTTGGTGGCGGTCCTGGAAGGAATTTCGTTGAATTTCGAAATCGTCTACGTGGACGACGGAAGCACGGATTTCACGCCTGAGTTGCTCCGCGAGCTGCAGGCACAGGACTCGCGTGTCCGCGTGGTCCGGTTTTCGAGGAATTTTGGGCATCAAATCGCGATTACTGCCGGACTGGAACACGCTTCCGGCGATGCCGTCGCGATCATCGACGCTGATCTCCAGGACCCGCCGGAAGTCATCCTCGATTTCGTGGCCAAGTGGATGGATGGGTTTGACGTGGTCTATGGGGTTCGCACGGAGCGCGACGGAGAAACGGCATTTAAGCTTTGGACCGCAAAGGTTTTCTACCGCGTCATCGGTCACCTTTCGGATACGCGCATTCCTCTGGACACGGGCGATTTTCGACTGATGGACCGACGGGTGGTGGATGCGTTGCTTTCCATGCCTGAACGCGACCGCTTCGTGCGCGGAATGGTGAGCTGGCTCGGTTTCTCGCAGGCCGCGGTTGAATACCGGCGCGCGCCGCGGCTGGCGGGTGTCACCAAATTTTCGTTATTCAAGATGGTTAAGTTCGCGCTCGACGGAATCTTCTCTTTCTCGATTCTGCCTCTTCGTCTAGCCACATGGACAGGATTTGCGGCTTCCGGTCTGGCTATTCTTGGAATCATCATCGTTCTACTAGACAGGTTTCTTGGAGTTCCCGGGCTGGTCAAGGGCTGGTCGAGCGCCATAATTGCGCAGCTGTTCATCGGTGGCGTTCAGCTGATCTGCATCGGAATCATTGGCGAGTATGTTGGGCGTATCTATGGAGAGTCGAAGCGCCGTCCTCTCTATATAGTGCGGGAAAGAATGGGTTTCAAGGCGCCGAATCAATCGGGCGGTGAAGAATTGCGGCGTCGAGTTGCCGTGGCGAGACGGCGATTGAGCCGTTAGCCCCATCCGGAGAGGCTGCCAGCAATACAGGAGAGCGTTTTGGCTTCATTTGACGCCTTTGCTTCAAATTACAAGCAACTGGTGACTGAGAATGTCCGGATCACCGGGGAGCCCTCAGAATATTTTGCGGCCTATAAAGCGGCATACATCGCTCGCAGAATCGCTCCGCCCGGGGGGAGCCGGATCCTTGATTATGGCTGCGGAGTCGGACTGCTTTCCGAACATCTCAAGGAGGTGCTCCCCGGCGCACAGATTGACGGTTTTGATGTTTCAAAGGAGAGCGTGGAACGGATAGATGAGAACCTGCTGAACCAAGGTACGTTTACTGCGAACCTGGATGAGTTAGGCCACTCGTATGACGTGGTCGTGCTTTCGAACGTGCTTCACCACGTCAGCCCGACGGATCGCGAGAAACTAATTTTAGAGTCAGCCTCGCGCCTATTGCTCAGCGGCAAGCTGGTCATTTTCGAGCACAATCCCATGAATCCTCTCACGCGCTGGGCCGTTTCCCAGTGCCCCTTTGACGAAGACGCGATTCTTTTGCCAAGCGGCGAGTCGCGGAGGTACTTTCGGGGAGGACTGCGCCTTATGTGGCGGGATTACATTGTTTTCTTTCCTCGATGGCTGGCATGGCTTCGCCCTCTCGAGCCAGGTTTTCACTGGTGCCCGCTTGGCGCGCAGTACGCCGTGGTTGCTGAGAGGCGTTCATAATCCTCGCGACCGCGGTTCGACAAGCGAGGCACCAAACTACCTGCATGAGACCCAGGTTGGAAGCGTCACCAAAACAAACAAGTGCAATCGTTCGAGTGTCAACAAAGGGTAACACTTTCTCAATTGGATTCCGCCAAATTCCGCAAGCTGAATAGCCATAAGAACTTAGCGGCACGTTGGGGAAAGGTCGAATGGCTTTGCAGGTGCTTACTGCGTAGAGAAGAGCAGGTGGCAGTCTCCAAGCCGCCTGCCTCATTCGACTTGAGAGGAATTCATGAAAAACCTTCTGATGCGGCTTTGGAAAGAAGAGGAAGGCCAGGACCTCACGGAATACGCCTTGCTGCTGGTCCTGCTCTCCCTCGCGGCAATCGGCTCAATCGGTGGTCTGGCGACCGCAATCAACGGCACTTTCGCAAATGCGAACGCGGCCTTGAAAAATACCACGTAGTTGGACCAGTCGTAGACGATGTCGAGTAACGAACCTGACGGGTCCAAGGCTGCGGGAAGATGTCCCAACGGGCCTGAGACCTTCATGGTGCGGGACATATATGTCGAAGTTCCTGGGAGGGAACGAACATGAAGCGACTTCTCGCAAGATTGTGGAAGGAAGAAGAAGGTCAGGACCTGACCGAGTATGCTCTGCTTCTGGTGTTGCTCTCGCTGGCGGCGGTTGGCTCAATCGGGGGTCTGGCGACCGCAATCAACGGCACTTTCGCGAACGCGAACGCGGCCTTGAAGAATACGACCTAGCCGAACCGGTCGTAGATCGGTTGTCGCGTAACAAACCTGACGGGTTCTAGGCCGCAGTAGGACGTTGCGGCCTCCCAGCGGCCTGAGCCTGTCGAAGTGCAGGATGTGGTAGATCGCACAAATTTCATGGAGGAACGAATATGAAGCGACTTCTCGCAAGATTGTGGAAGGAAGAAGAAGGCCAGGATCTGACTGAGTACGCATTGCTTCTGGTGCTGCTCTCCCTGGCGGCAATCGGCTCGATTGGTGGTCTGGCGACTGCAATCAACGGCACTTTTGCCAACGCGGCAGCCAATCTGAACACAACGTAAGCGGCTTTGCTTTTACGCGGATTCTTCCTGGGTGGTGTGGCTTGCGTGTGTGCGAACCACGCACCTATGAAGTACTGAACTCACGGGACCGATGAACACCAAATGAACGCACAACAGACAATCTGGATGTTCGCGCTTGGTGTCACGCTTCTGGCGGGCGTGGTGGACTTTCGCACGCGCAAGATCCCCAACTGGCTCACCGTTCCAGCCCTCCTGCTCGGCATCGGCATGCACATCGTGGTGGCAGGATGGGCCGGCGCCAAAGCCTCGCTCGAAGGAGCGGGTTTGGCCCTGGTCGTCCTGCTGCCATTTGTCTTGTTGCGGGGCCTGGGCGCGGGGGATTGGAAACTGATGGGAGCAGTAGGCGCTTTTGTAGGTCCTCTGATGTTCTTATTCGTATTAGCTGTCAGCCTGATGGTTTCGGGTTTGATGGCGGTTGTAGCCATATTGCGAACTCAACGGCTAGGAGAAACACTCCGCAATATGTGGGTGCTTGTCCGGGGTTTCTTTTCGTTTGGGCTGCGCGCAAATCCCAAGATTTCATTAGATAACCCGGTGCTGTTGAAGGTGCCATTTGGCGTGGCCGTAGCGGTTTCCACGCTGATTTGTTTCTGCGCGGCGCGGTGGGCGCTGTGAGGCCGATGAGACAGACGGCTTCGTAGTCACGCGTGCCGCGAGGGAGATCGAAGTCATGAACCAGAATCGAATGATCGTCGGATTGGCGGTGGCCATCGCAGTTGGCCTACTGTTCAGTACCTACGTCTATCGCCAATTCCAACGGGCGACCAATGTTAAAGCGGTGGCGACGCAACACATCGTGGTTGCGGCCGTGCCTCTTCAGCTTGGCACGCGCATCGATTTCAACAACCTCCGTCTGATTTCTTGGCCCGCGGACGAGCCGGTTACCGGGATGTTTACGCGCATCGAAGATTGCGCGAACAGGGCCTTGATTACTTCGGTCGCCGCCAACGAGCTCATCCTTGAAAACAAGTTAGCGCCCAAAGAAGCGGGTGCAGGTTTGCCGGCGACCATTCCGGAAGGGATGCGCGCTCTTTCCGTGGCTGTGAACGAAGTTGTAGGCGTGGCGGGTTTCGTCATTCCCGGGACGATGGTCGATGTTCTCGTGACGGGGAGACTTCCTGGCACGAGCCACGGCGGCGACGACAACATTACGCGCACGATCCTGGAGAATGTTCGTGTGTTGGCGGCTGGCCAAAAGGTTGAGCAGGATCGCGAAGGCAAACCGCAGACAGTACCGGTGATTACCTTGCTCGTTTCACCCGCAGACGCCGCGAAGCTGGCCATGGCCAGCACCGAAGGCAAAATCCAGCTTGCGTTGCGTAACACGATCGACTCCAAAAAGGTTGATCCGCCAGCGGTGCTGGAGGCTGCGTTGTTTGCCGGCCCGGCGCCAGCGCCCAAGCGCGTGGGTCCCGCCAAAACGCCGGTGTTGCCTCCGCCCCTGTACGTAATTGAAGTGATTTCGGGGAATAAACGCGAGAACAAGAGCTTCCCAACTCCATGAACAGGTCACAGGAAAAACCAATGCTCGAACATGGCGTGCGGCAAAATGAGTTCGTGGTGCTGGGGATTTTGCTTGCTCTGTTCGTTGGCGCACCCGTCATCGCGGGACAACAGCCGGCGACCTCTCAAACACCCTCTCCCGCGACGCAGGCAGTGCCGCCTGCCACGCCCTCAACCCAAGCTGGTCGACGGGAGGAATCCGAGGCGCCGCAGACTTTGCACTTGTTGGTGGGGCGGTCGATTGTGATTTCCTCACCGACGCGAATCAAGAGAGTATCCCTGGCGGATCCGAACATTGCCGAAGCCATCGTGGTAAGCCCGACCCAAGTTGTGGTGAACGGAAAGACGCCTGGCGGAGTTTCACTCCTGCTGTGGGACGAGTCAGACCAGAGCCAGGCGTTCGAAGTCTCCGTGGACATTGATGTTCTGGGGTTGAGCCAGAAGATCCACGAGGTTTTTCCATCTGAACCCGTACAGGTGGAAACTTCCAGGGACGTTGTCATGTTATCGGGCCGCGTTTCTTCCGCCGGCGTCGCTGACAAAATCCTTGAAGTGGTCAAGAGCGCGACGCCTAAGGTCACCAGCTTGATGCAAGTTCCGGTGGCTCAGGCAACACAAATTCTATTGCAAGTGCGCTTCGCGGAGGTCAACCGCGCGGCGATTAATCAGCTCGGCTTCAACCTCATTAGCCTTCCGGGTGCCAAAACCATTGGGGTCACTTCAACCCAGCAGTTTGCGCCGCCGCAGCTCGTCAACCAGACAAACGGACTTTCCAATATTGGCTTGACCGATTTGCTCAACGTGTTCATCTTTCGGCCCGATATCAATCTGGCCGCGACGATCAAAGCATTGCAAGAACAGAATGTTTTGCAAATTCTCGCCGAACCGAACCTGATGACGCAATCAGGCAAAGAAGCCAGCTTCCTCGCCGGAGGCGAATTCCCGTTCCCGATCTTGCAAGCTTCCGGGGGTTCGGGCTTCGCAGGGATCACCATTCAGTTCAAGGAATTTGGCGTGCGTTTGAACTTTACGCCGACTGTGACCGCAGACGGGTTGATCCACCTGAAGGTAAAACCCGAAGTCAGTTCCCTGGATTTTACCAACGCGCTCACTCTACAGGGCTTCGTAATCCCGGCGTTGGCCACAAATCGCGTCGAGTCGGAAATGGATTTGGGCGATGGACAAAGCTTCGCGATCGCTGGATTGCTGGACAATCGCGTGACCGAGCAGTTTCAGAAAATCCCTGGGATCGGGGATATTCCGATTCTCGGGAAGCTGTTCCAGAGCCGTACGCTGAACAAGAGCAAGAATGAACTTCTTATTGTTGTGACACCAAGAATCGTTCAACCCCTTACAGCGGATAAAGCGCGTCCCACTTTGGAGTTCCCTAGGCAGTTTATCGGGCCCGTTGCACCTGCGCAGCCCGGCACGGCCGCTCCGAAATAATGGAAGAAAACGCCAGGTATGTCTGAAAAAAGAGCTTTGAGGATCAGGAAGAGCAGCCAATGTTAACAGCGGGAATAGCCAGCGGCGACACGGTCAGTTCGGCGCAACTCATGGCCAGTCTGCAGCAAACAGGATGTGTCAAGTCCATCAAGCAATGGACTATTCCCACGGATAAGATTATAGACCCAGCGGAGTCGTTGCCCGATGTGGTTTTTCTGGATCTCTCCCGTGATCCGGAAGGCTATTTTGGCTTTGGCGCTCAAATTCGGCGAATTCGTCCATCGGTAAAGCT
>Ga0137393_10002361_pt1 | contig 12206 bp, 10 predicted proteins | sample 15con2h34BmetaG_FD_101396 | JGI IMG/M metagenome (GOLD analysis project Ga0137393, IMG submission 101396) | Vadose zone soil microbial communities from Angelo Coast Range Reserve, California, USA - 15con2h3.4B metaG | ecosystem: Environmental > Terrestrial > Soil > Vadose zone > Saprolite...
AAAGCCGAGCGCCGCGGAGACCACTACCTCGTCAATGGCCAGAAGACCTGGATCACGCTGGCGCACTACGCCGATTGGATCTTTTGCCTGGTGCGCACCGACTCCGCGGCCCGCGCGCAGTCGGGCATCTCCTTCCTGCTCATCGACATGAAGTCGCCGGGCATCACCGTGCGGCCCATCATCACCATGGACGGCGGGCACGAGGTGAACGAGGTGTGGTTCGAGGACGTGAAAGTGCCGGTCGAGAACCTGGTCGGCGAGGAGAACAAGGGCTGGACGTACGCCAAGTTCCTCCTCGGTCACGAGCGCACCAACATCGCCGGCGTCGGGGCCTCCAAGCGCGAGCTGCAGCGGCTCAAGCAGATCGCCGCCCAGGAGCGCAAGCACGGCAGGCCGCTGCTCGAGGATCCCGCGTTCGCCGCGCGCATCGCCCAGGTGGAGATCGAGCTGATGGCGCTGGAGGTCACCATCCTGCGCGTCCTCTCCGCAGAGGCGGCGCACAAGGCGCCGGGCCCCGAGGCGTCGCTGCTCAAGATCAAGGGGACCGAGATCCAGCAGGCCCTCTCCGAGCTGATGATGCAGGCGACGGGTCCTCAGGCGCTGTCGTTCGAGCGCGACTCGCTCACCGCCACGTACTGCAACTTCCGCAAGACCTCGATCTACGGCGGCACCAACGAGATCCAGAAGAACATCATCTCGCAGTGGCTCCTCCGCTAAATGGACTTCAACCTCACCAAAGAGCAGGAGCAGCTCAGCGACACCATCCAGCGCTTCGTCGCCAAGGAGTATGCGGTGGAGCGGCGCAAGGCGATCCTCGCGTCGAAGGAGGGCTTCAGCCGCGAGGTCTGGGCCAAGCTCGGCGAGCTTGGGCTGCTCGCGCTGCAAGTGCCGGAGGAGCACGGCGGCATGAGCGCGGGCGCGGTCGAGGTGCTCTTGGCGATGAACGCGATCGGCAAGGGTCTCCTGCTCGAGCCTTTCCTCCCCTCCGCAATTCTGGGCACGGCGCTCGTGCGCGAATTGGGCTCTGCCGAGCAGCAGCGAGCGATCCTGCCCAAGCTGGCCGCGGGCGAGCTCATCGTCGTGCCCGCGCACGGCGAGGCGGGAGCGCGCTACGACCTGGAGCGCGTGGCGACCAAGGCGACCGCGTCCGCTGACGGCTTCGTGCTCGAGGGGACGAAGACGGTCGTCCTCCACGCGCCCGCCGCCGATCTGCTCATCGTCTCCGCGCGCACTTCGGGCAAGGTCGACGACGAGGCGGGCATCTCGCTCTTCGTCGTGCCGCGCGACGCGTCCCGCCTCTCGCTGCGGGCATATCCAACGATGGACGGCCAGCGCGCCGCCGACGTGACGCTCCACCAGGTTCGCGTGCCGCGCTCGAGCCTCTTGGGCCCTTTGGGCGGCGCCTTCGCGACGCTCTCCGCGGTCTTCGATCTGGGCCTCGCCGCGCTCTGCGCGGAGGCGGTGGGCGCGCTGCAGGCCAGCCTCGACGCCACCGTCGAGTACACCAAGACGCGCAAGCAGTTTGGCCAGCCCATCGGCAAGTTCCAGGCGCTGCAGCATCGGATGGTCGACATGTTCATCCACGTCGAGCAGGCCAGGTCGATGAGCTTTCTGGCGGCGATGCGCTGCACCGATCCCGACGCCGCTGTGCGCAGGGGCGCGGTCTCGGCGGCCAAGGTGCTCGTCGGCCAGGCGTGCCGCTACGTCGGCCAGCAGAGCATCCAACTCCACGGCGGGATGGGAATGACCGACGAGCTCTTGATCAGCCACCACTTCCGGAGACTCGCCGCCATCGAGTTGTCGCTCGGCGACACCGAGCACCACCTCGAGCAGTTCGTCCGCGGCGCGGCCCTCCGGTCGGACCGCTGAGGCATTCGATGGAGAAGAGAGCGAACATGAGTCAGGCGAGCTACGCGAGGGACGGCGCGGTCGCCGTCATCACCCTGAGCATTCCGCCCATCAACGGCCTCGGGTACGAGCTGCGCAGCGGCATGCTCGCTGGACTCGACCGCGCCGCGGCGGACGAGGCGGTCAAGGCGGTGGTGCTCATCGGCGCGGGCAAGGCCTTCTCCGGCGGCGCCGACATCCGCGAGTTCAACACGCCCCAGCTCACCGCCGAGCCGATGCTGATGACGGTCATCGCCGCCATCGAGCAAGGGCAGAAGCCGGTCATCGCCGCCATCCACGGCGTAGCGATGGGCGGGGGCCTGGAGCTGGCGCTGGGCTGCCACTTCCGCGTCGCCTCGCCCGGCGCGCAGATCGCGCTGCCGGAGGTGAAGCTGGGTCTCTTGCCCGGAGCGGGCGGCACGCAGCGGCTGCCGCGGCTCGTCGGCGTCGAAACGGCGCTCAACCTGATCGTCTCGGGCGCGTCGGTGCCCTCGGAGCAGTTTCGTGGCACCGCGCTCTTCGACGAGATCATCGAAGGCGATCTGCTGCGCGGCGCGGTTGCGTTCGCAAATAAAATCGTCGCGGAGAAGCGGCCGCTCGCGCTGGTGCGCGCCCTTCCCAATACCCATCCCAACGCGGAGGGCTTCTTGCAGTTCGCGCGCAATGCCGTCGCCGCGGCGTCCAAGGGTCTTCCGGCGCCGATGAAAGCGCTCGAGGCCGTGGCAGCCGGCGTCGGCAAGACGTTCGCCGAAGGCCAGCCCGTCGAGCGCGAGCTCTTCGTGCAGCTCCTCGGAACGAGCGAGTCCAAGGCGCTGCGCCACGCGTTCTTCGCCGAGCGCGCCGCGTCCAAGATCCCCGACGTGCCCGAGGACATCGAGCCTCGGCCGGTCAAGTCCGCGGCGGTGATCGGCGCGGGCACCATGGGCGGCGGCATCGCGATGAACTTCGCCAACGCCGGCATTCCCGTCGTGGTGCTGGAGGTGAAGCGGGAGCAGCTCGACAAGGGCCTTTCGACCATCCGCAAGAACTACGAATCGAGCGCCAAGAAGGGCAAGCTCACCGCCGCGCAGGTCGAGGAACGGATGGGCCTCATCCGGCCGACGCTCAGCTACAAAGACCTCGCGCAGGCCGACATCGTCATCGAAGCGGTCTTCGAGGATCTGGCGGTGAAGGAGGCGGTCTTCAAGCAGCTCGACGAGGTGATGAAGCCTGGAGCAATCCTCGCCACCAATACCTCGACGCTCGACGTCGACAAGATCGCGAGCTTCACCCGGCGGCCGCAGGACGTCATCGGCACGCACTTCTTCAGCCCCGCGAACGTGATGAAGCTGCTCGAGATCGTGCGCGGCAAGGCCACCGCCAAGGACGTGCTCGCGAGCGCGATGGCGCTGTCGAAGAAGATCAAGAAGACGGGCGTAGTCTCCGGCGTCTGCGACGGCTTCATCGGCAACCGCATGCTCGACAAGTACGCGCGGCAGGCCCAGTTCCTCCTCGAGGAAGGCGCGCTGCCCGCGCAGGTCGACCGCGCGATGGAAGGCTTCGGGATGGCGATGGGCCCGTTTCGCATGTCGGACCTTGCGGGCGGCGACGTGAGCTGGCTGATCCGCAAGCGCCGCTACGCCGAGCAGCCAGGCCGCAAGCGACAGGTCATCCCGGATCGATTGTGCGAGATGGGGCGCTTTGGACAGAAGACCTCGGCTGGTTGGTATCGATATGAGCCGGGAAAACGCGACGCGATTCCCGATTCGATCGTGGACGAGTTGATCGTCTCCTATTCCCGGGAAGCCGGCGTTCCTCGCCGCAAGATCGGCGACGAGGAGATCGTGCAGCGCTGCGTCTTCGCGCTGGTCAACGAAGGCGCGCTCATCCTCGAGGAGGGGATCGCCCAGCGCGCCTCCGATATCGACCTGGTGTATCTGGCGGGATATGGCTTCCCGCCATTCCGCGGCGGGCCGATGTTCCATGCGGACACCGTCGGCCTCTTCAACGTCGTGCGCGCCATGGAGCGGTTCGCGAAGAACCCGCGCGCCGACCCCGAGTTCTGGAAGCCGGCGCCGCTCTTGAAGCGCCTTGCGGCCGAGGGCAAGACCTTCAACGCAGCTTGAGGAGCAATCCATGACCGACGCAGTCATCGTCTCGACGGCCCGCACCGGTCTGGCGAAGTCGTGGCGCGGGGCCCTGAACATGACCCATGGCGCGACGCTGGGCGGCCACGCCGTGCGCGCCGCCGTCGAGCGCGCGAAGATCGATCCCGGCGAAGTCGAGGACGTCATCATGGGCTGCGCGCTGCCCGAGGGCACCACCGGCGGCAACATCGCCCGCCAGATCGCCCTGCGCGCAGGGCTACCTGTAACCACCGCCGGCACCACCGTGAACCGCTTCTGCTCGTCGGGATTGCAGACCATCGCCATGGCGGCACAGCGGGTCATCGTCGATCGCGTGCCGGTGATGGTGGCCGGTGGCGTCGAATCGATCTCGTGCGTGCAGAATGAGGGCAACCGGCACATGGCGCACGACCCATGGCTGCTCGAGCACAAGCCGGCCATCTACGACAGCATGCTGCAGACGGCAGAGACCGTGGCAGAACGCTACCGCATCTCGCGCGAGAAGCAGGACGAGTACGGCGTGCGCAGCCAGCAGCGCGCCGCCGCCGCGCAGGCCGCAGGCCGGTTCAAGGACGAGATCGTGCCCTTCACCACGGTCATGGGCGTCGCCGACAAGGAGTCGGGCCGGCTTTTCACCAAGGAGGTCACGCTCTCGACCGACGAAGGAATCCGCGCCGATACCACCTACGAGGCGGTCGCCAGGATCAAGCCGGCCTTGCCCGGCGGGGTCATCGCGGCGGGCAACGCCAGCCAGTTCTCCGACGGCGCTTCGGCCTGCGTGGTGATGGACGCGAAGCTCGCCGAGAAGCGCGGTCTCCGGCCGCTCGGCATCTTCCGCGGCTTCGCTGTCGCGGGCTGCGAGCCCGACGAGATGGGCATCGGCCCGGTCTTCGCCGTTCCTCGGCTCCTCGAGCGCGCAGGCATGAAAGTGCAGGACATCGGCCTGTGGGAGCTGAACGAGGCCTTCGCGGTGCAGGTGATCTATTGCCGCGACCGCTTGGGAATCCCGGACGACAAGCTCAACGTGGACGGCGGCGCGATTGCGGTCGGGCATCCGTACGGCACTTCGGGCGCGCGCCTGGTGGGGCACGCGCTCATCGAGGGAAAGCGGCGCGGGGTGAAGCACGTCGTGGTGACGATGTGCATCGGCGGGGGGATGGGGGCGGCGGGGCTGTTCGAGATGGCGTGAGAAACTAGATGGCCGTGACGCCGCCGTCGACCGCGATGATCTGGCCGGTGATAAACGCCCCCGCATCAGAGGCGAGCAGCGCGGTGACGCCCTTCAAGTCCTCCGGGCCGCCGAAGCGCTTCATCGGGCAGCTCTCTTTGATCAGGTCGCCGGCCGTGGCGAGGATGCCTTTGGTCATCTTGCTGGGGAAGAAGCCGGGCGCGATGGCGTTGACGTTGATGCCGTGCGCGGCCCACTCGGCGGCCAAAGAGCGCGTGAAGTTGACGACGCCGCCCTTGCTCGTGTTGTACGCAATGGTGCTCATGTATCCCGGGTCGCCGCCGATGAGCCCGGCGATGGAAGCGACGTTGACCACCTTGCCGCTCTTGCGCGGCAGCATGGAGTGTTTCCCCACCGCCTGCGAGACGAGGAAGAGCGCGGTGAGGTTCAGGCCGATCACCTTGTTCCACGCCGCCAATGGATGATCGACCATGGGCGCGCCCCAGGTGGTGCCGGCGTTGTTCACCAGGATGTCGATCGGCCCGAGCGCGTCGATGACGCCTTTGACCATCGGCTCGACGTTCGCGGAGTCCGCCAGGTCGGTGGCGACGGTGTGCACCTGCACGCCCATTCCCTTGAGGTGCGCGGCCGCTTCTTCCAGCTCATTGGCCTTGCGCGCCGTGATCGCCACGCGCGCGCCCAGCTCACCGAGCGCCTCGGCGATCTGCAGGCCGAGCCCGCGCGAGCCCCCGGTGACGAGGGCGGTGCGGCCGGACAGATCGAATAGTTTTTTTACGCTCATGGTTGTGCTTTAGCATCCACGCCGTGGTTGCACCACGGGCCCCTGGGGGCGCTGCGTGAGCGACGACGCGAGAGCGGATCTGGTTGACGAGGCCGAAGAGCCGCGGACCGAGGAGCAGTTCGACCCCGAGCGGCTGCGCCCGTTCCTCGAAGCTTCGCTGCCCGGCGCGATCGGTCCTTTGTCGCTGCTTCAATTCCGCAAGGGACACTCCAACTTGACCTATCTGGTCAGATTCGGAGACCGTGAGCTGGTGCTCAGGCGCGCCCCCTTCGGCGCGAAGATCAAGAGCGCCCACGACATGCGGCGCGAGTTCACCATCCTCTCGGCCCTCCAAGGCGCTTACGCGAAAGCGCCGCGGCCGGTGGCTTTCTGCGACGACGAGTCGCTCCTCGGCGCGCGCTTCTATCTGATGGAGCGCGTGCACGGCGTGGTGCTGCGGAGCGTGGCGCCGCCCGCGGGAGTCGTCTTCACTCCCGAGCTCTTGCGCGCCACCTCGTCGGCGCTGCTCGACAACCTCGCCGATCTGCACGCCGTGGACGTGGCCGCGACGGGCCTTTCGAGCATCGGCCGCCCGGCAGGCTACGTCGCGCGGCAGGTGTCGGGCTGGACCGAGCGCTATGCGAAAGCGAAGACGGACGAGCTGGGCGATATCACCGCCGCCGCCGATTGGCTCGCGCGCAACCCGCCCAAGGAGAGCGGCGCAGCGTTGATCCACAACGATTACAAGTATGACAACGTCATCCTCGATCCCGTGGACCTAACACGCATCGTGGCGGTCCTGGACTGGGAGATGGCCACCGTCGGAGACCCGCTCTCGGACCTGGGCCAGCTGCTCGGCTACTGGTTCGATCCCGACGATCCAGAAGAGCTGCGCGCGCGCCCCTACGGGCCCACGTTCTTGCCCGGCAGCCTTTCGCGGGCGCAACTCGTCGAGCGCTATGCGCGGCGCAGCGGCCGCGATACCTCGTCGATTCTCTTCTATTACGTGCTCGCGCTCTTCAAGATCTCCGTCATCCTCCAGCAGATCTACAAACGCTTCGTCGAGGGGCACACCAAGGACCCGCGCTTCGGCGCGCTCATCCACTCGGTGCGCAACCTCTCCCAGCAGTCGGCGCGGGCGCTGGAGATGGGCCGCATCCACGGGCTCGGAAAGAGGGGACATTGAACGCGCTGGAAGCGCTCGAGAAGCTGAGGCAAGGCAACGCCCGCTTCATCAACAACGTCAGGGGGGCGGAGCCCATCCTCAGCCAGGTGCGGCGGGCGGACCTGGTGCACGGGCAGAACCCGTTCGCGGTCATCCTCGGGTGCTCGGATTCACGCGTGCCGGCGGAGATCATCTTCGATCAGGGGCTGGGCGATCTATTCGTCATCCGCGTGGCCGGCAACGTGGTCGCGCCTTCGCAGGTGGGCAGTGTCGAGTTCGCTGTGGAGAGGTTCGACATCCCGCTGGTGATGGTGCTCGGGCACACCATGTGCGGAGGCGTGGGGGCGACGCTGGACGTGTTGCAGAAGCGGGCCAATGCGGGTTCGAGCGGGATCATGTCGATCGTGGATCGCATCCGCCCAGCCATCGAACCGCTGCTCCAGACCGAGTTGGCCGGCCAGCCGGATGCGCTGATGCGCGCGTCCATCCAGGCCAACGTGCGGGCCTCCGCCAACCAACTCCGCCACGGCTCGGCCATCATCGAGCGGATGGTCTCGGAGCGAGGGCTGGCCGTGGTGGGCGGCGTCTACCAGCTCGCCACCGGCGAGGTGGACTTTTTCGATGGCGTGCCCAGGCTCGCGCGCGGCAGCCCGCGGGGAGGATGAGATGAGATCCGCCGAGCGCCTCTGGACGCCGTCCGCCGCCCGCATCGAGCAAGCGGGGATCACGCGCTTTCGCCGCTGGCTCGACGCGGAGCGCGGGCTGCGATTCGACGACTATGAGTCTCTATGGCGCTGGTCCACGACCGAGCTCGAGGCGTTCTGGGCAGCGCTCTGGCAGTTCAGCCCGGTCATCGCGCACAGCCCCTACCAGCGCGTGCTCGACCGCCGCGTGATGCCCGGCGCGCGCTGGTTCTCCGGCGCGACGCTGAACTACGCGGAGCATTTGCTGGCAAGAGCGCAGCACCGCGCGGCGGGAGATGCGCCCGCCATCGTCTTCCAATCCGAGACGCGGCCGCGCACGGAGATCTCCTGGGCCGCGCTTGCGGCGCAGGTCGGCGCGCTCGCGGCTACGCTCAAGCGCCTCGGCGTCGCGCCCGGCGACCGCGTGGTCTCGTACCTGCCCAACATCCCGGAGACGGTCACGGCGCTCCTCGCGGCGACGAGCCTGGGCGCCATCTGGTCGAGCTGCTCGCCGGACATGGGGCCCGTGGGGGTCGTCGATCGCTTCCGACAGATCGATGCAAAAGTGCTCTTCGCGGTGGACGGCTATCGCTACGGCGGCAAGCCCCACGATCGGCGTGAGACCGTGCGCGACCTGGTCGAGAAGCTGCCGTCGCTGCAGGCCGTCATCTTCGTGCCTTACCTCGACGCCGGCGCTTCGCTGGCCGCCCGCGCCGGCGGCGCGCAGGTCCTCTCCTTCGCCGATGCGACCGCTCGCCCTGCGTCGCTCGAGTTCACGCCGCTGCCCTTCGCGCACCCGCTCTGGATCGTCTATTCCTCGGGCACCACCGGCATGCCCAAGCCCATCGTGCACTCGCACGGCGGCACCGTGCTCGAGGGAAAGAAATCGCACGCGCTGCACCTGGACTTCGGCGAGCGCGACCGCTTCTTCTGGTTCTCGTCCACCAGCTGGATCATGTGGAACTTGTGGGTCTCGTCGCTCGCCACTGGCTGCACCGCTTTGCAGTTCGACGGCAGCCCGCTCCATCCCGACCTGCGCACGCTCTGGCGATTCGCCGAGAGCGAGCGCGCGACGTTCTTCGGCGTGAGCGCGGCCTTCCTCTGCATGTGCGCCAAGGCTGGCCTGCGGCCCCGCGAGGCGCTCGACCTGTCCTCGCTGCGAACGGTGGGCTCGACCGGCTCGCCGCTCCCGGAGGAAGGCTATCGCTGGGTCTACCAGCACGTGCACCCGGATGTGATGCTGGCGTCGATCTCGGGCGGCACCGATCCGGGCGCGGCGTTTCTCACTTCTTGCCCCACGCTGCCCATCTACGCAGGCGAGATGCAGTGCCGCGGGCTCGGCGTCGCGGTGCACGCCTTCGACGACTCGGGCAAGCCTGTGCTCAACGAGGTGGGCGAGCTCGCGGTGACCGAGCCGATGCCGTCGATGCCGATCTATTTCTGGGGCGACGAGGGCGGCAAGCGATACTTCGAGAGCTATTTCGAGACCTGGCCCAACGTCTGGCGCCACGGCGACTGGCTCGAGCTGATTCCGCGGCCCGAGTCGGTCACCTCGGTCATCTACGGCCGCTCCGATTCGACCATCAATCGCCACGGCATCCGGATGGGCACGAGCGAGCTCTATCGCGTCGTCGAGCAATTCCCCGAGGTGGCCGACTCGCTGGTGGTCGATCTGGAATACCTCGGCCGCGATTCCTATCTCGCCCTTTTCCTGGTCCTGCGCGACCAGGGCGGCGCTGCCGGCTCCGGCCCGGAGGCGGCGGGCGCGGCGGCAAGCGGGGCGGCCGCGAGCAAGGCCTGCGAAGTCGACAGCGCCGATGCCGCGCGCGCAACCGGCATTCCCTCTGAATTGCGCGATCGGCTGTTCGATGCGATCCGCGCAAAGCTCTCGGCACGCCACGTTCCCAACGGCGTCTTCGCCATCGCCGAGGTCCCGCGGACCCTCTCGGGCAAGAAGATGGAGGTGCCGGTGAAGAAGATCCTGCTCGGCCACCCGATCGAGAAATCCGTCAATCGCGATTCAATGGCCAATCCAGGATCGATCGATTGGTTCGTCGCCTTTGCCCGCGGGCGCGGGAAGAGCAGCGTCTAAGGCGAATCACTGTGGTATGCGACAGGCACGCCGCTCCCGCGGCCTCCTTCAACGAGGCGAACATGAACCGGATCCAGCTATCGAGATGGGGATTGGTCCTGCTGCTTGCCTGCTCCGCGTCCGCCGCGCGCGCGCAGATCAAGATCGGCTACATCGATCCGCTCTCGGGCCTGATGGCCGCTACCGGCGACCACGGCCTGCGCGAGTTGCAGTTCGCGGTCTCGCGCATCAACGAGCGCGGCGGAATCCTCGGCCAGAAGCTCGAGATCGTCGCCATGGACAACAAGCTCTCGCCGCAAGAGAGCCTGACGCTGCTCAACCGCGCCGTCGACGAAGGCATCCGCTACGTCACGCAGGGAAATGGCTCGAGCGTGGCGGCGGCGCTCATCGACGGAGTGAACAAGAACAATGCCCGCAATCCCGACAAGAGCGTGCTCTTCCTCAACTACGCGGCGGTCGATCCCGACTTCACCAACTCCAAGTGCAGCTTCTGGCACTTCCGCTTCGACGCCAACAGCGACATGAAGCTCCAGGCGATCATCAGCTCGATGGCGTCGGACAAGACGATCAAGAAGGTCTACATCATCGGGCAGGATTATTCGTTCGGGCAGCAGGTGTCGAAGACCGCCAAGGAATTGCTCAAGCAGAAGATGCCCGGCGTGGAGCTGGTCGGCGATGAGCTACATCCGCTGGCAAAAGTGAAGGATTTCGCGCCTTACGTCGCCAAGCTCAAGGCCTCGGGCGCGGACAGCATCATCACCGGGAACTGGGGCAGCGATCTGGCGTTGCTCATCCGCGCCGCGAAGGACGCGGGGCTCACCGCGAAGTTCTACACCTTCTACGCCGGCGTCGTGGGCGGCCCCACCGCCATCGGCGAGGCCGGAGTCGATCGCGTGAAGGTCGTCTCTTATTACCAGCCGAACGGCGCGTCCAAAAAGGCGATCGAGTACATCGAGGCCTTCAAGAAGAAGTACGGCGACACCGAAGACCCATACACCACCTCGATCCCGCATGCGTTGGAGATGCTCGAGAAGGCGATGACGAGCACCAAGAGCACCGATCCGGCGAAGGTGGCCAAGGCAATGGAGGGAATGAAGTTCGAGGGTTTCTTCGGCCCGGTGGAGATGCGCGCGGACGATCACCAGTTCATCCAGCCGCTCCACATCATGACCTTCGCCAGGCGCGACGGAAAGAAGGTGAAGTTCAACGCCGACGGCACCAAGGACTTCGGCTTTCGCGAGGACGTGAAGCTCGACGGCCCGGCGACGGCGCTACCTACGAGCTGCCAGATGGCGCGGCCCTCGATGTGAAGCCGCGGTTGAATGCGCAGTCGGAGGCGCTGCTCGCCATCGTGCAGCGCCCCCGCAATCCGCCGATGCACGGAAGGTGGCCATGAGCGAGACACCGGTCGAGCTGCTGCTGCGGGCGGCGTCCTTCGCGGCCGAGAAGCACAAGAGCCAGCTACGGAAGAACTCGGGCGCGACGCCCTACATCAACCATCCGCTCGCGGTCGCAGATCTTCTGGCGCGCGAAGGTGGGATCGATGACGCGACGATTCTCATCGCGGCGATCCTCCACGACACCATCGAGGACACCGAGGCAACGCCTGACGAGCTGGAGCGCCTGTTCGGGCCCGGCGTCGCCGGCATCGTGGCGGAAGTCACGGACGACAAGTCGCTTGCGAAAGCAGAGCGCAAGCGACGACAGATTGAACACGCTCCGCTCTTGTCGCGCGGAGCAAAACTGGTGAAGCTCGCCGACAAGATTTGCAACGTGAGAGATGTCGCCGAGGACCCGCCGGAGGATTGGCCGCTCAAGCGGAGGCAGGAGTACTTCGACTGGGCCAAGGCGGTCGTGGACGGCCTGCGCGGGGCCAGCGCACCGCTCGAAGCCAGGTTCGATCAGCTGTACGCCGCGCGCCCGAAGTAAACGCGCCAAGGCTGCTAGGGTTAGCCCTTGATCGCGCGCGCCGACGTCCACAGCGCATTGACGTTCATGCGCAGCGGATGCAGCTTCAACATCTGGTCGTAGAGCTCGCGCGCCGTCCTGGCCGTCTCGGCGATCCCGTCGAAGTCGCGAATGTACTGCCGAGTCTCCTCGATGATTCGCGGACTGTCTTCGTTCCCGGGCCGCTTGTTGTCCCGCAATCACGGCGCGCGGCTTCAGCGACTCGATCTTATCGAGCGCGGCGATCCATTCGCGTCGCTTCTGCGGGTTGGACTCGGCGAGTAATTGATGAACGCCGTTGTACGCGGCGTCTCCGGCGACGACCAATCCGATGGCCGGCACATGCAGGACGGTCGTGTCGCGCGTGTCGGTGTGCCC
>Ga0137393_10002362_pt1 | contig 12204 bp, 10 predicted proteins | sample 15con2h34BmetaG_FD_101396 | JGI IMG/M metagenome (GOLD analysis project Ga0137393, IMG submission 101396) | Vadose zone soil microbial communities from Angelo Coast Range Reserve, California, USA - 15con2h3.4B metaG | ecosystem: Environmental > Terrestrial > Soil > Vadose zone > Saprolite...
GTATCCACCTGCGGCGGTTGCCGGTTGCGCGCCAAGAACAGCGGTATCAGCATCGGGCCGACGAACAGCGCGGTGGCCATGTAGCGGAACAGCTGGTCCGGATTGTCGGCGAGCACCATGAGCTGCTGGCCGGCCACGATCGCGGCCATCGACAGCATGGCCCAGTCCTTGCGGCGCCGCGCGAACGCGGCCACCATCAGGTAGGCGAGGTAGGACCAGGTTGCCCCGCGCCACAGGATCCAGTCGAGCTGGTGCGTCGTGCTCGCGAGGCGCAGGAAGACCGCCGCCCCGTTCCCGAAGAGCGGCCGGGTGGCGAAGTCGGCCCGGTACTGGTTGTACTTCACGGCCGGCACCTCGGACCAGCCCCACAGGTTGGACGGGGTGTACCAGAGGTAGTCGAAGGTCGCGGCGGCCCGGCTGCCGGGGAAGACGAGCCAGGCGATGGAGCCGCGGCAGATGCGGGTGGCGATGACCACCTGGGGTGTCCGCTTGAGCACCTCGAGCCACAGCCGGAAGAGCGGGCCGGACACCCGTGACGCATTGTTGTTGAAGCCGTGGATGAAGGTCGTGTCGTTGGAGTTGTAGCAGGCCGGGTAGGTCCCCGACCTCGTCCAGTCCGCGAGCGGCACCACCCGCTCCATCAGTGTCAGGTCGGCCGGCGTGAACGTGCGCGGTGCCTCGGCATACGCGACGGCGATGTCCGCGTTGGCCGGGCCGAAGACCAGCGATCTGCTCGGCAGCTTGATGCCGACGGCGGGGAGGATGACCAGGTTGAGCAGGAAAGTCAGGACAATCGCGCCAGTCGCCAGGGCGGCCAGCCGGGCCCGGATCCCGGAGAGCAGGAGGACCAGCCCGACCGCGGTAAGCCCGATGATCACGACTCCGTCCTGCCGGAACAGGCAGACGCCGGACATCTCCAGGCCTATCGCCAAGACCAGCCGCTTCACCCGGCGGTCACTGCGCCACTCTGGCCGGCCGCGCAGCGAGAGAAGGTGGGCCAGGGTCGGCACCAGCAGGTACGCGCAGATCGTGAAGGGCACGTCCTTCCAGATGAACGTTATGAAGGAGCCCTGCGGCGGCAGCGCCGCGACGATCACGGCAGCGATCGCGGTCCACCGGCCCGGTACGCCGAGTCGGCGGAATGCGTAGACCGTGTAGGCCAGGGCCGCCGACATCGCCACGGTCTGCGCGAGGGTCAGCGCAGCGAGGTCGCCGGTGGCGCGCAGGCTGGCCAGCACGAGCGCGTCGTAAAGGACAGAGGCGTTGTTGATCCACGGCCCGGTCGTCACGTGCAGCACGAAATTGATCGAGTCGGCGTTCATCAGCCCCGGGTAGAACGCCGCCCACCAGAACAGGAAGATGACCTGGCAGGCCAGGTATGTCGCCAGCGGCAGCCGCCATGGTGGCGGCACCTTGGCCAGCAGCGCGCCAGCCCGGCGCCGGACCCCGCGGATTCCCCTGCGGCCGGCGGGGCGGGCAGATCCCGGCTGCCCCGCGGGCGCCGCGCCGGATTCGACCGGCGAAGCTTTCTCGTTGATGCTCATGGGACTCCTTGGTCCTCTCAGCTAGTAGTCGCCAAGAGGAGTCTTCTTTGGCCGCACGTCGCTCAAAGAATCCCCCTCACCGACCACTAGGTCCGGCGTCAACGCTTACGCAGGTCACCAAGGAGGATAGACCGGAAGGTGACGTCATCGCCTTGGCCACGCGAAATCTCGCGCCGTCGGCGATGGCCGTCACCGGGCCTGCCGTAACCGGTTTACAGGAGCCGACGGGCAATGGACCAATATCCGCCCATGACGGCATTCAACATATTAACTCCCGGCGGCGCGGCGACATTGGCCGGGTCGATCCGCGCCGTTACTCTCCTGAAGACCAGCGCATCGGGCACCGTGCGCTCGGACTGGATCAGCGCTCGCCGCGCCCGGACCCAGCTGCCGTTCCGCCCGAGCCACAGCCAGCCGCGCAGCTTGGCCCGGCCCCAGCCACCCGCGATCGCGGCTCCGAGCATGAGCAGTTCGGTGAGCACGAGCATCGGCGCCAGCACTACCAGGCTACGGCGCTGGTAGGTGGTCAGCAGCAGCAGCAGGCGGTTGCGTTCCAGCAGGTAGAGTTTCCGCTCGTTACGCGAGAACTCATAGTGGTGCATGACCACGGCATCGGGAACGTACTCGACGCTCAGGCCCCGCTGCCACAGCCGCAGACTCAGCTCAGTGTCCTCGCAGTAGGCGAAATACTCGGGGGCGAAGCCGCCCAGGTCTTCCCAGAGTTCGCGGCGGATGACGAAGCAGCAGCCCGATGCGGCGGTCACCTGGCGCCGCAGCACATAGCGCGTGGCCGGCTCATCGAAGCCGCCGGCCCAGGACAGGCCGGTGAAATGGACCGGATTGCCCGCCGAGTTCATCTTCTCCGGCGAGTCGGCGAGGCGTATGGAGCCCATCGCGAGCCCCACCTCCCGCGCGGACGCCACCTCCGCCAGCCGCGAAAGCGCGGCGGGCGCAACGATCGCATCCGAGTTGACAAATGCGAGATACTCACCGCCGGCTTCGGCCGCGCCAAGGTCACAGCCGCCGGAGTACCCGGAGTTGGTCTCGGGCGTGATGACACGGACTCCGTCCAGCCCCTTGACCCGGTCGATCGCGTCGGAGGTACAGCCGTTGTCAACGACGACAGCGTCGAGGCCGATACCGGTGGACGCGAGCACCGCGCTTACCGCGTCCTGCAGCCATGGCTCGGCGCCATAGGCCAGCACCACCGCGGTCACCGTCGGCATTACCGCGTTTCTCCCGTGTAGCTCGCGGCAGGCATCGTCTCGCCGGATACGCCGGCGGCCCGCCCGCGCGCCCCGGGCGTGCGCAGGAGCAGGACGAGGGCCAGGGCGAGGGTCACGGTCAACGAGCTGACCGCGTAGGCGACCACGACCCGGAGTTTGACCTCGCCGGGCGACAGGGTGATGACGGCCAGGACCACGGCGCCCGCCACCCACGCGAGCAACTGGTCGCGGTGGCGGGACAGTGCCATCGCGCCCTGGCCCAGGACCATCGCAAGCATGTAGAACAGCGTCCCGGCCGCGAGCCAGGTGAAGTCGGCATACCCGAGGACAGGACGGGCCGCGAACAGCACCCGGATCAGCCACGGCCCGAGGATCACCGCGGGCAGCCCTCCGGCGAGGCCGAGGATCGTCACGACGGCGCAACCGCGGGCCAGCAACTGCCGGAAGCGCGCCAGGTCGCCCGCGGCAATAGCGCCGGCCAGGCCGGGCAGCAAGGATGCCTGGAGCGACGTGAAGACGAACAATGGCACGCGGGCCAGGACCATGGCGGCCAGCAGCGCCACGACGACCGCGTTGTCGCTCGGCGAGAGCAGCCTGACGTTGATCACGGCCACGTTCACGACGAGCTGGGCCAGGAGCATGGTGCCGATGAGCAAGCCCAGCCCCCGGCACATCATTCTCCAGGTGACAGGCGGCCCGGGGTGGAGATCTCTCAGCACCGGCCCGAGTGTGCAGGCCGCGGCGAGAACCGGGGCGATGGTCAGGATCAGCCCGAACGCCGTTGGTGAACGCACGCCCGCGACACCGAGCACGCACGCGAGCACGATGCGCAGCCCGCCGTCGATGGCGAGCGAGCCGCCGTAGGCCTTGAACCGGCCCATCCCGGCGAGCACGCCGCGGCTCACGGAGATGACTGCCAGCGCCAGGAACGCCGCCGCCAGAGCCGCCACCATCGCAATGTCGCCGCCGAACAGATGGTCGGCCAGCGGCCTGGCGGCCAGGGCGAGCGGCACCAGGGTGACGGCAAATATGGCTCCGGCCAGCACCGTGGCGCGGCGCACGACGGGAATGATGCCCTGGCCCAGTTCCTTGCGGCCCGCAACGAGCCGGATGAGCTCCTGCTCGACGGGGAAGAACAGGCCGATACCGAGCATGAAGACGATCGCCCAGAGCACCGACATGGCGGCCTTGCCGGCCGGGGCGGTGCTGTGGTCGGCGACGGCGAGCTGGGCGTAGGAGCCGCCCCCGAGCACTGCGAGCCCGGCACCCACCATGAGCGTCCCCGACGGCAGCAGGCCCAGGGCCCTGGTCGCGAGCTTCATCGGCGGCTGAGCGCGAGCAGCAGCGTGAAGAATGCGCGACCGAGGTACAGCACCGCCTTGGCCGGCGATTTGCTGGGCACCCCCGCGAATCGCGGCCGCATGGCCACGGGGACCTGGCTGACCCGGTATCCCAGGCGGAGCACCCGGACCACGGTCTCGACGGTGTCACCCAAGTACTCGACCGGGTACCAGGCGGCGAACAGCTCGATCAGCGCGCGATCACACGCACGGAACCCTGATGTCGTGTCGGTCAGCTTGCTTCTCGCCATCCTGGACAGCACGAACGAGAGCATGACCATCGACCAGCGTCGCGGCCCCCGGACCTGATAATCCCCCTCGCCCGCGAAGCGGGCTCCGATGACCAGGGACGCGTCCGCCAGGCCATCGATGAGCTTGGGCACGTACCGGGGATCGTGCTGGCCGTCGGCGTCGATCTGGACGGCGACGTCGTAGCCGGCGTCTTTCGCGTACCGGTAGCCAAGGCGCATCGCCCCGCCGACTCCCAGGTTGTACGGCAGCCGGGCGACGGTCGCGCCGGCCTCGCGGGCCACTCGTGCCGTGTCGTCGGCCGACCCGTCATCGACCACGAGGACGTGGGTTCCCGGCAGTTCGCCCCTTATTTCCCTGACGACGTCACCGATCGAGCCCGCCTCGTTCCAGGCCGGCACGATGATCAGGACGCGTCGGTTGTTGATCACTCGACCGGCTCCCGCTCAGAGAGCTCCGCGCGGATCAGCGCGACCTCCTCGGCGAGCGTCCTCGTCTTCTCCTCCAGCCGGCTGGTTTCCCAGCTCAGGTGGATGCATACCAGCAGCAGGAAGACAACGCCCAGGAACAGGACGAGGCTGACTCCGGATGCCACTCCGGTGAGCCCGGAAAGAGAGTCGAGCAGCCGCGGGAAGAAGCCGAGCGGCAAGACCACCAGACCCACGCAAATCCACAGAACGGCGTATTTCTCCCGGAGTTGCCGGCGCCGCAGCAACTCCAGAATGGGGATAATGACCACCAGGGCGGTGACGGCCGTCAGCAAAGTGAGTCTCATCGCAGGCCCCCTTGGAGTTCAGCGAAGCATGGGCGGGCGAGCGCGTCAGCCAGCATCGCCCGCCAGTCGCCCAGCGGCGCGATGCCCGCCCGGGCCCAGCGCTCATGGCCCAGGACGCTGAACGCCGGACGGGGGGCCGCCCGGCGGAACTGGTCGCTGGAAACCGCCCGGATCCGGTCGGGTTCGAGTCCGGAGAGCTCAAAGGCAGCGCGGGCCAAGCCGTACCATGTCGTACTGCCCGATGCGGTGCCATGATAGGCGCCGGCCGGCGCCTGGCCCGCCAGGGCCGCATGACCCAGCGCCACGAGCTGTGCCGCAAGCGGATAGGACCAGGTCGGCTGGCCTCTAACGTCGTTGACGACATCCAGCGATTCGCGATGCGCGGCGGCGCGCAGGATGGTGGCCACGAAGTTGCGGCCATGTTCCCCGTAGAGCCACGCGGTGCGCACCACGAAGCCGCGGTCCGGCAGGATCCCACGGACCGCGGCTTCGCCCGCCGCCTTGCTCCGCCCGTAGGCGTTGACCGGCTGGATCGCCGCGTCCTCTGGGTAGGCCGTGGTGGCATCACCCGGGAAGACGTAGTCCGTCGAGACGTGCAGCAGCACAGCGCCGGATTCGCCGCAGGCCGCGGCGACGTTTGCCACCCCGGTCCCGTTGATCGCGACGGCGCCCGCCTCATCGGCCTCGGCTCCGTCGACATCGGTCCACGCGGCCGCGTTGACGACCACGTCGCGCCCGGCCACGGCCGCGCGCACGGCCGGACCGTCGGTGATGTCAAGCTCGGCTCGCGACGTGGCCACGAGATCGACGTCGGTCTCCGCGGCCAGCACCGCGACCAGGTCGTGACCGAGATTGCCCGATGCGCCTGTCACCAGCCACTTGCTCATAAGGTCGCTGCCCGGGCTCTCAGGGGCTCCCACCAGGAGCGATTCGCGTGGTACCAGTCGATGGTCGACGCCAGCCCGGTGTCGAACGAGATGCGCGGCAGGTAGCCAAGCTCGTCGCGCGCCTTGCTTATATCGAGCGAGTAGCGACGATCATGTCCCTTGCGGTCAATGACGTAATCAACCATTTCCCAGCCGGCCCCGCACGCCTCCAGAAGCCGCGCGGTGAGCTCCTTGTTGGTCAGCTCGGTGCCGCCGCCGATGTGATAGACCTCGCCGGCCCGCCCGGACCGCAGCGCAAGCTGTATCCCCCGGCAATGGTCGGACACATGCAGCCAGTCGCGGACATTGCCGCCGTCACCGTACAGAGGGATCCGCCGGCCATCGATCAAGTTGGTCACGAAGAGCGGGATCATCTTCTCGGGGAACTGGTGAGGCCCGTAGTTATTCGAGCACCTCGTGACCACGACGTCGAGGCGGTGCGTGCGGTGATAGGCGAGGGCCAGCAGGTCCGAGCTGGCCTTGGACGCGGAGTAGGGCGAGTTAGGCGCGAGCGGGGATTGCTCCGTCCATGACCCGCGGCCGATCGAACCGTAAACCTCGTCGGTCGAGACATGCACAAAGCGGCCAACCTGGTGCCGGAGGGCGGCGTCAAGGAGCACCTGCGTGCCGAGCACATTGGTAGTGACGAACGGCACCGCACCGTGGATTGATCGGTCAACGTGCGACTCCGCGGCAAAATGCACGATCACGTCATGATCGGGCATTATCTCCTCGACCAGGCTCGCATCGCAGATGTCGCCCTGGACGAATCGGTAGCCGGGGTGCGCGGCCACGGCCGTGAGGTTCTCCAGGTTGCCGGAATATGTCAACTTGTCCAGCACGGTGACCTGCACGTCACCCGCACCGGGAAGATCGCCGGACAACAAGATCCGTACGTACTCAGAACCGATGAAACCAGCTGCGCCGGTGGCCAAGATCTTCATTTCCCACGTGAGTATAAGCGACTGGGGTGTCCGGCCGACGGATACTGGACACCTGCCGACGGATACTGGACACCTGGAAGACGGATACCGGCCATCAGAAACCGGTCCGGATCATGAGCCCGGGGGATCAGGCTAGGATTCGGCCTATGCGCGGGATCATCCTGGCTGGCGGAACTGGCTCGCGGCTATGGCCGATCACGAGGGCGGTGTCGAAACAGCTGATGCCTGTCTTCGACAAGCCAATGATCTACTACCCGCTGTCGACGCTGGTCATGGCGGGTATCAGCGACATCCTGATCATCACGACGCCGGACGACCAGCATCAGTTCCAGCGGCTGCTCGGCGACGGCAGCCAGTTCGGCCTGCGGCTGGACTACACCGCCCAGCCGCGGCCCGGCGGCATCGCGCAGGCCTTCCTGGTCGGCGCCGACTTCATCGGCAATCAGGCCGTCGCGCTCGTCCTGGGCGACAACATCTTCCACGGAACCGGCCTTGGCCGGCAACTCCAGGCGCATACCTCGCTCGCCGGAGGCCGGGTGTTCGCCTACCCGGTTTCCAATCCCAGGGACTACGGGGTGGTGGAGTTCGGCCCTGACGGCAAGGTGCTCTCGATCGAGGAGAAGCCGGCGGAGCCGAGGTCCCGCTACGCCGTGCCGGGACTGTACTTCTACGACAACCGCGTGGTGGACATCGCGCGCGGGCTGCACCCGAGCGGCCGCGGAGAACTGGAGATCACCGCGGTCAACGAGACCTACCTGCGCCGCGGCGAGTTGCACGTCACGGTGCTTGACCGGGGCACGGCGTGGCTCGACACAGGTACCTTCGCGTCGCTGGTGCAGGCCTCGGAATTCGTCCGCGTGATCGAGGAGCGCCAGGGCTTCAAGATCGGCTGTGTCGAGGAGGCCGTGTGGCGCGCTGGCCTGATCGACGACGAGCGGCTGCGCGCGCTGGCCGAACCGCTCGTGGCCAGCGGCTACGGCCGGTACCTGCTCGACCTGCTCGCCGAGACCGACGGCACCCAACTGCACCAGGCGCGCAGCACTCCGATAGGGGCACTGTGAAGATTCTCCCGCTCGCTATCGAGGGAGCCTGGGAGGTTGTCCCCGCGCAGCACGGCGACTCACGGGGCCTCTTCCTGGAGTGGTACCGGTTCGACCGGCTCGCTGAGGTCGTGGGGCACCCGCTGCGGCTCGCGCAGGCGAACATGTCCGTGTCCGCCCGCGGCGCCGTGCGCGGCATCCACTTCGCCGATGTCCCGCCCGGCCAGGCCAAATACGTGACCTGCGTGCGCGGCGCGGTGCTCGATGTCGTCGTCGACCTCCGCGTCGGCTCGCCGACCTTCGGGCGTTGGGAGGGCATGCGGCTTGACGATGTGGACCGCCGCGCCGTCTACATCGCGGAGGGGATCGGCCACGGCTTCTGCGCCCTCAGTGACGAGGCCACGCTGACGTACCTGTGCTCGCAGAGCTACGCGCCCGGCCGTGAGCACTCGGTTCATCCGCTCGACGCCGCCCTGGGGATCGAGTGGGGGGCCGGCGCGCCGATCGTGTCAGACCGCGACGGAGCCGCTCCCACGCTCGCCGAAGCACTGGCCAGCGATCTGCTGCCCAGCTACGTGGCGTGCCTGGCCTGGACGAGATCACTCGACGCCGCCGCGCCCTAACGGCCATGGCTCGCGGGCGGCGCGCCGGCGTCCACCCTGGCGCGGGTCGCTGATGGGCCGCGCAAGTTAACTGCCCGGCGGAGCCGGAAATGGCGTGATCATTGGAAGATGACGACCGCGGAGCTGAGACGCCAGGCGGAGGCGCACGGCGTCGCCACGAGCTACCAGGACTGGCGGGGGCAGCACGTGGAGGTGGGCGAGGAGACGCTCGCCGCGATCCTGGCGGCCATGGGGGAGCGGCCGGATGGAGCTGAGCGCGACCCGCAGCCCGCCCGCGGGGAACGCCCGGAACGGGAAGAGCGCCAGGAGCGCCAGGAGCGCGAGGAGCGCGAGGAGCGCGAGGCCATGGCCGGTGCCACCGCGCCGGTGCCGCACAGCCGGTCCTGGGGATTCGCCCTCCAGCTCTACGCGCTGCGTTCCCGGCGGTCCTGGGGCCACGGCGACCTGGGCGACCTGGCCGACCTGGCCGCCTGGAGCGCACGCGAGCTGGGGGCCGGTTTCGTCCTGATCAACCCGCTGCACGCCGCCGAGCCGCTGCCCCCGGTCAGCCCGTCTCCGTACCTGCCGATGAGCCGGAGGTTCACCAGCCCGCTCTACCTGCGGATCGAGGACATCCCCGAGTACGCGGCACTGCCCGGCGCTGACCGCGAGCGCATCGAAGCTCTGGCCGCCCCGCTCCGCGCCCGCAGCGTCACCAGCGACCTCATCGACCGGAACGCGGTCTGGTCGGCCAAGCGCGCCGCGCTGGAGATCATCTACCGCCGGTCGCGCAGTGATCAGCGGCAGGCCTGCTTCGAGCGGTTCCGCGCGCGGGAGGGCCAGCCACTCGCCGACTGGAGCCTCTGGTGCGCGCTCGCCGAGATCCACGGCGCGGACTGGCGGCGTTTTGGGGAGCTGCGGGATGTTCGTTCGGCTGCTGCGGTTGCCGGGCGGTTCGGCGCGAGCGCTGACTTCCATGCCTGGCTGCAATGGCTCGCCGACGAGCAACTGGCGGCGGCGCAGGACGCGGCGCGCGCGGCCGGCATGGGCATCGGCGTCATCCGGGACCTGGCCGTGGGTACGTACCCGGGCGGCGCCGACGCCTGGGCCAGCCAGGACGTCCTGGTGCCCGGTATGAGCGTGGGCGCGCCACCCGATGAGTTCAACCAGCGGGGACAGGACTGGACGCAACCGCCGTGGCACCCGCAGCGGCTGGCTGAGGCGGGTTACGCGCCGCTGGCCGGGCTGATCGGTTCGGGCCTGCGGCATGCCGGGGGGCTGCGGGTTGATCACGTGATGGGGCTGCTGCGGCTGTGGTGGGTGCCGGCCGGGATGCCCCCTGACCGCGGCACCTACGTCCGGTACGACCATGAGGCCATGGTCGGCGTGCTGGCCGGCGAGGCGGCCCGGGCCGGCGCGCTGGCCATCGGCGAGGACCTCGGCACCGTGGCCCCGTGGATCCGCGGCTACCTCGCCGCCCGCGGGGTGCTCGGCACGTCCTTGCTCTGGTTCGAGCGCGACGCCCATGGCCTGCCGCTGCCACCCGGCCGCTGGCGCCGCGGCAGCCTGGCGACGGTGGGCACGCACGATATCCCTCCGGTAGCGGGATTCGTCACCGGCGAGCAGGTCGCCCTCCGCGCGCGGCTCGGCTTGCTGACCCGTCCAGAAGCGGCTGAACGATCCTCCGCCGCCGCCGCCGTCTCCGCCTGGCGGGACGCGCTGGCCGACCAGGGCCTCCTGTCGGCCGGCAGCCACCCGGCGCCTGCGGAGTTCACCGTCGCGCTCTACGCCTACCTGGCCCGCACTCCCGCCGCATTGATCGGTGTCTCACTGGCTGACGCGGTCGGCGACCGGCGCCCGCAGAACATTCCCGGGACGATCAGCGAGTACCCGAACTGGCAGGTGCCGCTGTGCGACGGTGAGGGCCGGGCCGTCCTGCTTGAGGACCTGGCCGAGCGCGATGACGTGCGCGCCGTGGCCGCCGCGGCCACCGGCCGCGGGCCGGTTCCATGAGGGACGGCGTCACAGCCGGCGGTCGGGCTTGGGGCCGGTCCTCATCCACTGGTCGAGCACGCGTATGGCGTCAGGCCAGTCCGTGTTTTGGGAGAAGCGCCCCGTGTAGTGCATGTACTGGTAGAAGCGGTTGCCGTGCCAGTCGACGAACCGGATGGCCGGGGCGTCCCCGGGCTTCAGCGAGGCCCAGAACGTGTAGTAGATGCGGCGGTCATCGACTTCGGGCGTGTTGCCCGCATGGCCGAGCCCGGTTAAGCCTGCGCCCCCGGTGCCCTCGTGGGAGATACACCCTTCCACCTGCTTGATCGGGTACTCGTGGGGTGCGCTGACCGTGACCAGGTGCGTGAACCGGTTGTGGGTCTTCTCCTCGGTGAAGACCACGACCTGCCGGGCCTCGTAGTCCTCCTTGGCGGTCCGCTCGGCTAGCTCGCGGCGCAGCGCCTCCTGGCGGGCCTCCTCGCGCAGCCGGTCGTCGCGCTCGCGGTCCTCCGCCCGGCGGCGTTCATCCCGTTCGCGGTCCTCACCCCGCCTGCGGTCGTCGCGCTCGCGGTCCTCCGCCCGGCGGCGGTCGTCGCGTTCGCGGTCCTTCGCCCGCCTTCGCTCGTCGCTTCGTCTCCCGGATACCGCCAGCCAGACCGCCGCAGCCGCCAGCCCCAGAATGCCGGCGGCGCCTATGGCCGTCCAGGCAACGGTGCCGAGTGTGAGATGCATGTACGGATCGTACTGATTGAGGAGGGCCCGGCCGCCGAGATCACAGATTGGTAAGCCCGGCGGGCAGAGGGATGAGCCCGGCAGGCGGAGGGGTGAGACCGGCGGCGGTCAACTGCCAGGGCGGTCATTCTCCCTCGCGGAGGCGGTTCCGTTAAGAAAATGCTCGATGGGGAGCGTGGCGGCACCGAGGGCGACGGCGTCGGGGCCGAGGCGGCCGAGTTCGATGGAGGTCTTGGCGAAGGGATGCCTCAGCGAATGCTGGCGGGCGGCCTCGCGGATAGCGGGGAGCAGGCGCTCGCCGAGCAGCAGTCCCGCCCATCCGCCCAGGATGATCCGCTCCGGGTTGAACAGGTTGATCAGGTCAGCGAGGCCAACGCCCAGGTACAGGGCGGTGTCGTCCAGGATCTCCGCCGCCGCCGCCGAGGTCGCGGCCATGTCGATCAGAGCCGCGAGCGCGGACTCCTGGTCGTCGCCCGGCAGCGGGAGGCCGTACCGATCGAGGATCGCCTCGGCGCCGATATAAGCCTCGAGACATCCGCGCGATCCGCACCGGCAGCCGCGCCCCCCCACCACGACGGTGGTGTGGCCCCACTCGGCGGCGCTGGAGGTCGAACCCCGGCGGGTCTGCCCGTTGGTGATGATGCTTGCGCCCACGCCTGAGCCGATCAGGCACACCACTGCGTTCTGGGCGCCCCGCCCCGCGCCGAACCACAACTCCGCCTGGCCCATCGTCTTGGCTCCGTTGTCGATGTACAGCGGGAGGCCGGTGCCCGAGCGAAGCAGCCGTTCCAGCGGGACGGACTCCCAGCCAAAGGTCTGCCCGTGCACGAGCAC
>Ga0137393_10002367_pt1 | contig 12200 bp, 11 predicted proteins | sample 15con2h34BmetaG_FD_101396 | JGI IMG/M metagenome (GOLD analysis project Ga0137393, IMG submission 101396) | Vadose zone soil microbial communities from Angelo Coast Range Reserve, California, USA - 15con2h3.4B metaG | ecosystem: Environmental > Terrestrial > Soil > Vadose zone > Saprolite...
CACATACCCCGACGCGGGAAGGGCGACTGCGCCATATCTCTGAAGCTTTCTCCACACGCCGACACGCTCGCTCGCCTTTGCCGTCGGCAACGTAAAGACAAGCAAGAGCCAAGGTGCGGGTTGTTGTTTCATAGATACGCTCATATCACCCGTTGATACAGTTATAACATATCGATTGATGTGCATCGGAATCAAAGACTGGCGGCGGGGTGGTCGTCCTCAAGGGAGCCAGTACAACTTGTCGAGGGGTCAGACATCGAATGTGAAGCTTGAACACTTGAGTGACACGATGGGAAAATCGAGGAACTAGTTAGAAGTCCGAGCGTTTGCTAAAGCATCAACAAAAGGACTGGAAATATTTATGCAAATGTAGCAGGAAGAGCGTTCTAACCAGCTCAATTGTAAAAAAAAGACATGTTACCTCAAGAAATTGGCGGGAGCGATGGGACTCGAACCCGCGAACTCCTGCGTGACAGGCAGGCGTTCTAACCAACTGAACTACGCCCCGGCATTGTTTTATCGACGAACGTGAATTTTTCCGTGCAGTTCCGTGCCGCTCCCTCTCGTTCCCCGCGGTTCCCTCCGATTCCGTGCTGTACCGTGACAGGGCAGCAAAGACATGTAAACTGATTGATATCAAACGGTCTCGGCGGACACGTTTTGATACAACATGGCATCGTATGGCACTCTTATTGTCCCCTTAACGTCCCCAGATTTCAGACGGGTGCAACCGCGGAGAGATCGACATCGTGGTTTGTGCAAATTCGGCACGCCCGCTAATTCAAGTTGAAGATTCCCACCCCGACGTTCGATGCAAAAGGCACATGCTTGCTAGGGCCGGAACCGTCTGAAGCTACGCAGAAAGTGGCTCAGGCCATCGCGACGCGACGCGGCTCATTGCCGTTCGAAAGCCCTGTACTCAGCGTGCTTCAGTGTGGACACAATGATCTCCGCGCAGCTAGCAAAAACCGAATGTATTTTCTCACTCACTGGACGGGAAATTTGGATGCCCGTGCATCCCGCAATCGAGCAATGCTTCGGGTGGCAGCGGCTCTTGTGACTGCACGAACATCAGCCACGCGGCTCGCGCCGTTCCTTAATTTCTTGGAGGTGAAGGTGGATCCTCCGGATGACCTCTTCCCGATCGCGGTCATTGAGCTCCTGCCGAAGTTCATCGAGGGCAAAATGGACGACGTCGTGGTGATGAATCTCTTCGGGGGCAACATCGTTACTGAGCTCAAGCCAAATGCTGTGCAGGAGGTCGACTTCCTTGGGCGTAAGGCGCGGAGCATGGGGACCGAGATAAAAAATATGTTCCTGCCCGCTCGGGAAGAGAATCTCCAGAGTCAGCTGAGGTTTGGGGTCAGGCAGACGTTCCCAGGCGAGGCCAGCTGTACGAGCTTCCTCGGTGACAGGTTTTGTGGGAGAAGGCCCTAAAACAACTGTGGATGACTTCAGACTCTGGGCGGCACGCAAGATAGCATCCCACTTCTCCGTGGCGGCAGCGACCGCCAGATGGATAGTTTTTCCTTTCTTCTCCGCCAGTCCCAGGGCTCGTGTGAAGAGCTTCTGCTCTTCGAGGCTAAAAAGCTGCTCTGGCGCCAGTTCGTATTCGCCGACGCCGTGCAGAAATCGAAGATGGAGCACTATGACGTCCTGTTTCCGAGGATCGGTCCGGTCGAGGACTACCGTGAGATTATGCAGCGTGTTGTAATTGCGGACCATAACCAAAATGTTTCCCGGCCGCACGCGAAGCGCTTCGGGAGTGAGATCTTCACCCGCCTCCAAATTGAACTGATCCAGCTCGGCGTGGGCTGTGGCCCGTTTTTTGGTCATTCGTTCGGAGGTTGTGAACACTGCGAAGAAGATGATCGTGAAAGCAACTCCTGAAAGCGTAGCCACCTGTTTGGTGAAGAGGTTGATAACGCATAAGGCGAACAGAATGACTGTGATCAAGCCAAGCCCCACGGGAATCTCCACGTTCCCCAACTTCAGGTTTAGAGGCACACGAAACTCGCGCTTCCCAGGTTGCTTGTAACGAAGCACGAGTACGGCCAAACCTTTCAAGGCAAAGCTCCACATCACGCCGAAAGCGTATGCCTCTCCCAGAACAAAAATGTTTCCGCGGCTCAGAAAGATCGTGAGCAGCTGAAGGCCGACAACAAGATTCAGGATACGGTGGGAGGTTCCGAAACGACGATGTGGGTGACGAAACCAGTGAGGCAGAATCCCGTCCTCCGACACCCGATTCAGGACTCCATTCGAGCCGACGATGGCGGTATTGACTGCTCCGGCCAACATCAAGACACCAACCACAACCACGAAAGCCCTGAACGCAAGGCGAACCGATAGAGGCCCGACGAGATACATCGCGAGGCCGCCGATTGGATTATCAAAAAAGCTATTGCGTACAGAGTCGGGGATGATCATCACCGCAAAGAACGCCACGCCCGCCGTGAAAATGAGGCTGTAGGTGAAGATGACGAAGCCCGCTTTTTCCAGATTCTTCGGCTTCGGGTGCTCGATCTCGCGGTACACCTGAGCCATGGTTTCTTCGCCGCTCATGGCTAGCACGGAGTGACCGAGACCAACCAAAATACCGATCAATCCCACGGTGTACGGAAGCGAGGTATGTCGCAGCCAACCCAAGGCATCGTTCGAATAACTGAGATTCGAAAGCCGCGGTAAGGGCGGAAGGTGAGCTCCGCGAACCCACAAGGTGTAGCCGCACCAGACGATCATCAGGACCACCATCACAGTGGTCACATACATGATGCGCAAGGCCTTCTCGCTGGATTCGGGAATGCCTTTGATGTTCTCCCACCAGAAGTAGATGGTAACGAGGGCCGCAAAGAACGCAGCCGACCAGTTCATGGGCAAGGTGAAATTCGAGTGGGTGTAGTGTAGGAGTTCGTTCAACAGGCCGGTAAGGTACAGACCGGCGGATACCCCACTGATCGGTCCCGTGAGTATGTAGTCGAACATCAGAGCCGAGACCGAAAACTTTGCCAGCGTTGAGCCCATCGCTTCTTTCACCACCCGATATACGCCGCCGCGCACAAACATGCTGCAGCTCTCGATGTATACGGATCGGACCGCGTAGGAGAGCAACATGATCGCGAGAATGAACCAGGGAGCGGTTTTTCCAACGAAGTGTTCCGAGATGGCACCCGCATAGAAGGCGGACGAACCCATGTCGTTGAGTACGACCGCGGCCGCCCGCCAGAAGGAGATAAACGCGAGCATCGCCGTTGAGGCGACCAACACTCGCTGTGCTCCGTTTACAACTGCAGCGTGCTTCCCAGCGTTATTTTGCATTTACGGATCTCAACTGCGCGCCAGCCCTGTCTAGTTCCTCTGGAGGTCAGAATCAGCAGTCCTAAAGAAGCGGAAGAATTGCAAGCGGCCATAGTCGTCAACAGCCGCACACGGAAATCCTCAAGCTCAATCGGGGCACACTTCTACGCCTTCAGAAGACCGCGGCTAACCCGACGACTTCCTGAAAATGTAATAAAGATTTCGTAAAGATTTTATAAAAGGTTTGCAACGCAGAATCGATGCCCAGCCGGCGGGATTCCTCACGAGACTTGGACAGGGCCTCTACTCATATTTGATCACTCGACGCTGGTTTATTTCTGTGCGCACGCGCTAACAATTGGAAATCAGAGTCGTGCGAGGAGCGATGCCCTAGAATATCAACCCAGAGGAAAACGGAGTCTTGAGTCATCGTCCATTCCGAGTACTAGTATCCTTAGGTGGTGTCGCCGTGGTCACGTTCGTTGCGCATGGCGTGATTCGTGTGAACGCGACCACTGTGGGATTCGCCTACTTGCTGCTCGTCCTGATCATTGCAAGTACGTGGGGATTCCTTGAGGCCGCGCTGTCTTCAATCCTAGCCACTCTCGTTTTCAATTTTTTCTTTCTCCCCCCAGTTGGAACCTTCACCATTGCCGATCCCCAAAACTGGATTGCTTTGTTCAGTTTTCTGGCAACCTCCTTAATTGCCAGCCGGCTATCAGCAAAAGCCAAAGCGCGAGCTCTAGATGCCACTGAACGGCAAAAGGACGTAGAACGCCTGTACACCTTCAGCCGTGCGATCCTCCTGATCGACAGGGCTGCTCCTTTCCCCAACCAACTCATCGAAAGACTGGCGGAGATTTTTGCTCTTGATGCAGTAGTGCTCTACGAGCGCCGTACCGACGGGTTCTATCGGGTGGGAACTTCGAGGCTTGAAGGCATCGAGAACCAGCTGCGACAACGTCACTGCTCGCCAACCCGGACGGATCCGCGGACAGTAGGAACGAACAGCTTACGATCGCCGACGAAGAAGCCGAGCATTTGAAGGAGCTCATCGACAACGCGGTCGAAATGGCTCGCTTAGATACGGCGCATATCGACGTTCACCCGGAGATCTTTAATTTGCAAGACACACTCCAGGACGTGCTTGCTTCAATGCAAACTGAAATCGATGACCGCCCTATCAGAGTCGTATGTGACGAGCGAATCCCGCCGATGGCCTTCGATAGACGCCTGATGAAATTTGCCATTAAACAGCTGCTCGACAATGCCCTGAAGTATTCCTCCTCTGAAATGCCGGTCGAGATCCAAATGCATGGGAAAAATGCGATCCTCACGATGGAGATTACCGATCACGGTGAAGGCATAGCAGTCGAGGAGCAAACGCAGATTTTCGAAAGGTTCTTCAGAAGTCCCTCAATCAAGGCTCAGATACCGGGATCAGGTCTCGGTCTGAGTATTGCCCATAGGATCGTGCAGGCCCATAGTGGAGAGCTGACCGTTTCCAGCCAGCCGGGACAGACGACGTTTCGGATCACGTTGCCCGTTCTCAAACAGGTGATCCCTTGAGCGCCGGCCGTGTTCTCATTGTCGATGACCAACCAAAGATTCGCCGGTTCATGCGCACAACTCTGGTGGCGGACGGCTACGAGGTAGACGAAGCTAAGACCGGCGAAGAGGCGCTAGGAACAGTGCGGGAATTCCGTCCAGATCTGATTGTGCTTGATGTGAACATGCCTGGCATGGGAGGACTCGCTGCGTGCCGAGCCATCAGGAGCGACACGAACATCGCGATCATTATGCTCACCGTTCGGAACTCTGAGGAGGACAAAGTTGCCGCGCTCGATGCCGGAGCGGACGATTTCGTGACAAAACCGTTCAGTACACCGGAGCTTCTGGCTCGTATACGTGCGGCCCTCCGCAGAGTGCAGACTTCCCAATCGTCACCTACTAAAGTTCGCGTAGGTGAAATTGTGATTGACTTTGACGCACGGACAGTGGCCACCCGCGCCACAAACGTACATCTGACCCCCAAAGAGCTCGATCTTCTTCGGCATCTGATCCAGCATGCTAACCAAGCGTTATCTCATCGGGAACTCCTGCAAGCCGTGTGGGGACCTGACTACGGCGATCAAGTCGACTATTTGCGGGTATTCATCAAGAATTTACGAAAGAAGATCGAACGGAATCCTGAGCACCCTGAATACATCACAACCGAGCCCTGGGTCGGATACCGCTTCAACGGCACGATCGAATCTTTATAAAATCTTCATGCTTTTTCCATTACTTCTTTACGCCTTTTCGCCCACCATCGAAGGTCCAACATGGAACCTTTTCGACAGTTTTTGGTGGGAAACGGAACGCTGTCGCATGGCACAACCCTGCCGGCAAGCCCACCAGGCACGAATGAGTCCGAGGGTAAGCTCGAGATTACCGTCATTTTCACTTCTGCCGACGCTACTTTGGCTGCGATTGATCGGGCCGGTACTCTTCTGCGCGGGTTGAACTGTCACATATCCCTAGTTGCCGCTCAGTCTGTCCCATATCCTCTGCCGCTTGAGAGACCACCTGTGTTACTCGACTTCAACAAGCAAAGGCTCGTTGACATTGCAAGCGAAAGTCCAGTAGAGACCACGGTGCATTCTGTATCTGTGCCGCTGGCGATCGGAAACGCTCGCGTCGGCATTGAAGCTGGGCACTGTTGTCTTCATAGGTGGCCGGAAAGATGGTGGCCAACGTGGGAGAAAAGTCTGGCTCGAAAACTGCGACGCACTGGATTTACCGTCATTTTCCTGGAACTATCTGAAGCACGGCGCCCTGCAACGAACGATTAGAGCGGGTCGGTTAGGGGATTTCAAGCTGCGGGCAGCGAAAAATAAAAGAGTGATCCTCGGCCCAGTTGGCTTGTCACTCCAGTCTTTCCACCGTGCAGTTCCACGATCGCCTTCACGATCGGCAAACCCATTCCGGTACCTTGGATAATCATGCGCTGATTCCGTCCGCGATAGAATTTCTCGAAAATCATCTCTTGTTCCATTTCGTCTATTCCTGGACCGTGATCCGCGACGCTGATGACCACGTCAGAATCGCGCAATTCGGTAGTGATGCAAATCAGAGTGTCTGGCGGGGAATACTTACCTGCATTGTCCAGAAGGTGGATGATCACCTCAGTGATCCGTTCAAGATCCATTCGCACTGGCGGCAGATTCTGCGGAATGGTGACTTCGAGAGGATGGTGCCGCAGTGCTTGTTGTGAGCCTGTGATTGCGTCGTCGATGGCTTCCTTAATTTGGTGTATCTCGAAACGAAACTGGAGCTGATGCGAATCCAGTTGCGCGACTTCTCCGGCTTCTCCCACGAGGCGGTTGAGCCGGTCGCTTTCTTCGTTGATCACTGCCAGGAGGTCTTTGCGCTGTGCTTTTTCCAGTTCAATTTCGGATAACAATGTCTCTGCCGCTGCTTTTATTGATGTCAACGGTGTCCGGAACTCGTGAGTGACGGAATCCAGGAGCACGGACCGCAAACGATCACTCTCCCGCGCAGCTTCGCTTCTGCTCAGTTTCTCGACGGTATTCGCACGCTCAATCGAGATCGCGACCAAACTGCCGATGGCCTCCAGGCTCTCGCGTGAGAGATCGCAACCAGCTAGCCCCAGAGCACCGACCGATCGCACTCCCATTCGCAGAGGCATGTAGCAGGTCTTGTGTTCCCGGTCGAGCACGGGTTCTCCCCGGTCGCTGATGGCCTTCAATTGCCCAATTGGGAACAAAGATCGACTGGCCTCATCGAAAAAATAGGCCTCTTGCTTGCCTTCCAGGAAAAGCGCCGCCCCGCTGACAGCGAACGACTCAACGATGTGTTTGGGGATGATATTCAGCAGTTCGAACACGTTTTCGCTGAGCCACAACTGTTGACTGAACGAATAGAGTCTCTCGACTTCGCGCCGGCGCTGATCTGCGTGTGCGGTGCCGCGGCGGGCGCGTTCCGAGAGTTGGCTAGCCACCACCGCGGTAATCAGGAAGGCAAAGAGAGCTATCCAGTTTTGCGGATCGGCAATCGTAAATCTGAACAGCGGCGGCAAAAAGAAATAGTTGTAAGCTACTGTGGCAAGAATGGCTGTGAAAATTGCATAGCGCAGGCCCCAAGCGGTGGAGATCAGCAAAATGGCTAGCAGGAGGCTGAATCCGACCGTCGTCGGATTGACATGTAACCATCGAAAGCACAAGAAAACGATGGCTGACACGATCGTGGTGGATGCAGCAAAGCGTAGGATCGGATTGTCGATCGGTCGTTTCACGCGAGAGATTTTAGTCTATTCGATTTGCCGCGGATGACTGAGGATAATACATAGCATGCCGAAGACACCTGAGCAGTGGCTGGAAGAAGCAGCGCCCCAGAAGAAGGAAACTGTTTTCAAGCTCTTTCTCGGGTACGCACCGGGCGTGGGGAAGACTTTCAACATGCTCAGTGAAGGCATCCGTCGCCATAGCCGTGGCGAGGACGTAGTCATCGGGGTAGTGGAGACTCATGGGCGGGCGGGAATTACGGAACTGGCCTCGAAATTGGACGCCATCCCCAGGCGCAAGATCCAGTACAAGGGAGCCTCCTTCGAGGAGATGGATCTGGATGCCATCCTCGCCCGAAAGCCCAACGTCGTGTTGGTGGATGAATTAGCCCACACAAATATTGAGGGCAGCAAACACGGCAAGCGCTATGAAGACGTAATGGATCTGCTCAACGCGCAAATCGATGTGTTATCGACGATGAACGTTCAGCACGTCGAAAGCCTGATGCCCACGGTTCTCAACGTGACCGGAGTTCGCGTCCGGGAGACTGTGCCTGACTGGGTGATACAACGAGTCAACGAGATCGTACTTGCGGACTTGACGCCGGAGGCTCTGCAAACCCGAATGCGTCGCGGCGATATCTACCCGCTCGACCGTGCGGAAAAAGCCCTCGGCCACTTTTTTCAACCAGGCAATCTCATAGCGCTTCGGGAACTGGCCCTGCAGCAAGTCACGCGCGCGGTGGATCGGAGCCTTGAGTCATACCTGGAGAAGGAAGGACTGGGAAAGAATCTCGCATTGCGAGAACGCATTGCGGTGTGCGTCAGTTCCAGTCCCGCGGCACAATACTTGATCGCTCGGGCAGCCCGAATGGCGCAACGAATCGAGGCTGAGTTGTACGTCATATATGTCGATATCGGAACGGATGAAGAGCCACAGGATCAGCGCAGCCTATCGCAAAATCTGCGCTTTGCCGAAAACCTGGGGGCCAAAGTTTCCCGTGCAAAGGGAAAGAACGTAGCCGAGGAAGTCGCTAAGGTGGTCCGAGAGAAGCACATTACCCAAGTTGTATTCGGACGGTCTGCCCAAAAGAGCTGGAAGAGATATTTATACTTGTCCGCGATCCACAGGTTTTTGCGAGATGCTCCTCCTGTAGACGTTCACATTGTCACTCAAGAAATGAAGTGAGGCGGGATGGCCAATTCAGAGGGCAAAGGGAACATCCTTGTTGTGGATGATGAGGCGCAGATCACTCGTGTCCTGAAAACAACCCTGTCTAGTCAAGGGTACGGAATTCGATCCGCATCGGACGGTGAGGAAGCGCTTCAGCTCATGAAAGACTGGACGCCGGACTTGGTGGTCACCGATCTGCGCATGCCAAATATGGACGGGCTGGAACTGTGTCGGCGCATTCGAACGGAATCGCACATCCCGATTATCGTGTTGTCGGTGAAAGGTGAAGAGACAATTAAAGTGGAGGCGCTCGATGCCGGAGCGGACGACTACATTACAAAACCTTTCAGTATTAACGAACTCCTGGCACGAGTACGCGCAGCACTGCGACGAGCTTCGACGCCGCAGCATCCCGAGAGCCCCGTCGTTGAGGTAGGCGATTTTCGCATCGATGTGCCCGGCCGCACGGTTCAGGTGAAAAATCGCGATGTTCGCCTCACTCCGAAGGAATTTGATCTTCTCGTCTACCTGGCAAGGCATCCAGGAAAGGTGCTAACGCACCGCGCTCTGCTTGGGGCTGTCTGGGGGCAAAACAGTGTAGAACAGCCGGAATACCTGCGGGTATTTGTGGGACACTTGCGCAAGAAGCTCGAACCAGACGAGAACGCTGCACACTACATTATTACTGAACCCTGGGTCGGATATCGGTTTGAGCCAGGCGACTGAGCCAGACAGATTTTTCCACCACAATCAACCTCCTGACAACATCCGGCTGGCTGCGCGTCTCCCCATAGGGACTGTGATCTCCTCCTTTCCGCCGGCAGCTGAACGACTAAGACACAACCCCGTTTTGTTTGATTCGCAAAAACGCAACGCACGGCTCGCATAAAGACTCAATAAAAACGAAGGAGTGTCGTTTAGAACTTCTTTATAAACTGTTTACTCAGGTTTTATGCCGTCTCGTGTCGAATAAGACTTGGTGAAGAGAAACGAAAGGCAGTATTCGATGTCCATTCATAAAGAGTCCGCAGAGCAGTTAGCAGAACTTTGCCATCACTATCATCGGGGGCTGGGCGCTGACTCTGGTTGTCGGACCGATCAAGCCGAACGATGGAGCAACGTTTCCCGGAAACTATCGGCGCGCCATCGGGTGGAGCGAACCAACTACCGGGTGCCGGGATGGACGACTGATCTGCGTAAGGATGAGAACCGCCTGGATTTGGCAATTCTGCTGAAGTTTTAGGAGAGCCACTATGGAAGATGTTATTTGGATCGCAGTAACGATCGCGTTTTTTGCGCTCTCGATTGCGTATGTGCGCTTCTGTGAGCGCGTGAAGTGAGGAGAAGGATATGAGCCTGGAATCGGTGATCATGCTCGTGATCAGCGTGCTGACTGCGGTGTACCTGGTCTACGCACTGCTGCGTCCGGAGAAATTCTGATATGACGGCGAATGGGTGGTTCCAAATTTTCCTGTTCTTTGCGCTCGTCCTGCTGGTCACGAAGCCTGTAGGTATCTTCATGACCCGCGTGTTCAACCGCGAGCGGACCTTTATGGACCCGGTCTTGCGGCCAATTGAGCGCATTCTGTACCGCGTTACCGGAGTCGATGAGGATCACGAGATGCGCTGGACGGAGTATGCGATTTCCATGCTCCTGTTCAGCCTGGTCTCGATGATCGTGCTGTATCTGATGGAGCGCCTGCAGGGTTATCTACCTTTCAATCCGCAAAAGCTCGGGGCGGTGAATCCCTCTGCGCTGGCCTTCAACACCGCAGCTTCCTTCACTACGAACACTAACTGGCAGAACTACTCGGGCGAGACCACGATGAGCTATTTCACGCAGATGGCCGGCCTCGCCTATCACAACTTCATGTCTGCGGCTGTGGGAATTGTGCTGGCAATCGCCTTCATCCGCGGCATCGCACGCCGCCAGATGCAGACCATTGGGAATTTTTGGGTTGATCTTGTTCGCTGTAACCTGTGGGTCCTCTTGCCTGTTTGCATCCTAGGCGCCCTGGTACTCGTTTCGCAGGGTGTAATCCAGAACTTAAGGCCTTACGACACGGTGAAACTGGTTGAGCCCATGCAAGTCCAGAAGGCCGGATCTGACGGCAAACCAGTGGTCGACGCGCAGGGTAAGCCGGTCATGGATACGGTAACCGAGCAGACCATTGCACAAGGTCCGGTCGCTTCGCAGGAAATTATCAAGGAACTCGGTACAAACGGTGGCGGATTCTTCAACGCTAATAGTGCGCACCCGTTCGAGAACCCGACTCCTCTCTCCAACCTGATTGAATTGGTCCTGATTTTCGCCATCGGCAGTGGACTCACCTACACGTTGGGAAGGATGACCGGTTCGCAACGCCACGGCTGGGCTGTGTGGGCCGCAATGGCCATTTTATTCTTTGCCGGCGTGACCGTCGCTTACTGGGCGGAGGCTCGCGGCAATCCTCTGCTAGCCGGAACCGATCAAAGAGTCAGTGCCTTACAACCGGGCGGCAACATGGAAGGCAAAGAAGTCCGCTTCGGGATCGCTAATACTGCCCTCTGGGCGACCGTAACCACCGATGCAAGCTGTGGGGCAATCAACGGATGGCACGACTCGTTTACCCCTCTCGGCGGTCTCGTTCCACTCGCAAATATCATGCTGAGCGAAGTAGTTTTCGGCGGTGTTGGCGCGGGCATGTACGGGATGCTCATCTACATCGTGCTGGCGGTGTTTATTGCCGGCCTAATGGTGGGCCGCACTCCGGAATACCTGGGTAAGAAGATTGAGGCGTATGACGTAAAGATGGCAATGCTCGTTGTACTCGTGTTCCCGCTCGTCATCCTTGGATTCTCCGCGATTTCGGTGGTGGCTCGATTTGGCACTTCGAGCATCTTGAATCCAGGCCCTCACGGACTCAGCGAGATCATTTATGCGTTCACGTCGCAGGCCGGGAACAACGGCTCGGCGTTCGCTGGATTGACGACAAACACGCTCTGGTACAACACAGCGGGCGCCATCACGATGCTGGTCGGCCGGTTCCTGATGATCATTCCGGCTCTGGCAATCGCCGGCAATCTTGCAGGCAAGAAATACGTTCCGCCGTCTTTGGGGACGTTCCCCGTGACCACGCCTCTATTCACAGTACTTTTGATCGGCGTGATCCTCATCGTCGGTGCGCTGACATTTTTCCCAGCATTAAGTCTTGGCCCAATCCTTGAGCATTTACTCATGGCGGCGGGCAGAACCTTCTAGAGGACTCTGCAATGGCAATCACACCGGAAATCAGGCCTGTTTTGGAACCAACAATGGTTCGAGTTGGACGTTCGCCAATGAAGCACAGGAAGAAAGCCGTCTGGGAATGGAAGATTGTCCGGCGTGCGGTCTGGGAGGCTTTTCTCAAACTGAATCCACGAAAGATGATGGGTAATCCCGTCATGTTCGTGGTCGAGATCGGC
>Ga0137393_10002374_pt1 | contig 12181 bp, 11 predicted proteins | sample 15con2h34BmetaG_FD_101396 | JGI IMG/M metagenome (GOLD analysis project Ga0137393, IMG submission 101396) | Vadose zone soil microbial communities from Angelo Coast Range Reserve, California, USA - 15con2h3.4B metaG | ecosystem: Environmental > Terrestrial > Soil > Vadose zone > Saprolite...
GACATAAAATCGGCGGGAGGCACACAGCCGAGGACGCCTCCACCCCAACAAGCCAAAAACCACGCTTGCTGGGGACCCGGGCTGTGCCACATGAGCATCGATGATCGGAAGAACGAACGGCGTCAGAAGAAATCCGAGAGAACGCAACCGGTTAGCAGGCTTCCGATCACGCGATCACCCGATCACGAGCGACCTTGTCCCGGCTGGCCGTGGGTCACGGCGACCCCAGCACACCCGTTCACTGCACTAAAGAACCGCTCGGCTAGCCCTTCTAACCACTTGAATTACCTAGCGGTTAGGCCACAGTAAAGATGGTAGTATAGAGCCTTAAACCATGCCCTTAAAAACGCTATTCCTGAATCCGCCTTCGTTTGAGAATTTTGATGGAGGAGCCAGTTCGCGCTGGCCCGCTACCCGAGAGATTGAGTCCTACTGGTACCCGGTTTGGCTCGCCTATCCGGCTGGAATGCTGGAAGGCTCGCGCCTGCTCGACGCTCCACCGCACCACGTCTCCGCCGAGGAGACTATTGAGCTCACCAAGCAGTATGAGTTCCTGGTGCTGTTTACCAGCACGCCGGGTTTCCCGGGCGATATCCGGCTGGCCGCCAAGATGAAGGAGGCCAATCCGAACCTGAAGATTGCTTTCGTTGGCCCGCACGTGACCACACTGCCTGAGCGGTCGCTCCAGGAGTGCCGCGACATTGATTTCGTCTGCCGCCGCGAGTTCGACTACACCGTTGTCGAGTACGCCAACGGCAAGCCGCTCTCTGAAATTGCCGGTATTTCCTATCGCGATGCCAGTGGCAAGGTGGTGCACAATCCCGATCGTGGCGACGCGATGGACCTTGACGCGCTGCCCAACGTCACCGACGTTTACTATCGCGATCTCGATGTTCGCCGCTACAACGTTCCGTTCCTGCTCTATCCTTTTGTCTCGTTGTATACCACGCGCGGCTGCCCGGCGCAGTGCACCTTCTGTCTCTGGCCGCAGACGCTAAGCGGACATCCGTGGCGCAAGCGCTCGAGTGACAGCGTGGCTCGCGAGATGGCGCAGGCAAAAGAATACTGGCCCTGGGTGAAGGAATATTTCTTCGACGACGACACGTTCAACATCCAAAAGGCGCGCACGGTCGAACTCTGTTCCAAGCTCAAGCCACTGAACATGACGTGGTCCTGCACCTCGCGCGTCACCACCGACTACGAGACTCTGAAAGCGCAGAAGGAAGCCGGCTGCCGGCTGCTGATTGTCGGCTATGAGTCAGGCGATCCGCAGATTCTCAAGAACATCAAGAAAGGCGCCACGGTTGAGCGCGCGCGCCAGTTCACTAAAGACACCAAGAAGCTCGGCCTCACGGTCCACGGAGACTTCATTCTCGGATTGCCGGGAGAGAGCCGCGAATCAATTCGCACCACTATCAATTTTGCGAAAGAGCTCGACGTTGAAACCATCCAGGTTTCACTCGCGCACGCCTACCCTGGGACCGAGCTGTACGACTTCGCCAAGAAGAACGGCTTCATTGTCGGCACCGAACGCATGGTCGACGATGGCGGACACCAGCTCGCGCAAATCGAATATCCCGGACTGCCGCGTGAGCACGTGCTGGAAATGGTCCACAAGTTCTACGACGAATACTACTTCCGCCCCAAAGCGGTCTTCCGCATCGTGAAAAAAGCAGTATTTAACAACGTGGAACGCAAGCGCCTCTACAAAGAAGCCAAGTCATTCATGAAGCTGCGCGCACAACGGAACCGCACCGCCAAGGAGATGCGGAGCCAGACGCCGGCCGAGCCGCGTCCGACCAGCCAGGAAGAAAAGCCCGTGACAGCCCAGGTGGCCGGAGACTAACAGTGAACCTGCGGAAGTATCTGGTCCTGCTTTCCGTAATGATTTTCGGTGGAACAGGCGATGTTCTGCTGAAACGCGGCATGCAGGATTTTGGCCCCGTAGATCCGCATCATCTATTGCGCGTAATCAGCGCGCTGGGGAATCCCTGGGTGCTGGCTGGAATCGCATTCTTGATTTGTTTTTTTGCGGCTTACTTGACCGCGCTCTCATGGGCCGACCTGAGTTACGTGCTGCCCGCGACCGCCATGGGATACCTGCTGGTAGCAGTACTCTCCCATTTTTTTCTGCATGAGAACGTTTCGCCCTATCGCTGGGCAGGAATCATTCTGATCAGTTGCGGCGTAGGGTGGGTCACGCGCGGTCCTGAGATTACCGAGCGCCGTACCGCCGAACCCCGCACTGTCGAACCAAAGGTACTGCGCGAAGCCAAGGAGCAACATGAGATCGCTTGAACTGTGGTCTGCAATCGTGGTGATGGTGCTCTCGTCGAGCGCCGGCGATGTTCTTCTCTCCAACGCAATGAAACGAATTGGCGATCTCGGCGAACTGCGCGCGCGCAAAGGCCTGTTCGCGGTGCTGAGAAAAGTCTTCAGCGAAAAACAGTTTCATCTGGCGATCGCTTGCATGGCCGTAGCTTTTTTCAGCCTGCTCGCCGCCCTCTCCTGGGGAGACGCGAGCCTGGTCGCTCCGGTTTCCGCTTCGCTCACGTTTATTCTTACAGCGGGTCTGGCAAAGTTGTTCCTCAAAGAAGACGTGGACAGGCGCCGCTGGATTTCCGCTTTGCTGGTGTGTGTTGGCGTTGCGCTGGCTGCGTGATTGTTTCTGCAATCGCGTAAGGCTTACTTTGAAATCCCGAAGCACAGCGAGGGATCCATATCATTTTGAATAAAACACCGGGCAATCTGGTTTGCCTGTAGTGCATGTTTAGTTATATGTATCACTCGCTGCGCTTCGGGACTTCAGGAAGGAAATAGCCGCATCAATCCGCGCGCAGGTAAGTCAGGAACTACAAATTTTTGCGGACGAGCGAGAGCAGCCGTTAGCGCTTCCGCCGCGAGATAGCCGCTGCGAATTGCGCCCTCCATGGTCGCAGGCCATCCCGAAGCAGTCCAGTCGCCGGCAAGAAACAACCGCGGCCATACAGTTTTCGCTGCTGGACGATATTGATCGAGCCCAGGCACGATCGAGTAGGTCGCGTAAATCTCCTTGATAACCGTAGCTTTTACCAGTTTGGCTTCTTTGGCTTTGGGGAAAAACTCAGCGAGTTCCGCGGTCGCCAGGTCCAGAATTTCCTGGCGCGATTTCTCCACCAGGCTTTTCGACGCGCTGACCACCAGTTCCATGTAGCTTCCTGGCTGGTTGCTTTGGTTCTCAAGAAGTTTGGATTTCTGGAACATCCATTGAATCGTGCGGTCCAACAGCACGGCGTGAGGCAGGGAAGTGATCTCGCGGTCGAACCAGAGATGGATTCCCGTGATCGGCGACGACTGAAAGTGCTCGAGCTTCTGTTTCAGCGGCTCAGCCAGAGCGTCACCGGGCAGCAGCGCAGCCGCATTTTGAAACGGCGCTGCGAGGATTGCATAGTCGAATGCGCGCTCTCCGGCGTTGCTTGTGATTGTCACATTCTGCTGCTGCGGGTTAATTGCGCTCACCGAAGATCGCAGCAATACTTCACCGCCCCGCGCGCGAATGTAGTTGATGGCGTGGCCATAGAGATCAGAAAGGGGAATGCTGGGAATGCCCATTCTTCCCGCTGCAGCGGATTTCAGGAACGATTCACGAAAGACCTGGCAAGCATAGCGAACGGAGATGCGGTCCAGGTCTTCATTCAATGCGCTGACCAGGACGACCTTCCAGAAGTGCTCGATCGCTCGTGGAGTCTGTCCATGACGCAACAGCCAATCCTGAAAGTGTTCGCTGGTATCAGCCGGCAGCGCGCGCGTCATGGCGACGAAAGCGCGGGCAATTGCGAGTTTGTCGCGCAATGAGAGAACTGAAGCCGCAAGAAACGAAGGCAAGCTATGCAGCGGCGCAGGCAGGAACGACGGGCCAATCCGGCTGGATCTTCCGCCTGGCTCCAGGAATATGAGCTCGCTGAACCAGCGGATTTTGCCGGCGACGCCAAGCTGTTCATAAAAGCGGACCAGGTTGGTGCAGCAGCCGAGAAGCACATGCTGACAGTTGTCGACGACCTCGCCGGTTCCGGGATGCTCGTAGGACGATGCGCGTCCGCCCACGTAGGGCCTGCGCTCGAAGAGAGTGACGCGCATTCCGGCATCAGCCAGCGCGCAGCCGGCCGCGAGTCCGGCGAGTCCGCCGCCGATGACCGCTACGGTTTTACCATCGGTCGAAGATGTCATGTAAGACGAAGGAGGAACCCACGCGAAAGTACCGTTAGCTTTTCCCAGGTAGTGAGCCGCACGCGTTCCGTCAGAACATCATAATTGCGCAGGGCAATTTTCTTGAGCAGGCGGCTGTAGATTTCCACCAGCACCCAGAGCGCGGCGCGACTGTCAGGCTCGATCAGTTCCATGAGCCACTTTGCCGACTCGTAATAACGGCGCGCGCGCTCAGCCTCAAACTCCAGGACCGGCTTGAGTTGCTCAGGTTTGGTCTCCGTTCCCAGGCGCGTCGGCGACAACTGCTCCGGACCCAACTGAAAGCGCTGCAAGTCTTCGTCGGGAAGGTAAATGCGCCCAAGACTGGAATCTTCCTTTACGTCGCGAATGATGTTGGTGAGCTGAAAAGCCAGGCCGCAATCTTCCGCAAGAAGCTCGGCTTTGGGATCTTCGTAGCCAAAGATATGAATACACACCAGTCCAACTACCGACGCAACGTAATAGCAGTACTTCTGCAGGTCTTCAAACGTCTTGCAGACGAGTGCCGGAGCTTCCGGAGTGGAAACGATTTCCAGGTCCAGGCTTGTGCCGTGCACCAGCTTTTCGAACAGATCGACCGGAATCTTGAAGTTCTTCTGTGCGTCGGCAACGGCCATCAGCACCGGATCGTCAGTGGATTTGCCGGAAAAGACGGCCTTGGCGGATTCCAACCATTCGCCCAGCTTCTGCCACTTTTCCCGGACGTCGACAGCGGGATCGTCGGAGATGTCATCGGCATGGCGCATAAACGCGTAGACTGCGCAAAAAGCATTTCGCTTGTCCGATGGAAGCACGAGAAAGCCGTAATAGAAGTTTTTGGCCGAGCGTCGGGCAATGCCTCTGCAAACAGCATAGGCATGCGAGAGTTGGTCGCTCACAGGAGCTTGTCCGCAGCGGCCCGGACGATAAGCCAGAGTTTACGAGGCTTGGAAATGACTGGCCGCTGCCGCAGGACATCGAATCCCTGGTTCTCGATGGCGTTCAGAATTTCCTGTCCGCCGCGGCTGAAGAGTTCAAGGTCGACCGCCAACTCGCGATCCACTTTCTTGACCAACGGCAGTCCGCGATCGAACCATTCGCGCGCACGCTCGACCTGGAACCTCATGAGCTCAAGGAATTGCGGCGTTGCGCGACGCTGTGCGATATCGTCTCCCGTCACACCGAAACGGCGCAGATCTTCCAGCGGCAGATAGATGCGTCCTTTGCCGAAGTCCACGGCAACATCCTGCCAGAAATTGGCGAGTTGCAATGCGGTGCAGGTGTAATCAGAGAGTTGCTGGCGCTCGGTGTCACCGTATCCGCAGAGGTAGAGCACAAGATGTCCAACCGGATTCGCGGAATAACGGCAGTATCCCAGAACGTGGTCAAATGTTTCAAAGCGCGTGACTGTCTGGTCCTGGCGGAAGGCGATCAGCAGATCGGAAAACTCATGTTTTGGAATATTGCATTGGCGAACCGTCTCTGCGAGCGCAACGAAGACGGGATGCTTTGGCGATCCAGCGTAACAGGCGTTAAGCTCCGCTTCCCACTGGTCAAGCAATTCGAGCGATTGCTGCGCGTTGCCGACTTCGTCGCCCAGATCATCGGAAATGCGGCAGTACGCGTAGACGTTGTAGAAATGCTGCTTCAGCTTGGCGGGAAGAAACCAGGTAGCGACGGAAAAGTTTTCGTAGTGAGTCTTCGCCAGCCGCTCGCAGTATTTACGCGCCTCTTCCAGCGAGGGCGCCGACTCCGGAATGCGATAAGACTCCGGCAGCGCATTCCATCCAAGGGAAATGGAATGAGTGTTTGTGGGCGATACCGACATGTCTCAGTGGCCGGGAATAATCGCGGTCTTGATCTGATGGCCTCGGTCCAGCATCTGCTGCAGCACCTGTTTCAGTTTGGAGAGCGGCGCTTCTCCGGTAACGTAGTCCGTGCTCTTGACCTTCTTTTCCAGGATCAGAGCGAAGGCCTTGCGTACCGTCTGCGGCGTGTGATGGAACGTTGCTTTCAGCGTGATCTCGGAGTAGTGCATGCGATTGGTGTCGAGCTCAACCTTGGTGCCGGCCGCGCATCCGCCAAAGAAGTTGACGGTCCCGCCGCGCCGCACCATGTCCACGGCCCACTGCCACGCCTGAGGACGGCCAACGGCTTCGATCATGGTGTCCGCGCCACGGCCTTCGGTTGCGCTGATCACGGCTTCCACCGGATCTTTGGTCTTGCCGATCTGTATGACGTCATCGGCGCCAAAACGTTTTGCGGCGGCGACCTGTTCGTCGCGCTTGACCACGGATATCACTTTGCATCCGGTCAGCTTAGCGACTTGAACCAGCATCAGTCCCAGCGGTCCTGCGCCAATGATTCCGACCGTATCCCCGATGTCCGCGCCAGTCTCCTGCAAGCCGCGGATAGCGCAGGCCAGCGGTTCGGTCATGGCAGCGGATTCAAAGCTCACGTCGTCCGGCAGTGCCAGCATGTTGGTTTCGACAATGCGGCGCGGAATCTTGATGTATTCGGCGTACGCGCCATTGTTGAACAGAAGATCCTCGCAGAGATTTTCCTGACGGCGAACGCAGTAGAAGCAAGAGCCGCAGGGAGCGGAATTGAGGGCAACGACCTTCATGCCTTTGCGGAAGTCGCGGACGCCAGGGCCAACTTCGGCGACCACGCCGGAGAGCTCGTGTCCGAACAACGCCGGCGGTACGATCATGCGCGCATGATATCCACGCTGGAAGACTTTGAGGTCAGTCCCGCACGTGAGAGCGACGTTCACCTTCACCAGCACTTCACCCCGGTCGAGCACCGGGATCGGGACCTTCTCAATCTTTACGTCCTCTTTGCCGTAGAGGACCGCGGCTGTCATTTGTCCTTTCAATTTCTCTCCCACTCCATTCCAGGCTGTATCACAACCTTCATCGAATCCGGGCCAGGGCGCGCCGCCAGATGCAGTCCTTCAACCGCCCGCTCCAGAGGAAAGCGGTGCGTGATGAGCCGGGCCAGATCCATTTCTCCGCTGAAGACCAGGCGTACGGTTTCATCCTGTAAATCCACCGAGGCGCTGTACGAACCCAAAAGTGTCTTTTCGTCCACGCAAACCGCAGCCGGATCAATGGCGACCTCGCCGCGCTGGGTTTGCGCAAACAACATCACTCGGCCGCCGGGCCGGGCCGCGTCCATTGCCGGACGAACCAGCTTGTTTCCGGCCGTGGCCAGAATCACTGCATCCGCGCCGCGTCCATCGGTCAACTCTTGCACTTTCGCTAATGGGTCGGTACACGACGCATCAACATTATATGTCAACCCGTAGCTCTTACTCATTGTAAGCCGCTGCGGATACAAATCGGAAGTTACTACCGTCGCACCCGTGCGACGGGCCAGAATCGCAAGAATCAGGCCAATTGGTCCCTGACCGATTACCAGAACGGTCTCGTCCGGCTGAAGGTTGAGCGCGGCAATCGCTTTGATACAGGTATTCACAGGCTCGATGAACGAGGCCTGCTCGTAGGAAACGTGATCGGGAATTTTGACCAAACCGCGACGCACGATCCAGTCCATGACGCGGACATATTGCGCGAAGCCGCCGCCGCTGGGCTCGAAACCCGCCGTGACCCCGACTTTCTTATATACCGGGCACTGCGCAAAGACTTTGTGCCGGCAGTAGTAACACTCTCCACAGGGAATGTGATGAAACACCATTACGCGATCGCCAATCTCGAAATTGCTGACGCCTTTGCCCACGGCGACGATCTGTCCCGAAGTTTCGTGGCCGAAAATTCTGGGTGCGGAATGCGATCCCGTGGCGATCTTCTTGAGGTCAGTGCCGCAGATGCCGCAAGTGTGTACGCGAAGCAGGACTTCGCCTGCGCCAATCTCGGGGACCGGAACTTCCTCCAAACGTACATCTTCTTTTCCGCGATAGACCACCGCCTGCATGGTCCGTGGAATGGAACTGGTAGCGAAGTCGGACTTTTGTGTTGCCGTTTGCATTATCGTTTCAAATCCTGCGTTGATTGGAAAGGGAGCTACTGCTTGGCCTCCGCGAGTCGTGCGCCATTTACACTGACGTCCGGCGGCTGGAGATTTTTCGTGAGCCACTCGCACAGCGTTTTGGTTGCGCGGCCGGTATTTCGCCCAAGCGCGATTGTCCTTGCCCAAAGCCACGGACGAACACTGACCCACGCTGCAAATTTTGCTGTCTCGAAATTGCCCGCGGTATCGACAAACCTGCTTACCGGAGGCATCTTGAAACCGGCCTCGTCGGAAATTGCTTTCACGCAACGGAAGCCAATCTGCGCCTGCTGTGCGACCTTGGCAACTCCAGCTGCTTCCATATCCACCGCGAGAGCATGGAACTGCTCGACCAGTTTGCTCTTTGCATCGGGTGAAGCCGCAATGTCGCTCACGCTCACCAGAATTCCGCCGCCAATAATCTCTCCGCTAAATGTGGAGCGATACTCCGCTCCCGTTGCGGCATCCACAATCACGTTGGGCAGAATCACACTGCTAACTTTCAGGCTGTGGATTAGCGCACCCGCAACCCCTGCGGATATAAGCGTCTGCGGACGATATTTCTCGACTACAACCCTGGCGGCGTGCTCCGCGTTGGCGCATCCGATTCCGCCAGCCACAGCGACCAGATCTGCGTTCTCAAAAACGCGCAAACATCTGGCGCCGGCGTCCAGCGTGACCGTAGACCAGCCATTCACCCATGGCCTAAGCTCGCGCTCCAACGCGGCGATTACCGCAATCTTGCTCACGCCCGCACCGCCGCGGTTTTCCCAGCCGCTTCAACATAACCGTGCGTCTGAAACCAGTTTACGGCGCGCCGCAGCGCGTCTTCCACGGGAACAGCTTTGTATCCCAGTTCGCGCTCGGCTTTTGCCGACGAGGCAAACATCTTCTTGCGTCCCATGCGGACGGCGTCGATCGTGGCGCGTGGTTCTTTGCCCAGGACCGTTCCCGTAAAGAATTGATCGAAGACGGCAAAGCCCATGGCGACAGCGTGAGGGACCCGCGTGGTCGGAGAAGGCAGACCCGTCAACATAGAAAGTTTGTCCAGAATTTGTTTGAGTGTCAGGTTTTCTCCGCCCAGGATGTAACGCTCCCCCGGGATTGCTTTTTCCATCGCCAGCAGATGTCCGCGCGCGACCTCGCTGACGTCAGCCAGGTTGAGTCCGGTATCCACGTAAGCAGGGAATTTGCGCTTGAGGAAGTCCACAACAATTCGCCCAGTCGGAGTCGGCTTGATGTCGCTTTCGCCGATCGGCGTCGTGGGATTAACGACGACTACGTTCGCGCCCTTGCGTCCAGCCTCAAGTGCGATCTGCTCGGCCATGAATTTGGAACGCTTGTAGTGGCCAATCATGTCCGCCAGCGACACCGGAGAACTTTCGTCGGCGATATGACCCTCTTTAGTAAAGCCCATCGTGGCCACGGAACTGGTATAAACCACGCGACGCACGCCGCTCTCCTGCGCAGCGCGGATGATCGCTTTGGTTCCTTCCACGTTGGCGCGGTACATCTCTTTGGGATCGCTGACCCACAGCCGGTAGTCAGCCGCGACGTGAAAGACAAACTCGCAGCCGGCAATGCCCTTCTTTAAAGAGTCAGGATCACGCAGATCGCCGGCCACGCGTTCGGCTCGAATGTCGGCGATGTTATCAGTACGGCTGGAAGTCCGCACCAGCAGCCGCAGATCGGCGCCCTGCGCGGCAAGCAGCCGCGCAACATGGCATCCGACAAAACCTGTGGCTCCTGTGACGAAAGCTTTCATATTCTTCTGTTTTTTTCTTTATCCCGAAGCGAGGGATATATATGGCCACAACTAACTCGAAGAAGAAAATAAATACTCTTCGCTCTGGGCTAAGTCTTCGCGAGTTTCTCAAACACCTCGCGGTACTCCCGCATAAACCGCCTCCCAAGATGAAGCTGCTCTGCGATTTCGCTGTTCGCTGTTTTCTCTTGCGTCCTCTTTTCGAGCTTTGGTCGCGAACTCTTAATCCCCTTCTTTTTGGAGGCCCGGTTTTTATTTTTTTTCACGCTAGACTCATCGCAAGGTATATGGATCCCTCGCCCTCGCTTCGGGATAAAGGAAAAACTAAGAAAGAGGCTCCGCCTGGATGCCGATGTTCTTCTCGCCGGCCTGTTTCTTTTCCCAGTATTTCTTGACCCAGGCTTCCCAGCTTCTGCCTGCCGCGGGGTCGCGGTCCGCGAACTTGAGTGCTGCGATGTCGGCGTAGGCTACGGCAATCTTCTGATTGGAATCTTTGGGAAAGACGCGGACGAACGAATCTACCAACGTTTTGCCGGTACGCCGGTCAAAGATGTAGCCTTCGACTTTGCTGCCGTCTCTGCGTGTGATGGTCACATCGCCGCGGTAGTCGAACGCTTTTTCCAGCGCCACACGGACGTCCTCGTCACTGGCGAGGGCCGGGATCCAGCCTTCCAGCTTTTCGTGGGCGAAGCCGGGCACTACTTCAAGCGCATCAGGATTCTTTGTCAGCAAGTCAGCGTCTTGGCGTGCATTGGTTGGAGCACTCATACGCGTGTTTCCTCGAGCTGCGCTGAGTTGTCGGTGATCTGGACCAGCGGATTGTAGCTATGCACTGGACGAGTGGGCTCGTTCAGAAGCCTGAGCGCGTCTTCGTCTTTGTAGCTGTCAAATAGTGACGCGCGGACCATGGACATGAAGCCGCGAAGAGAACCAAAGCCGGCGTCGACGGACGAAGCTTCATAGCCGCTGTGCACCATGCAGTTGGCGCACTTCGGATTGCCGGATTCCGTTCCGTAGTTGTGCCATTCGGTGGCGGCCATGAGTTCATCGAAGGTGTCGGCGTATCCGTCTTGCAGCAAGTAGCAGGGTTTCTGCCAGCCAAAAATGTTGTACGTGGGCATGCCCCACGGGGTGCAGGAAAAATCACGCTTGCCCATAAGAAATTCCGGGAACAAGGGCGACATGTTGAAACGCCAGCCGGCTTTGCGGTTCGAAAGAATGGCGCGGAACAAGCGCCGGGTGCGTGCCCGACCCATAAAGTGCTTCTGGTCCGGAGCTTTGTCGTAGGAGTATCCGGGCGAGAGCATCATGCCCTCAACGCCGAGGTCCATCATCTCGTCAAAGAATGCGCGAACGCTGTTGGGATCGGCGCCGTCAAACAGAGTGGTGTTGGTGGTCACGCGGAAGCCGCGCTTCAGGGCTTCCTTGATGCCTTCAAGCGCCAGCTCATATCCACCTTCGCGGCAAACAGAAAAGTCGTGATGTTCGCGCTGTCCGTCCATGTGTACCGAGAATGTCAGATACTTGCTCGGCTTAAAGAGGTCGAGCTTCTCTTTCAGCAGCAGCGCGTTGGTGCAGAGATAGATATATTTTTTGCGCGCAACCAGGCCTTCGACGATCTTCTCGATCTGGGAATGCATGAGCGGCTCGCCGCCGGGAATGCTGACCGTGGGAACGCCGCACTCTTCCACCGCGCGGAAACACTCTTCCGGCGTGAGTTCTTTCTTGAGGATGTGAGGCGGATACTGGATCTTGCCGCAGCCCGCGCACGCCAGATTGCAGCGGAACAATGGCTCCAGCATCAGGACGAGTGGATAGCGTTTGCGTCCCGCGAGCTTTTGCTTGACGACGTAGCTTGCGACCGTCCACATCTGTGAGATTGGAACTGGCAATATTCCTCCGCTTGCAGGGGCTGAAGCCCCGAATCTTTTAACTTCTAACGGCAAGGCTGAAGCCGTGCCCTTTCAAATCTTTAACCTCGGGCGTAGCCCACGCTGCCTTCTTCATACAGTGCGGAGAATTCACGCGCGTACGTGGAAAGCGCAATGAGCGGGAAGTAATCGCGATACAGGTAGTACGCCAGGTAGAAGACCCGCGGGAAACCTGTTCCCGTGTAATAGTCTTCGTCCCAGTGACCGACGGGACGCTGTGTTTCCAGCAAATACAGGATGCCGCGCTGCACGCTCTCGCTGCGAGTGTCGC
>Ga0137393_10002378_pt1 | contig 12174 bp, 9 predicted proteins | sample 15con2h34BmetaG_FD_101396 | JGI IMG/M metagenome (GOLD analysis project Ga0137393, IMG submission 101396) | Vadose zone soil microbial communities from Angelo Coast Range Reserve, California, USA - 15con2h3.4B metaG | ecosystem: Environmental > Terrestrial > Soil > Vadose zone > Saprolite...
AGCCATCAATAATCCCAAGACTGATAAAAATATTGGCACGCTGGGTAATGCGACAAAGGGTTGGGGGTGTGATATTCCTAACCAGCAGGTTCAAATCAAGGGCAGCGATAATAGCATTCATTTACAGAATGCCTGTTTTGACTTCCAGACGCTTGCCGACGAGCTTGACGCCAAAGGTGATAGCTGGCGTTACTATGCGCCGCCATCGGGTCAAAGTGGCTACATCTGGTCATCTTTTGATGCGATCAAGCATATTCGCTACGGTGCAGACTGGAAATATGTCGTACCGACCGAGCAGTTCATGACTGATGCTGCCAGTGGAAACCTTCCCACAGTCTCCTGGATTGTGACCCCTGGGCAGGTCAGTGAACACGCGCCTGCCAGTGTCTGCGTTGGCGAGAACTGGATGGTTCAGATGCTCAATGCATTGATGAACGGGCCAGACTGGTCGTCTTCGGCGGTTTTTCTCACCTGGGATGATTTCGGTGGTTACTACGATCATGTACCGCCTCAGCAGATCGATGGATATGGCCTGGGATTTCGTGTTCCGCTCCTGGTTATTTCCCCATTCGCGAAGAAGGGATTTATTGACCCTACGCAATACGAGTTTTCGTCAATGCTGCGCTTCTCTGAAGACATGCTGGGGCTTGCCCAACTGACGAATCGCGATAAAGGGGCAAATAATATGCTGAATGCCTTCGACTTTACACAAAGTGCACGCTCACCGTTCATCTTACAACAGAGCACCTGTGCCACAGGTTCGACATATCACAATCCAAACTACGATGATTAACAGAAGAGGAGAAGCATTGCTCAGAGGCACATAATCCGGCGTCGCCAGATTATGTGCCTCTGAGCAATGCTTCTCCTCTTTAAAGCTTATCTCTTTATTAAACGTGCTCTTGCGCGGAAGATCAGGAACACTGCGCTCACAAGGCCCAGCAAAATTGCCAGTATCTGAGTCATCTGGGGTGTCCCCATTGGCAGCGTTGGTATCCATGCCGGAAATTCTTTGGCTAGCTGGCCATCCACAATGGCCATGGGTGGTGTTCCAAAGTGGGCCAGCCGTATCACACCCATAGAACTGATGCCCATATCGTATGTGACCGCTGTATCGGGGGCATCAAGGCTCAGGTAGGTTAGCCAGCCATCAGATCGCACCCAGGACATGTTGCGGTCGGTTGACAGGTCGTGAAAGAGTATCGGGTTCATCTTTTCCTGGAACGCGAGCTTCATGCCGGGCGCACCCGGTACCTCGCTGCCCACGGCGGACTGCCCGACCTTTGCATTTACATCGCTGGTATTGACGGGTATATCAGTCAACAAGTAGAGGTCGGCCTGTACTTGCTGGCCATCGAGTGCCAGGACTTCAAGGGGAATCCATATGTGTGGAATCTTCATGGTGATCAGTATCGGAGCGCCATCCCCTTGAAGCTGGTGACGTGCCCTGGCACGGCTCGTGTCGAACTTCGCTGCCATGAATATCGGGCTGCCCTTGGCGTAAGCAAGCAGGTGGTCGTGGGTGTCCTTGTTCAGGAAGAAGCCGTTGCTGGCGGCCCAGTCCAACACGGCCTGTCCACTGCCGCGCAGTACCGTGATATCGAGTGCTTCAATCTTCACCTGCTGCAATACTTCCACCTTTGATGCCAAGGAAGCTGTCTGCGCAACACCGGCGAAATCCTCTATCTGGGGATGAGTCTCACGGGAGAGGCGTTGCAGCGTCCACGCACCACCTTCCTCAATTTTGAGTGGCACCGCGGGTAGGGGGACGATCCAACCCAGGTTGGAGACATCTCCCTGGTAGGAGAAGCTGGTCATGTATCGCTCAATACCATCGTGCCAGGCGACCAGCGTAGCGGCCCGCGATAGGCGAATAGCCCCGTTTGGTGCAACTAGTCCTCCACAGGCGAAGGCGGGCACGGTCTGGAAAGCAAACAATCCCAGGGCAATAACAAGGGGAACGAACCTTTTGAGCATCCTGAGCATAGTGAAATCTCCTTTTCTTTTCCTCCCTTTGTGGGAGTTCATCGAGTATGACGGTGCTGCTCTGAAGAAAGTTCCCGTGTTTCGTGAGCAAATTAGCTGGACTGTTTAGTTTTTACCTTTCATACCATCCCACCGATAAAACCAGCTTGACAGCAAGGAGGAAGCATACTACCATTCCAACCATATGACCACATATGCAACACCACACATACCATTCAACCCTGACACCGTGCGAGAAGCCAAGGAGAAACGAAGACAAATACTTGCGGCAGTGAGAGCGCGAAGGCGAAAGATATATACACAGGTCATGGAGAAAAAACGTAGATTGCAAGTAAGCAGTGATTTGATATAATAGCTCTGCTATGCATATGAAATACATCACATCAACACCAACTATTATGGGCGGCGCACCAGTAATTAAGGGAACCCGTATTCCCATTGAAGTTATTCTTTACCGCCTCAAAGAGGGATACCCAATCGAGGCAATTCATGATATGTTTACGTGGGTAGACTTGAAAACACTTGAGGGAGCTATTCAGGTGATTACAACAACCATCCATGCAGAAAAGGTTTTATAAACATAAGCTACTTCTTGACGAAAACATGCCCCATCGGATTGCTTTCCCTCATCTTAACGAGTTATTTGACGTAAAACATATCAGAGACGACTTCAAGAGCGGAGGATTTTCAGACCCTCAAGTACACCATCTTGCAGCACAATTGAAACGGTTGATTGTTACCTATAATGCGAAAGACTTCAAAGACCTCGCTCCTCGCTCAGAACATACAGGTGTTATTGCTCTTTCTGCAAATCTTCCTATGTAGCGGGTGAAGCCGGGATGGTCAACCTGCTGATCTGGGCAGCTGTAGGCCTTCTGGGTCTGGAGACACCTCCCTGCACGACGGATTGACGAGTCTCTGCAAGACACCGTCATTGAGCCGAGTGCTCTTCCGAGAGCAGCGGCAGCACAGGAAGAATAGTCCAGAGGCTTTGCTCTAACCCCAGGATATGAGAACACCAGGGGGTCACCGGCGGGCGACTGCGGTGGAAGCCAGCTTCTGCTCCAGCTGAGCAGAGCAGTTGCAGATGAACCCATTTTTCAGGAGCAGCAAATGGGCACCAGGTGGTGCGCTGTGGGGTCTCCCTCATCTTCCGTGCTACAAGATGCTCTCTTTGATCTCTCTGTTTGGAGATCCGCCGGTGGTGCGAATTGGCGTAGACCACTTCTTCTATATGCTAGAGCTTAGCACGAAAGATGAGGGAGACCCACTTTCATGATAGCATTCACACCCACCGTTCTCTCCGATCAAGCGTTGGTGACGACCTACAAAGAACAAGGCGGAGTGGAGCGTGGCTTTCGTTTCCTCAAAGATCCGTTGTTTCTGGCCTCCTCGGTCTTTGTCAAAAAACCGGAGCGTATCATGGAGCTCGCTTTGATCATGGTCTTGTGCTTGCTGGTCTACCGCTTAGCCGAATTCCGGCTGCGAACCCGCCTGGCCGAGACCCAGCAGACGATTCCCGATCAAGTCCACAAACCGACAGTCCGCCCGACCATGCGGCTCTCGTCTTTCAACGCTTCGAGGGCATTGAGTTGCTCCATGTGCAGACCGCTGCGACCTCGCGGGTGCTTGTCTTAGGGCTACAAGCCGTTCATCAGCTCGTTTTACACCTCTTAGGGCCCCTCTACGAAGAGATCTCTACTTCCTCCGGCTGAACAGGCAGAGGGAGGCTCGCGCACATTAGTCGGGAAAACTCCTCTGGGATCGGGAGAAAGCCACGACCCAGGCACGTTGCTCCTCTGTCTCCGGCACTGGATATCCCCGAACTGAGCTGAGCCGCTCAAACGCCTGATCTGGGGAAAAACCGCTGAGCACCAACACACTGGCTGCCATGAGAGCAGCTCTGCCCAGTCCTTGACGGCAATGCAGCACGACATGCTTTCCTGCTATCACCTGTCTGTGTAACTGCTCCAAGAAGGTGAAGGTTCTTTCGGAAAACAGAGGAGTCCTGCGATCTGGGATCGGAAACGAGAGGTAGATGACTTCCTGGTGACGACAACACTCTGCTTCCTCTGAGCTCCAATTCCATGACTTCATCGGGAGTCAGTAAAGAGACCAGGACGTCAACGTCAGCCGAACGGATAGCCTTGATATCATTGAGTAGCCAGTCGCCACCTCGTGGGCGAGCCATGATGCTGACTTGCCCCGCAGGAAGTCCCTGAATGCAATACAATGGTGGATGCATGTTCGTTTCTTCTGCTCCTGTTTGTATTCTCGTGTCTGCGATATGATCGAAGCACTCATGAGATGCCTCTACAGGCCGTTTCCCAGCAGAGCTGAGCAGCACTGGGAGTTTCCTTTTTCTCTCGGCGCTTTGGGACGCCTTTGGCCATCTCAAACACTAGGGAAATTTTTGAGGACATCACTGAGAAGGACTAATGCTAGTATATACCGTTCGCTCTTCCTTTGCAACTCACCTTCCGCGGCGGTTATTGAAGAACTCAGGACCATCCGAGCTCCAGGCAATTTTCCCAATAATTATGGATGGAAACTGCGGAATGTGGGCTGTGTAACACTTTTCCTGATAGAGGCAGATGTAACACATTTCTTGAAAAGAAGAAAGCGTCTTGAAACAGAAAAAGGAAGCTGCAGGAAATACGTTACAGGGCTGTCGAGGAGCAGAAAAAAGACAGTGATGCGTTGAAACTCTTCCCTCTCCTAAAAGAGACGGGCGATGATGGTCAGATAAGGATCCTGATTCCTTGCATACCTCGTGCGGGCTGAGATCCATTTTGACGCGCTGTCCGTCGCAGTCGCGACAGAAAGCCTCTGCGGCGAAGAGCGATGGTGAGTGCTTTCATACTCATTGGTTGCTGCTGCTGCTGCTCACACCACCCAAGATAGGACTGCATAATCGCCGCGTTCGAGGTCCAGATGGAGTCATCTCTAGCACAACAAGCCTCCAACCATCTGTCGATAGGTTCCATCGCGTGTTCTTGGGAAGCAGCAGCGCGAAGTGCCTTCGTGTTGTCCTCTTTGCCTCCTTCTGAACACCGTTCCTTTGCTCCCCCCTCCCTGTTTGAGACAGGAAGGTGTTCTCGTCGGTGTCTCGTCCCATCCGTAGAGCGATGCCTAGTGGTTGCCAGCAATGTTGCAGCCTCCGCCTCCCGCTTCATCTCAGTGAGCAAGCCAGCGTAGCCCTCCAATGTGATAACTACCTGGGGATGCTCGGGTCCTAACACCTTTTCTTGAATGCGTAGCGCTCGCTGGTAGGCTGGCTCCGCTTCCATGTAGTTGCCCTGCCCATGATACAGCCTCGCCAGGGTGGTGAGGGTCTGAGCTACACGAGGATGCTCAGGTCCCAAGACTTTTTCCCGCATTGCCAGGGCCCGCTGACAAAGCGACCCGGCCTCTGTATACTTCCCTTGAGCCAGATAGAGTTTCGCTACAAGATGGAGACCAACAGCGACATAGAGCTTCGCCTCATCGTTGCCATCAGGAGGCGTTGATTTGACCATGCGCTCGCAGATCGCTAGTCCCTTCAGCAACAGTGGCTCCGCTTGGGCGTGCTTGTCTTGTACCCTGTAGAGATCACCCAAGTTGTAGAGGCTGATAGCTACGTGAGGATGCTCTGGGCCCTGCACCCGTTCACTGATGGCCAGTGCTCGTTGAAAGAGTGGCTCCGCTTGCACATAGTTGCCTCGACTCTGATAGTGGAATGCCAGGTCGTTCAGGCTTTCAGCCACGTCTGGATGCTTGGGCCCCCATAGTTGCCTGCGAATGGCCAGTGCCTGCTGATAGAGTGATTCAGCCTGGTCGTAGTACGCCAAGCTGTGGAGATAGCTTGCTGCCTGATTCAGTAACTGTCCCGCTTCAGCAGACGCAATTTGCCATCGCTCAATGTGGGCTGCGCAGATGTGTACATGCGGGAGACATCGCTGGCAGCGTGCCCATGTGACCGCCCCCTTCTCCTTCACGTTGGGAAAGGCGCGGCTGACGGCTCTCATCGTTCGCTCTGCCCACTGACGTTGCATCGTCTCATCCATACTATCTTTCAGCACGGCCTGCATAAGGCGATGGATCGTGAGTGTCTTTGTCTCAGGATTGCGATGGAGCAGCGAGTAGGTGCGAAGCTCCCCAAGAGCTGTATGGAAGGTCAACGCGTCAGCGACCACAAGCTGAAGGGGCAAACCCAGGTCGGGAGCCCCCTCGGTAAGGATCTCCTCAGGGATGGCATCGGGATGGAGAAAGGCGCACAGCCGTAGGAGATCGGCCGCTGCGGGATTGGCCCGTTCGACTTTCGCTAGAGAAAGAGTGAACGTGGTTATAACAGACTCAGGATGCTCAACAACGGTCGCGCCGCGCCGGTTGAGGAGGGTAGCCCGCCGGGTACGGTAGAGTTCGAGGTAGTCGGATGGGGTGCAAGATGTCTCCTCAAGGTAGGCTCCAGCCTGATCAAGTGCGAGGGGCAGGCCGTCCATGTCTTGAGAGAGCTGTATCGCCTGGCTGCGCAGAGCTGCGGAGGCCTCTTCAAGCAGAGCCCCAGGTGGCAGCAGCTTGGCTCGTCGCAGCAGGAATAACGCTCCCTCTTCCGGCTCCATCTTATCCAGATCGATGCGTTGGGCCAGGGTTCCGGTTACCTGTACATGCGTGGTCAGCAGGATGTGTCCGCTGTGAGTTGCAGGGAGAACTTCATAGATCATGGTCAGATCCTCGATATTGTCCAGGATCAGGAGCCACTCATCATGTTTACGTAGCCAGCGCTTGATGGCCTCAACCACGCGATGTTGATCCTTCTCAGGCAAGTGTAGCAATTCTGCTATGGCGGCAATATCCGAAAAGAGGACCTCGCGTGTATCCGCTTTGATCCAGAGTGTGGCCTGATACTCGTCGCGGTAGCGATAGGCATATTCAATGGCGATTTGCGTCTTGCCGATGCCACCCAGGCCACTGATCGCCTGCACCTGCGTCAAAGTGGCCATTTTGCCCGTGTGAAGCGTCTCATGGAGGCGCGTGATGGTCTCTTCACGACCGGTAAAGAACGGGTTACGTCTAAATGGAACGTTCCAAACAGGCTGAGGTGTGAGGTCATCACCTTTCCCATCTATTGAGGGAGCGAATAAGATATCGGCAGATAGGTTGAAGACGCGGCAGAGCTGTTCGCGGTAGTGGGACTGGGGCATAGCTTTATCATGTTCCCATCGATTGATGCTCATAGATGTTGCACCAATGGCTTCGGCCAGTTGTTCTTGCGTCCAATTGAGGCACTCACGCTCACGTCGCAATCGCTGCCCAAGACTCAAGAGAATGAATCGTTGCCTGTTGTGCTCCTGGTGCATAATCCCCCCTGCTTGTTTCTCTTTTGTGAAGTAGCCAAGCATATGTAAAAGCACAGCTACGACCGGCGTCCAGCCGAAAAGTGTTAGGAAGGTGTTAGGTAGCTGTTATACCATTCTACTACAATCTCTTGCATACTAGAACTAGGGCGGTACCAACCCTCAAGGCATAAGATAGAGGCTATATAGACAGAAAGGCTATCAATTTAAGCCTAAGGAGACCCAAGATGGAATACATGGAATACAGAATACCACTTGCATTATACGGTATTCCATGTGAGATCGTCAACCAAACACCCCTTTGGATGGGAGGATAGTAAAGAACAAAAGGAGAAAAGTTTTGAAGCATCGCTGGTACTTCATTCCGCTCAAAATTGCCATGATTGCAACGCTGCTCTTTAGTTTAGGAGGGGTAATCACCTCACAAACAGCGTTTGCTAGTACTTGTAACAACCCTGGTGGAGGAGAAATCAACCTCTGTTTGATTACGGGAGGTGCTGGAGTTAGTGTGGTACGACCTGGGCTCGGATGTTACGATGGCACAGGAGGAGCTAACAATATCCTGCAGGGCTGTTCGGGATCAAACGAGGCGAAGCGTGGATTGGCTAATTACAACGGGGTACAACAGTGGGTGGACCGTTACGGATGGACATATAGTGGTACAGGAGATGGCAAGCGCTATTTCGTGTTTAGTAACTACGCGTACTTCACACCGATGGATTATTCGCAGCGGGCAGTTTCATACTCCGATGGCAACGAATACAAAAATACCTGTTATCCTAACCACATCTGCGATTACCAGGCCTGGCAAAACTACATCAACGACTATCACAGCCCAACAGCTCAATTGCGCGACTGGGTTGCTCTGGGTCGTAACACTGGAGCCCTGGCAGAGGTTCCACTGTCAGCGCCCCAACCAGGCCTGGGTAGCTGTCAGGGAAAACAAACTGGTCAGATAACTAGCACCATTAGTGGGGGGATAGGTGTCACTGGCAACGGCGGAGGTGGAGGTCTCACTGGGAACATCGGTTTCACAACGGGTCAGACGGTTCCCTACTACTCCAATGGGGAATGCCAGGCTTCTGCCGTTGATCAATGGAGCCTCTATATGAACCTCAACTGGGGTGGTGACGCACCATGTGGTCTTGGCGAGATATGCCCAAACACCACGGAATCGGCCCAAAGTTACATCAATGCGACCACCTTCATTGCGCCGAATGGCTCTAATTTTAGTCAGTTCGACCAGGGATGGAACCTTGACGTAAACTGGTGGACCTTTTCCTGCGCGTGCATTGTCGATTATAACCTGTTTGGCGGAACAGGGGGACCAAACAACACGTACAACTATGATGTTTGGTCTTACTAGTCAAAGGTTGCGTCGCCAACAGTCAGACTACAATCTGGAAAGGAGAAAGTTGTCATGCCTATCAAACCGAAGAAAAACGGGGTGCGTAGTACCCACTTCCTATCAAAGCGATGGGAACGACTAGGACGCGCCATTGGATTGAGCGTTCTTGCGGTTGGGATCCTCCTCTTGTTACTGGGGAATCTCCTTGCAACTGCAGCGAGCCAGGCAAATGCGACGAGCTATGCAACTCCAACCCCTGCATCTCAACACTCTGGCGTGCATGCTCCGGTTGGTTCGGTTGGTCCACTGGTTGAGGAATCTGAGTGGGGGATGTGGCACAAAGGCGATGTGGCGCAGTCATTTCCAACCAGGCAGCATCCCTATTCGATAGGTCAAACGATCAGTGTCCCTAACTACGTCTCCATTCGTGTCGATAGCGTCGATCGCAATTGGACTCCACAACCCTGGCAAGCTTCGCCATTTCCCGTTGGTTTCCAGGATGATGCACATGGGAAAGAGGTAATCCTGGTCCGGTTCACCATCACAAATCTGAGCCATACCACGATGAATTACTCAGACCATTACTTTTCCTTGGGGCGGGCGAATGGACACGAACAACGCGTCGCGGCGCTTGCCGAACTCACTGGCGACCAATATGGTAGTTTCGGTCGACCAACCCCCTGGCTGCTCCCAGGTGTCACAGTGCATACATTCGTCCCATTTCTGGTCAATCCCGGCGAGCAGCCTCGGCAATTTGTCCTTTCCTGGCAAACGATTGATCCGACTCATGTAACCACTGTAACGGCCACAAATGGCAAAGAGATCGTAACACCCGCTTACGTCAAGGTAGCGCGCATCCCAATCGCGCTTTCTGCTCCGTTCTCACAAGGGTCGCAAACACCGCCTGTGAGCTCTGTCACATTTGTACCTGACACCACGTTTAAGGTTGCAGATGCTGATGTATACTCCACAACTGGTAATTAGGCCGCTAGTGAGTTGGTCTCGTCGATGGGGGAATTTCCCTCATCGACGACGGCTCACCGATTTTATTTACACATATAAGCTGAGGCAGGACGCTATTGACAGGTGATGGCAGGTGGAATTGAGCACCAATGTAGCCCTTGTGTTGAGCTTGATCAGCAGAGAATGGCGCCCTACCTCAACTGCTAAGGAGCTAACACTATGCGTCGTGCAGACCGTACTACCGCTCTGAAACATGCTCCGGGGCGTGAACATGGCCAGGTTACGAGAGCAAATCAACATTCATCTCGCTCTGGACTGCGACTTTGGGCTAAAAGGAATAGTCGTACAACCATGCAGCTATTTGCCCTGTGGATAATTGCTTTAGTAGTCTTCGCTTTAGGCCTTTCATCGGTAGTAAGACCACTTCTTCCCGTCGTAGCAGGACAAAACTTCTCCATGCAACAAAATAATGGTTCTGTATCTACTCCCCCCCATGCCATTTTCCGTGCTGATGGCATGAGCATCACCGACACGCAATGGCATAATGCGGTACAATCGGCTTTTGAAGCGCGAGCTTCATCAGGTCAATATCTTGGAGGAACTCAGGCAGATACTATTGTAATTAACACCCAGTCTATGCATACCGTCCTTGATCCAATTGCCGAACAAGAGGTGATCAAAGAGCTTGGCTTAACAACTGATAGTGATGTTTTATATCAACAATGGTTTGCCCAAGCCTCTCCAAAAGAACGGCAAACCGCTCAACTGTCTCAAGGTAATGTGAGCTATAAACAGCAAATAGCGCAGGAACAATTGGAGAAGAACATTGCCAGCAGACTGGCCGCTCTCCCATCGCTTAGCGCGGGTGACGTGTACCTTTATTATCAGCAACATCTAGCCCAATTTGCACGCACTGCACCTCAGATGCATCTTCAGCAAATTGTGGTTACCTCACCACAAATGGCACAGCAAGTTGTCGATCAACTTCATCAGGGAATACCTTTTTCCACAGTCGAAGCTACTTATGATGTGAGTGGACCATTCTACCGTGCCCATGGTGGCGATCTAGGATGGATCAGTGTAGGAGGATCAGGAGAGCCGCCAGAATGGGGTGCCAATGTGTTATTACTCAAAGCTGGTCAGGTTGGAGTGCCCTTTCAGGTAAGCGGCAGATACTATATCGTGAAATGCATCGAAGGTCCAGATTACCAACCATGGTCATTTAGTCAAGTACAGGACCAGGTTCGTCGTGACCTTATGTTGGAACAATTGAATGATACTTTCACACACATTCTCTTGCAAAAAGAGAAAAAAATGCGTATCGTTCTTCTTGATCCACAGTATGGTGTGCCCTTACAGCAATTTGAGGCTGTTCTTGGAAACTAACAGATAGATGCCATATCGCATGTTGTGTAACGATAGGCCTGGTAGTATGAAAAATACGAACAAAGCAGCAAGGGGGTATGAGAAATATCTCGGATTACTTCGCAAAGTAACGCTGCGTGAATGTTGCGATAAAACTGATCTCAATAATAAGGCCCATGATAGCTTCCAGGGCTGCCAGTACGGTGATTGGATTGTCCAGTGAAATGCCGCCAGGGAAAAAGCCGCGTCCATGGAACGAGGTGATGCTGAAGACAAGTGCGGCAAGGGGTGAGAATGGTGGATGGATGCTTTGCCCAAGTAGAGCGTAGGTGGTAGCAAACAATCCGATCACCAGAAAATAAGCAATCAGACTTCGCCCTGGTCGATAGCCGTAGCCAGCGAGCACATAGAGGAAGCCGGAGAAGAGATACTGAAATATTTTGTTGCGTCGCCGCAGGACGACGCGCTGGAGCTTTTGTGCCTGATAGGCAAAGTGGGCCGCATCTTCATTGAGTCCCTGCGCTGAGAGCGCGGTGGCAAGCTGGCGATTGGCACGAACGGCTGTTTCGTACTCTTTCAAGCGTGTTGCCGCATCTTTCGCCTTGCCATCTTGCTTTTTCTGGCGTGCCTGGTACTCCTCGCCCAGCATGTTCATCTGTGACCACCGAACTACCGCAAGGTTCACGTCACCCCAACGCACATCCGCCAGGCGAGGGCCTACCCGCTTTTCATCGCTCAGGATGATATCTGAGAGAAGGGCGCCTTCCAGGTGCGTTCCACTGAGCACAGCACCCTCCAGGTGTGCTTCCCAAAGATAGGTTTCGTCAAGATGCGTGTTGAAGAGGTTAGCTCCTTCCAGGTGCGTCCGTCGAAGATAGGCTCCCTCCAGGTCTGCTCTCGCGAGGTTGATTCCTTCGAGATGCGCCTCTCGGAGGTCTGCCCTTTCCATGTGTGCGTAGGAGAGCCTGGCGTGCTCCAGGTGTGCTCCTTTCAGATCGGCATCCTCCAGGAGTAGTGCTGCCAGAGTACGCTGTTCCAGGGTGAGATCGGGCCACTCCATCCAGGTGACGTCCCCAATGGTACACGCCAATGGAAGGTTTTGCAGGTCTACTCGCCGCAGGTCAGCACCACGCAAATCTACACCTGCACGTTCTCGCTGGCTCTCATCGCTCCAAT
>Ga0137393_10002402_pt1 | contig 12125 bp, 16 predicted proteins | sample 15con2h34BmetaG_FD_101396 | JGI IMG/M metagenome (GOLD analysis project Ga0137393, IMG submission 101396) | Vadose zone soil microbial communities from Angelo Coast Range Reserve, California, USA - 15con2h3.4B metaG | ecosystem: Environmental > Terrestrial > Soil > Vadose zone > Saprolite...
ACCAAATTGTATCCAATTGCATTCTGGCGACATCAATTCCCTAAAATTTCCTCATACGAGAAGGATGGTCAAAAGGTTCGCCGCGTTTTTTCGCAGCCTTACAATTGCTACGAAGACGAATCTCTACTTCGCGAGCAATCTCGTCTAGATGACAATGGCAAGCGCGAATACCCACCTACGAAATGCCCTGCTTGCAAGTTTATTGAATACGTGCGAGGCGAAGTGGTTTCCGGAAGATTGTCTTGGACGGACCCCGTCCTTACTCACCATGACGACGATGGCATTCAAACTGTACATGCGGGCGGGTTGTACGGCGCATTTAATGATCGCATTTCCGATACTGAGAGGTCGGAGCTTCAAACTGCGCGTGTCTCGCTCCGAGAAGCGTGGCGACAAAATGCTATGCCAAGACTGAACTACCTATTTCTCGTTGTAGATAATGACGAGCCGCAAGCCGGTATTCAAGTAGCTATCGAAACAAGCCTTGTCGGACAAATGGTGCAAGAGCTTATCAAAGACACGATGATTTCGTTTAGTGACGGCAATCCTGGTAGCGAAAAGCTAGGTAACCCATTCATCAACCCTTATTGTGTCCAATGGGAGCATCGGAAGAACGCTATTGCATTCGGCGATAGATATAAGACTAGAGCGATGCCACGGTTGAAAGTGTCCCCTGAAATCCTAGGGCTTATCAAGGGCGAACCGCCGAATATCGATAGTGTTATTGAACCTTTCGATCCCATCGTCCTTCGCACTCAGCTCGAAGGCCATTGTGTATTGAAGAATGTTCCCTGGGATGAAATTTTTCAGGTAAATGATGCTCCGAAACTTGTGAGCATGTCATCGCCCAAGGCACTTCCGGCGCCTAAAGACATCGTCGTGGATAGGTGTGAGCTTTGCCACAAGACCGAATGCGATCACGTCGAATGCGATCACGTCGAATGCGATCATTGTGGTAAGGCAATTAGCGTCGAAGATTCGTCTTGTGCGCATTGCGGCATTGTCTATGAGAAATTTGGCGATGTTGCAGTAGATCAAATTCCTTTTTAATCATGAGCACACTACCGCGAGCGCTATTTGGTGAGCCTGACGGGACACCGGTGTCCCGTCCCACCGATCGGCTGGATAGTCTAAAGCGCGTACAAAAGGCATTTGCTGCATTTCGCCCGGCGCATGAGGTATTGCGGACAGTGCGGGCCGTCCCTACTCGGTTCGTTCAATTCGATCACGCTGTGAAGGTAGGGGGGTTTCCACTAGATCGATTCGCTCTACTACACGGAAGGTCAGGTGAGGGGAAGACGTACATGTCGCTGGGACTGATAGATTCATTCCTATCACTCGGGCACCCCGCACTTTTGATCGACGCGGAGCGAACTACCACGCATGAGTGGGCCGAACAGCTAATGGGCGATCGGGCAAATGCCGGATTTTATGCTGAGCGACCTGCCACTTATGAGCAAACCGTGCAAGTGGTTCGTGATTTCGTAACCACTGTTTACGAGTCCAGAACTAGAGGAGAAATTGCACCTAATACCAGCGCCATTGTGGTCATTGACTCGATTCGCAAGCTTGTACCCGAAAACATTTGGGACAAGCTCATGGCCGATATCGAAAAGAATGGCATCGATGGCATGAGCGGTCGCGCGGCTCAGGTCAAAGCCGCTATGAACAGCCAGTGGCTTGACGAGCTAACGGTGCTACTTGAGCAAACCGGCACTTGCTGCTTGGCGATCGCGCGTGAGACTACAGATGGCAATGCAAACAAGTGGGATAAGCTTGCTGGTAGGGATTATAAGGTCGGTGGCGGCGCTGCTCTCTATTATGATTCCTCACTAGTTCTTCGTGTTGAGCGAGATTCTTACGTTCAAGAGGGCGGCGGAGAAGGTAAAAAGTCGAACGTATATGGTGAGCGCCATATGGTCACGTTTCGCAAGACGAAGGTGGCCGGGCAGGAAGAGAAGCAAACATCGGGTTATTTCCATACTAGCAATGGCACGTTTACACCGTTTGGTTTCGATCGCGCGCGAGACGTACTTGAGCTAGCCGTCAAGTTTGGTGTTGTTGAACGTAATGGAGCTTGGTTTAGCTACAACGACGGTAAACTTGGCCAAGGCCAACACTCGGTTGTCAAATCTCTATCCGAGAATGTCGATCTGTTGTCTGAAATCGAAGGCAAAGTAAGAGCGCGATTCCCAATCAATGAACCTGTTCAATATTATGAAGGTGGAGTGGTAGAATTATGAAGAAAGACAAGGATAAAGTCACTTGGCTTGGGCAAGGGCGATATTCGCATGCATTTAGAAATATCCACAGCCCATTTACGTGCAATTGCCCTACTCGATATAAAAAATCTCCATTCGTAGAAGAGTGCCAACGTATACCGTCGAAATTGGGCGCACTGTGCGGCGCCGGTGTCTATGGCGAACTAGGCAAGTGGATGCCAGAGCGCATGAGCAAATTCGATCGCTGCCCTCAGTGCGAGGGGATTCTCAATCGAGAATTTGGCAACGGCCTTATTACCGAATGGTGTTACTGAGTGAGCCAGCAAACCTTTTCCGCTATTGAGTTGGCGATCATCGGAATAGGTCTTTTTATTGCACTACTTACATTCGTAATACAGAAAGATTAAATGACGGGACACCGGTGTCCCGTTGAGAGAAAATATGCGTGCCGTTGCCATATCTGACATCCATCTAGATGCTGTTACTAATGGCGGACATTCGAGGTACCATGATGTTTGCGTTGCGATTGACGAGGCTATTGATTTTGCAGCTAATAAAGAATGTACTCACTTCTTTTTTCTCGGCGACGCATTCGATCCCGATGCCGGAGCGGTGGCGTATCGGTGTGTTGAAAAGCTCCTATCGTCTGCAACATCGCTTGCGGCGGTTGGAATAGAGAGTCATTGGCTAGCTGGCAACCACGATGTTATCGAAGATGGCAGTGGAAGCACTGTACTAACTCCATTGCTAGCATTCGATTCTATCGATCTATTTGATGCGAGCATCGTGGTTCATAATATTCCTTCGGTTCAGATACGGAAATGCGAACCGTGGATAATAGCCCTTCCGTTTACCGCCTCGAGTCATTCATACGACCCCTCGGCTGTGATCGACAGCGTCCCGGACGATGAGCCCGCGATCATTCTGAGCCATCTCATGATTTCAGGAATTATGCCTGGCGATGAGAGTAAACAGATGTCGCGTGGCCGAGATATTTGGCTACCTAAAGAGAGAATATCCCGGCGCACTGCCCCGACGCTTGTTCTGAATGGTCATTACCATAAACGGCAAGAATTCGAGAATATCAATATAGTCGGGTCGCTCGTATCACTCAATTTTTGCGGCGATGAGCCGCCTACATCCGGCTTTAGATTTTTCACATTTTTATCGTGTCCGATAACGCCGAAATCTTTGTTGTACTAATAGCTTTTTATTGTTTTTTGACGTGGCTTTCCAGCGACGATTGAATAGTGGGGGATAGGAGGCTTGTGTGGCTCATGCGCTATCATTCAGTCAACAAATCCCGACGGGACACCGGTGTCCCGTCATTAGCTCGGTTCAACTTTTGAACCCAGTTCAGCTCAGATCGATACTGCGCCATTCCAACGAATGGCGGTTCACTAAATCGTGGTGCAATTTTGATTGGAAAAATACGCACGTTAGACTTGAGCCGCCCGAGTTTGTATCTGTTCAACAAGTGCAATTGATTAAAAATGAGTTGCTAGAGATGGGAGCACTATCGGTGCGCGTGATTCCACCTAGAGCTAACGCGCTTATTCTACAATCTATCCCACTAAATAAAGCGCGAGTTACTAGCACTATTCGCGATATTGCGAACGATCTGATTGATACAGTGCAAGATATTGATATTCGAGAATTGCGTACGTTGGTGAGTGATGTTCTTTCGGAAGTAGGTCTTTTATATGACCTATTATTCAAGTGATACTCATAGCCTATACGACGTTCTCGATATCCGTGGCGAACCATATTCGATTGTTTATGTGGATCCGCCATGGTCTTATTATGGCGATCCCAATAAAGGGCAAGCAGCTGGTAAACATTATAGTTTGATGAGTATGGAACAAATTTCCGCATTGCCAGTGTTCGATCTTATGCGGACTGATAGTGTTTGCCTCCTATGGTGTACTAGTCCCAAACTCGATATGGCCATCGATGTTATTAGAAATTGGGGACTGCATTTCAGAGGTGTTTCCTACGTATGGGTCAAGGCAGCTAGCGATGGCCACATTATTCGTGGGCAGGGGGTGAGGCCTACTACAGTAAAGCCGACTAGCGAGTTCATTTTGGTTGCTTCAAAATTGAATAAAGGACGGCCGTTGCCTATAGCTACAGAATCACAAGGACAAGTGGTAGTAACTCCTAGACCGGATAAACATTCTAGTAAACCGGATATATTTTATTCCTACATAGAGGAACTATTCGGAGATGTATCTCGTATTGAACTTTTTGCTCGAAACGAGTGGGTTGGTTGGGACGCGTGGGGTAATGAACCGCCGTGTATATCCGAAGGCTGATACTCGATAATTGGATGTGCTATCGGGGGCACACGGAGCTACAGCTAGAAGCCAAGTCGTATGGGTTGATAGCTCGCCGTAAAGACAACATTGATTCTAGTAACTGGAATGGTAAGTCTGCCATTCTAGAAGCAATCCACTTCGCGCTGACAGGAGCATTGAATTCAGATCGCCGTGGCGGCGTAGACGGTTGGATCACTGAAGGCGAATCTATAGGCGGCGTGGAAATAGAACTCGATAACGGTGCTGTCATTAGGCGAGCGCGAGAAGGTACTACTAGGATAGAGCTAGATTTTGAAGATAGGCATCTATCCAAGGAAGAAGCTCAATCAAAAATAGATTCGATGATAGGACTTTCATCCGAAGAATTTCTATCTACGTTCTATTTCAAGCAACGCGCTATGTCACGTCTAGTGCTCGCTGAGCCGGGGGAGCGAATGACGCTCGTACGCCAGTGGTTCAATCTTGAACCACTAGAGCGAGCCGAGTCGTTTCTTAGGCGACAATTGTCCGACATGACGGAAACGTATAATAAGGGCCGGTCGCGTCTATCCATATTCAAGGAAAGGCTTCTAGAGTTTAATATCGAGCAGCCATCATGGGTCGTCTCATTGTCGGATGAGCAATTGATGGATGAGGAAACTTCTACCGATAAAACTTTGGCCGAATTGATACAGATGCGCTCTGAATTGGCGTCCGAAATCGAGAAGGCTTCTGAGATTAATAAAGGCATATCGGCGTTGGGCATATACTCCGATATTGTAAAGAGAGGCACTCGCCTTGCCGAAGAAATGTCCCAAGTAGATATCGAAGCTATGCGTACCCACGAAGCGAAGTTTTCTAACGATGTGCAGGAAGCGATAGCCTCTTTTGTTGTTGCAGATAGGCAATCGAATTCTGATAAACAGCTAGTCAAAAGTGGATTCTCAGGTCTTTGCCCGGTCATGGGCGCCCCTTGTTTCGTACCCGATCAAGTCCGTTCGGCGTGCCAAGCTTGGGAAGGCAAGTTTGCGGAATCTCAGAAAATTCGAGATAGAACTCTAATCGACCGCGATGCTATTGTCGCTTTGGATAGAGTCAACCGGAATAAACTCGCACAGGTAGAACATAAGCGTGCGGAGCTAATCAAACTGCGAAGTGACGCACTTAAGATGAAACCAGCGGGTGACCTACCAGATGAACTAATTGATATCGGCGATTTGCTTTCGAAACAGAAGCAAATCAATCAGGTCATTATAGATCACACTGTAAGTTTGAAATCTATTCGGGAATATCGCCGTGAGAAGGTGAGGATAAAGGCAGATATAGCCCGCACTACCAATGAAATTGAAGCGTTGTATAAAAAAATCGAGATATCTAAGGCTGCAATAGATGTCCTTGGGCGAAATGGTGTTCAGCGCCGCATCGCCGAACAATGTCTGAATGAAATCACATTCGATGCTAACGATATACTCTCAGAATCCGGTGTCGATCTAAAAGTCGATTTGACTTGGACTCGCGAAGGAAGTGGCCTAGCCAAGACGTGCGATCGATGTGGCAATGCCTATCCAACATCGGCAAGAATTAAGGACTGTTCTCGATGTGGCGCATCTCGCGGCGCCAATATCATTCACTCGCTAGAAATTGGGCTGAGTGATAGATCGGGCGCGGCTGAGGACTTGGCGGGTATAGCGATTCAATTGAGTGTATCGAAATACATTCGCGGCGTTCGTGGTAGCGATTGGGGAACAATGTTGATCGACGAACCATTCGGCGCTCTAGATCGAAACAACCGTCGATCTCTTACTCGTGCGCTTCAGTCAATGATGTCATCGTTTGGCGTTGAGCAGAGTTTCATCGTCTCACACTCGGATGATACTCGCGTCTTTCCCGGTACGATATTGATTGAGCGTGATGGCAAAGAAAGTACTGTTCAAGTAATTGCGTTATGTCCGCTAAACAAAAAGGTAACGCGGGGGAGCGTGAGGTAGCTTCCTTGCTCCAAGTTTGGTGGGCTCAGATTGATCCTAGAGCGCAGTTTGCCAGGGTGCCATGTAGTGGGGGATGGGGCGGGCGCAACGTGGCTATACGCGAGGGATTCAGAGCATCGGGCGACGTCATGTGCACCGATGCAAGGTTCCCATTTACCGTCGAAATCAAGCGAAGGGAATCGGGATGGTCTTGGAATAATTTTCTAGCTGGTAAACGCTGTGCCGTTTGGCAATGGTGGAGGCAGGCTTGCAAAGAAGCGGATGAGCAAGACCTAGAGCCATCCCTATGGTTTCGGAAGAATCGAGATCCATGGGTTGTTCTATTTAGTATGGATTACATATTGGATTCTCATCCGAATTTGGAGTGTCATACTATTCCGCACGATTGGCTTGGGAAGGAAATATACGCTGCTCTAGATGGCACGGTGTTTCCCATTCCGTTTTGGGGTTCCGTGTTCCTTGAGTTCGATCCCAGAGAATTCCGACGGGACACCGGTGCCCCGTCAAAGGTAGTTAAATGTCGATTTTTACGCGTGCCATATACAAGTTTGCGGAAAAAATCGCCGGTACGTTTTACGAAGGCCCTAGTACGCCTGAGCGTATTTTCGATCAAGTCGTCGATTTCGCCAATGCGCACCCGCACGCTACTCGCGCGCATTGGATCGTGTTCGCACAAGAGCACGCGTCGATTTGTTACAGAAGCGGATATGTGCGTGGAATCGAATACATAGATCGAGATATTGAAGAACGGAAATCGTTGTCTTCAATCGATCCCGATTATGTGGTTGCTGCTCTCAACCCGGCGTGGGGCAACCCATATCGCCCCGCGGTTGTGGTCGATACATCCGGCGAGCCTGAAGACTTGGATTTGCAAGAAGCCGAAGAAATAAGAGCGTTGCTAAAATCTGTGATGAAATTAGGTGAAAATGGCTGCCGATTTTGAAACTTGCAGGTCGTGGGCGAGCAATAACGTTTGGTTGTTCAATAAGACACTCGGGATGATCGGGCAGATAGATGAGTTCTACGACGGCGTAGATAAGGTGTACGTTTCTTCGGTTAACTCTAAGCCAGTTACTGAACCAGTTATTAAATTCAAGTCAGGCGACGCATTCCTATTCAATAAATCGATTCTATATGCGCTTAATAACTCAGATATGGGGCTATACCGGTTCATGACCGATGCCCTCAGAGATTTGGTATCGAATCTTGCTCATATGGCATCAACCCGTAAAGTGCCGATTGGCATGTTTTTCGATATGTTGATCCTGGTACTTCGGGCTCAGACGAATAAGATTCAAGAGCCGAGGAATCATGAACCTTGAACCAGCTGTTACCCCTATTCGTGTGCACAATACTATTGCGGCTGTTGTCGAAATGTATGCAGCAATATTGCGTGATATTTCACAGCAAATAAGTACGTTGTTGCTTGACAATGAAGCACTCAGGCAAGCTGATAAAGTCCAACGTGCCACTATCGAAGTGTTGAAGCAGAAACTTTTGGATAAAAATGCCTTCGAATCGCAGTGATTGGGAACAGTGGTCGCCACCATGGAATTTGCACACTATTGGGCGATACTCACCACGAATTTTCGATGCAGATAGTGGCATGTATGAGCCGCAACATTACACACTTGAGTGCAATATCTGTAGTGAGAGACGTGGGCCAATGCTGTGCACTTCTGGCGATGTATGGCGAACAATTGTTCTATTTGCTCGTGTTCATTATCACCAAGATCCGTTGACTGGGGTTTATGTAGATGCGAAAGAATGAATTGGCTGTAGCGATGATTCAAACGATGATTTTGAAAAATTGTATGCGCGTAGGGCAAAAGGAACTAGACATCGTTGAGTATGCCTACAACATACCGGACGAAATGTTTCCAAGAGAATTGGACGTTTCCGAGTGTGTTCTAGCTGTATGGAAGTGGAAAATGTTGGGCGAGCATTGCCCCGAATGGATCGAACAATCGTCTCACCCGCAAGGCTATCGCCTGCATCTTGACAACACGCATCATGTTGATAAGTGGTGGTTCAAAGCGTTTGGAAATATCAGCACTTGCCCGTCAACGTGTCGCGCGTTGTTCACTGAGCCACCTATTGAGTCAATCGTTGTCCCGAAAAGAGATGTTGATGATTTTTGCTCATGGGCTGCTCAATTTGATGGTTGGGACGAAGCTATTCGGCATTTCCAAGTTGAGCCATGTTAAATTCGACGGGACACCGGTGTCCCGTCAACTAATCTGAAAGGACGGCATTATGCCCTCACTACCAGCGTATCTCATTAATCCTGTTATTGTTGAGACAGATCAGGGCCCACTTTCGTTGAAAGCTGGCGCAAAAATCGCAGATAGTACGACGCTTGCGGCTGTCCAAGCTGTAGGCTGCCAAGTGTTTCCAACGGACGATCCCGTTCTCTCCGCGGCCGTTGCCCTTGTACCAAATTACGTTGCCAAAGGGCGCAATGAAGAAGAGCTTGGGAGAATGGTTTGGTCTGCCGCCATTGCTAGCGCAGGCGCTACTCAAAAGTTTACGCTATACCCTGCTATTGCGACCACTTCGGCTGCATACCCGTTGCAACCTGCCCCGGCCGGTCATGCCGGTACTCTATTTGGCGCTACCATCGCATTTTTGGTACAACCTGCTAGCGGCGAGAGTATCGTTGTTCAAGTTCAAAAAAACGGATCTAATATAAGTGGGGCGACGGTTACTTATTCACACTCGGGTGCGAATAGCACTCCTTTTGTGTCTATTACTATTCCGAATATCAAAGGTGTCACGTACATTGCGACCGATTATTTCGATGTCAATGTCACGTATACCGCTGGTAGCACGCCAGCTATGACCGGCAAATTCTCGTATGCAAACATGGTCATGATCGGTCAATGAATCGAAGGTCCCATTATGGAGGCGTATCAAAGAGACGATCTTGATTTTTTCGTGACCCCCGCATATGTGGTAGAGGCAATTTTGCCGCATCTTGCGCTAGGTGGTCTTGTTCTAGATCCATGCGCGGGCGAGGGCAATATTCTAGACGTTGTTTCCGACATCATCGGTGTCTCAAACGTTATCGCGTATGAGATAGACCCTACTCGCGCAGCGGTTTGTGATTCAAAGGGATACACAGCTATCAACAGAATCGATGAAGGTGTTGCGGCCTTTGAAAAAACAGTGTGTAGGGATGCACTTAGCTCGAAGCCGTGGCATTCTGTCGATCTGGTTATCATGAACCCGCCTTATCGTCGTGCTCAGGAATTCGTAGAACGCGCTTGCGATGAAATGTCATCTACTAACGGGACGGTTGCAGCCCTTCTTCCACTCACATGGGTTGAATCGATCAAGCGATATGAATTCCACCGAGTATGTCCTGGCGATTTTTATTTTATGGCGCAACGGCCTAGTTTTACCGGTGACAATAAGACTGATTCTGTTGGATATATGTGGGCAATCTATGGTCCTGGTAGAGGCGGAAGATGGTACCCGCTTACACTTGAGAAATCTAAGTCGAAACTTACTCGACTTCCGTTTGGTTTTTGACGGGACACCGGTGTCCCGTTGGAGTATTGGCGCATGGGCAAGCAAACATCTCTAACCCTGAATTCATTCGTTTATCACTTGTTTCTGGCGATGTCGCTTTGGCGTACGTCTTCGTGGTCATTTCAGTCATGGAAATTCCACGAAGTGTTCGACAAGCTATCTGACGACATACAGCGGGAAGCTAAGTCTTATAAACTATTTGTAATGTTCTCCATACGACTTCATCCGATTACGCATATCTCTCCCGCGCTAGCAGAAGCCGTCGATGAAGCTATTCGCCGGAAAGTGGCGGTTGAGACGGCCGATTCTGTCGAGGTAATAATTAATAGGCCTGTGGCGATACAGGGGCTCATGTTTGCCCCTGGTGTATCCGGTCTATATGAGCGTCTTTCCCAAAACCTCGTCCAATACTATTCGGAGTCATTATGGCCTGGGCGCCTGGACAACCAGCACACCGTGGTAAACGACACATTGGGTGTTTTACTCCGGAAGACACTCGGGTACATAGTGAATGGGTTGCCGATCAGATGACGATGGGTGTCTCGTCATCTAAGATTAGAAAACTAGCGAAGGCATCTGGTCTTATGACCGCTAGTAGAGCGGAAAAACTTTATTTCATAATTGCTAAGCAATGGGCGGAGGCGGAGAAGAAAAATAGAGAGAATGTCCGGGCTATCACCTTGGAACAGATAGACCGATATATCTCAGAATGCGAAGGCATCCGTATGCCTAATGGCGTTTGGCGAGTGAAGCCTAATCATGGCGCTCTTGCTAAGTATCTTGACATGAAAAATCGTATATACGGACTATACGAGCCTATCAAAATTGATGTCAATATTTCGGTTAACGCAACGCTCCAAAGTATTACAGCAGCGCTTACACCGGAGCAAATCGACGAACAACTTCAATTCGTGAGAGATATGCAGCGCAAAGCCGAGCTATTCGAACAGATGCAGGTTTCTCCACAATTGCCGCCTAAAAAAGACGAGTAGGCATTATGGCAATGGAATCACTCACGCAGCAAGACGTGCTCAATTTGCACGCGTATCACCTTCTTAAGGCGGCGGAAGCTCGCAAGAATATTGTCGCATTCTTTGAATATGTAATGCGCGATTTCACGAAACAGAAGCCCATTAAACTAGCCCCACATCAACATGTCGGGCTAGAATTCATATTGGCGCATGATAATTGTGTATTGATTTGGCCCGCCGGATTTTCAAAAACGTTGTGTGTTGCTGGGCTCATTCTGTTCGATATGGGGCACGACCACACTACGCGCGGCGCGATAGTATCGGCTTCTCAGACGCAAGCCGAAAAGATTATTTCCATCGTTCGAGATTACATTGAACGCAGTGCGGAGCTACGTCTAGTTTTTCCGGACCTGTGCCGTAGCAGGGTAACTACTGCACAGTGGACACAAACCGCTATCACTATCGATCGCCCTAGTGGCATCAAAGACCCTACGCTAGCGGCGTACGGAATAGACTCGGCCGCCGTTATCGGCTCCCGTCTCAACAGAGTCTACATTGATGACATTTTGAATGCCGAAAACACGAACACCAAAGAGCAACGAGACAAGGTTACCAATTGGGTTGAGAGTTCTATTCGGTCGCGTCTAGACCCGAAAGGGTCAAGAATGATGATCACGAACACGCCATGGAAAATCGACGATTTGGTGAGTAGGTATCGCGATAAAATTGGCTGGGCCACTATGACGTTTGACGCGTACGGCGATGTCTACGTACAAGATAGTCGCGAGAATATCGAAAAGGGTATTTTCTGGGATTCCGAGCTTCTAAGGCCTGCATCTAGTGGGCTCAATGACAACGCGTGCAGGCTAGTCGCCCACGATCCCGACCCACGTAACGAGACAGTGCTATGGCCCGAAATGTTCTCATTCGAGGAACTAGAGCGGCGTCGGTCGGAAATGATTCCGTCGATTTTCAACCAGATTTATCGGTGCATTTGTCGCGATGATGATTCATCTATTTTCAAGATGGAGCACATTGCGAAATGCATGAAGCTGGCGGCCGACGAAGGTATTCATAGTCTCGTGTCTAGATACGATGGGGCCGAGTTTACTG
>Ga0137393_10002405_pt1 | contig 12123 bp, 11 predicted proteins | sample 15con2h34BmetaG_FD_101396 | JGI IMG/M metagenome (GOLD analysis project Ga0137393, IMG submission 101396) | Vadose zone soil microbial communities from Angelo Coast Range Reserve, California, USA - 15con2h3.4B metaG | ecosystem: Environmental > Terrestrial > Soil > Vadose zone > Saprolite...
GTTGTGGCAATCGAAGACGGTCGCCCAGTTCCACGTGGTATCGGTGCTCATGGGCGGATCGACGTAGTCATCGGGGAACAGGATCGAGTGCGAATACCACCATTCCATGCCCTGAAAGCCGCCACTCGCATCCTGAGATAGCTGCAGGTCGTTGCGCTCATTGATGCCGCTGCCGGCGACGTTGCTGTCGCCCGGTTTGGTATGCAGGCGCACGCCTCTCATACCGGCAGCTTCCACGAGCGAGGCGCGGCCCGCCACCTTTGCCTGCTCCGCAAAACCGCACTCGGTCCACGATCTCTGGAAAGTGCAGAAGTATTTCGCCGCGGAGGGGTTGGGTAGCGTGACCGCCTTTTGCGCCCACCCATCCGGCGCCAAAAAGAAAACTATGTCCAACACAACTGCTGCGAGGGCGGCGAGGGATATGGCGAGCCGCATGGCCGTTTGAGGTGCCGTAAATAGTCCGATTCTCGATCCGTTTCCGTGAACCGACACCGAGTCCTGCGACCCGACGGAATGAGCCAAACGGACTAGAGGCAGGCAGGCAACCTCCCGCATCATTTAAATGCGGCGCCGTTAAGCTCGCAACACGATTGGAAGGGGCAATGACTGTCTTCCGAAGCTTCAGCACGGAATCGGAGAACCATACTGCACTCGGCGCTCATCCGGACGATGTGGAATTGGAGCTCGCACAGAATCAGTGTATGCCGACCGTCTACTTCGAAGACCTGCAAATGGGGTCCGTGTTTCTCGGTCTGGAATGCGTCTGTGATAAGGACGAAATGCTCGAGTTCAGCCGTCGCAACGATCCTTGGCCCTTTCACATCGACGAAGTCGCGGCTGCACGTTCGCCATTCGGCGGTCTGGTTGCCAGCGGCGGTTACATCATTACCTTGTGGTACCGCTCTCTCGTCGAAATCTACAACACTCCGAAAGCGACCTGGGCATTTCTGGGTGGTCTTGACTGGAAGCTCAAATTCCGTGCCCCGGTTCGTGCGGCCGACACCCTCCGGGCGAGAGTGACCGTCAGGGACAAACGGCTTTGGATCAAGCCTGATCGAGGCATGGTGACGCTCTTCAATGAGATCCTGAATCAACGATCCGAGGTCGTGTGCACCGTCGAGGTGATGGTGCTGCTGGCCACTCGGGCAGAGGCGCCCCAGAGCTCATGAACGCGGACTTTGATCAAGCAAAGCACGCCGTGTCTGAGACGCCCTTCATCGTCACGATAGACACCGAGGGCGATGATCTCTGGGCATGCCCGCGGGAAATCACGACCCGCAACGCGGAGTACCTGCCTCGTTTCCAATCGCTCTGCGAGCGGTTCGGTTTCAAGCCGGTATACCTCGCCAACTACGAGATGGCGATGTCCGACATTTTCGTCGATTTCGCCCGCGACGTGGTTGCCCGCGGCGCCGGCGAAGTCGGGATGCACCTGCACGCATGGAATTCGCCGCCGCTCAAGCCGCTGACCAGCGACGATTTCCGTTTTCACCCTTACCTGACCGAATATCCCGAGGCGGTGATGAAGGAGAAGATCAGGACTCTTACCCGCCTCCTCGAAGATCGGTTTGATCAAGCAATGATCAGTCATCGTGCCGGGCGCTGGGCTTTCGACGGCCGCTATGCCGCCATGCTGATTGACGAGGGATATCGCGTGGACTGCTCTGTGACCCCGGGTGTCGATTGGCGCGGCAATCCCGGCGATCCCCGCGGGAACGGCGGTTCGGACTACACGGCCTTTCCGGATCGGCCCTACTTCCTCAGTCCCTCGGACATCTCGGTACCGACGACCGGCGGGCTGCTGGAGGTGCCGATGACAACCCGCCCAAGCAGCCTCTATCGGACAGCACCCTGGGCATATCGCATCCCATTGCTGCGCCAAGCCGCCCACAGGGTATCGCCACAGCTCAGCTGGTTGTGCCCGACTCCGCTTCTCGAAGAGCCTAATCTGAACGCAATGTTGGAAGTGGCTCGCGCGGCGCGAGCTGAGCGCGCAGCTCATATGGAGTTCATGCTGCACTCTTCGGAGCTTATGCCGGGCGGCAGTGCGATTTTCCGCAACGCATCGGATATCGACCGCCTGTACGAGCACCTGGAGATTTTGTTCGAGGATCTTTCCGCATGGTGCTGCGGCGTGACCCTGAAGGAAATCCACGCGCGAGCAAGAAATGGAGAACGTTCCAATGATCCGCATTGACGGTCGCGGTGCGGTTTACGGAGAAGTTTGGTACGACGAGGAGCCGCTTGGCGATCCCGGAGTGGATATCGTGCTGTACAGACATAGAGATGCTCCCATCGCAGATGCCCGAGCCACCCCGTTTCTCTCCTTGGTAACCGATCTCTCAGTCCCGGAAAGCGCGATCACGGAGAAATTCGGCAAGCGTTGCCGCGACTACATCAGACGCGCCGAAACGAAAGACGGGTTTCGAATGGACTTCATCATCGACCCGGAAGGCAGGTTGGATGAGTTCCGCGCATTCTACGACGCATTCGCGAAACAAAAATCGCTCGTGCCCTCCGATCGTCAATGGCTGGTTGCCGCCTGCACGGCCCGTCAGCTCGTACTCACGTCGGCCTCTCAAATTGGTGAGGCATTGGTCTGGCACGCCTACGTCATGTTCGGTAAAACTGCACGACTCCAATACTCGGCCTCTTGTTTCAGAAACAGGGATAACGACTACCGCGCCCTGGTCGGGCGAGCCAATCGCTGGCTTCACTGGAGAGAGATGCTGCGGTTCAAGGAGATGGGGATCGAGCGCTACGACTGGGGGGGCCTCTTCGAGGATGAATCCGTACCTGAACGCGCCGGAATCAACACCTTCAAAAAGGCCTTCGGCGGGGAGCAAGTGCGCACGTACGACTGCACACTGCCGGTGACCCTTAGAGGTCGCGTCTATCTTCCCCTTCGCAACGCTTGGCGGCGCCTGAATCCCGCATAGCCAGACCGGCGGCTCGCCGCCCATGAAATAAGGAAGGGATAGTCATGGATCGAATTCCGGTACGGCGAGCTTCGCTGTCGTCAGCGGGGTCCAGGGGCTGGCTCAAAGAGATCAATCCCGATCTTTTTCACGGCGGGTGTTCTGAACGAAATACTGCTTCCAAACCACTTCACACATCCCGCATAGCCGATTCTCGCTCCTTCACTTTTACCTCACATCTTGACGACGATGGCGGCGTTGTGAGCACTCAACGGAATCGAAGTTACCGCAGGGAGGTCGCCCGGCGGCGATGGCAGATTGTCGTGCGTGCGCTGCCGACATGGATTCGGAATGGCTTGGCATGCTGGCGGCAGAGTCACCGAGGCCACGTCGTTGGGAGTCGGGTTGACGTACACATAGCCTTTCTCGAACTCCCGCCAATAGACATTTACCGGGCCATTTGACGTGTCAATCGGCGTCACGGCATAGGGCCCGACCGACTTGCCCAGGTAGATCGTCTCGTATTCGTCGTACCACCAGATCCTGTCGTAACCGCTGCCTCCGTTGAACATGAAGTAGGAATTGTTGAGCTGATCGTTCTTGGTAAGGAGGAAGGATCCGAGCGAGTACCAAAGGGTCTGCCAGAAGGTAACGGGTTGGCCCCAGTTGTCCGTCCCGGCTTGACCCTCCAAGAGTTTCGTGTGGCTGATCATGGCAACATCGGAGTTCCCGATTGCGGCCATGGTGTCGACTTGGCGTTTCCAGTCCTCCTCCGGGTAGAACTGCACGTCGCGGACGCCCCACATCACGGCGAAGGCGCCTTCCTCAAGGAGCACGTCCGGAGGGCTGGCGCTGGCATCGAGATCACGCCAAGCGGCGCTCCCGTCGACCGTCCTGGTCTCGCCCCTGTTGCACCACAGCTTTTGGCCGTACACGTGCAGCCCGGCCGTGATCGTGCCCGTGAAGGAGTTCATGGCGCCGGACCACTGGGCGTTCGTGGGATATTTTGCAGGGACGCCAGAATACCCCCCAAAATCGATCGCTATGCAGCTATCGGCAAAGACGCCATCCGCGACCCATTTCTGCCCGGCGGCGTCCACGCCGTCGACGATGTCGGCCTTGACGGCTGTCAGCCAGTACGACTGATAGGCGGCCGCGCCGAAGTCCATGAGGTTCCAGTACTGATTGGCGGTGACGTTCGAGTAAGCCGTGTTATAGATGCGATTGCCCGCGGAGTCGAGCAGGAACAGCTCGGGATGATCGCCGTTCAGGCTCCCCATGGGGTGTCCCCGCGAGACGTCGTAACGGTCGACGTCGTTGAGGTACGCCTGGGGCGTGCCGTCGTGATAATTGGAGTCCTCCGTTCCCGTCTCGTAGAGGAAGATCTGCACATTGGGATTGAAGGATTTGATGGCCGCCCAGGAGGTATTTGTACCCGGGCTGATCTCGTTGTAGCGGAAGCGGTCGATCTCGATGCCGCTAAATTTCGCGAGCTTCGGCGCATCGTCGGCGACCAGAGCCGGACCTTCGCCCAGATAGACGAGGAAGGCGGGAATGAACTTGCAGGATCCGAAAGAGGAGGTGGGATTGGCGACGGTGATCGTGACCGGCGCCGAAGTGGTCACGTTGCCCGCCGCGTCGCGGGCGACCGCCGTCAGAGAGTACGACCCGTTCGCGACGTTGTTGGTGAACGCGGTGATCGCGTAGGGAGCGGCCGTGTCCTCGGCGCCCATGTCGACGCCGTTGTACTTGAACTGGACCCCGACGACGCCCGTGTCATCGGACGCGCTGGCCGTCACGGGGATCGTGCCGCAGACGGTGGCACCGGACGCCGGAGAGGTGATAGCCACCGTTGGCGGGGTTGTGTCCGTTTGAGCCGCGCAAGCCAAAGCCGCGGTCAGGAAAAACGCAAAGATGAGCGCACGCGACGCGACGCTAATACTTACGGGTAAGAGAAGATCGGAACGCATAATCTTGGCCCCATAGGAAGGACTAAAAACTAGGGAGCACCCCGGCGCATCACAGCGCCCGAAGGAGTCTCACGTCACGTCTTTTGTACGTCAGTAATATTGAGTCCCTTTTTCGACGTAATGGGCCATTCGGGCTAGAACTCATCCCAAAAATCGAAAACTCTCGCTGCTCGAAGACGAAAGCCAGAAATGACCTTCCCAGCGATGCGTGCCCGCTAAACCTTCTTCGCGTGCACGATACGGTGCCATCCCCAAAGCCGACCCAGCGCCCTACGCAAGTTTCTCGGCAACACCCGGCCCAGCACGCCCCAGTGTCGGTGATCGAAAAAATCCACCTTGTTGTCGATGATTTGAAACGCTCCTAATAGCTCCGCCGCCTCCGCCGCGCTGTAGACTCTGGAATAAGGGTTGTCCGGTCCATCAGTATTGCGACTCAGCCACTCCTCGTCTGTCATTCGCTTCTGCTGCCTACGCAGCTGTTTGTGACGTTCCAATTTCTCACGCGGGAATCCGATCCGCTGAAGCAACGAAACTGCCCCCGGCACCGACAAGACAGACAAGCCGAGTTTGCGCATGAACATGATTTCAACGACGTAGTTGATCGACGCGCGGTTGTAGAGCATGACGAGCAGTTCGCCGCCAGGCTTGAGAACCCTGCGGATTTCGGCGACGGCTTTTTCAACTTCGGGGATGTGGTGCAGCACCCCGAACGAATACACCACATCGAATGTGCTGTCCGGGAAATCGAGTGATGTCGCATCGCACTGCAGCGCGGCACCGGCGAGCGAGAAGACGCGCAACGCCTGCGATGTTGCCTCCGTCGATCCCCGATCGACATTGATGCCGGTATAGACACCTCCCCTGCCGATGATGTTGCGTGCGTCAGTGCCTACGCCGGACCCGATCTCGAGAACCCGCTTCCCGCGCCAATCGATCCTTGAAATGATCTCGAGAATGTGCGGCTGAAGCTCGTAGCGCCAGCGCTCAATATCCAGAAAATATTCCCTCGACAGCCGGTCTCGATCGCTCAGATCCGAATCACAGGGCTTGTCACCCCAGTACTTGCGAACGCGTGCCTGAGCCAGAACGCTATCCATGATCAACTTCTCAGAGATCCTCCGGGGTTCTGTCGCCTGCGTTCCTTGTCACCCGCCGTATACCCAGGGCGTATCCGCCATGGTCAAGGGACGGGCCTGCTCCCGGCATTCGGCTTCCACCACCCGCAGGATCACCACCGCATGATCTCCGTCGGTATCCACAATCCGTTCAACCTGACATTCGATGTACGCGGGCAAGTTGCGCAACACCGGCGCAGCGGTCCTTCCCTCCATGAACGCTTCGCCGTTTATCTTTCCGCACACCGCGCAGGTCGGGAAGAAAAACCTGCGAGCGATTTCTTGCTGCCGGTCGCCCACGATGTGCAGCACGGCGGTCCGGCTTTCCGCAAGGCATCTGAACACATTGCTGTCCGTGCGGACCGCCGCCATGATGAGTGGCGGCTTGAACGACGCCTGGGAAACCCAGCTTACCGTCGCAGCCCCGTAACGATTCTCGCTCCGCGACGTCAGCACGTACACGCCGTTTGACAGCAGCCGCAACGTCTTCTTTCTCGTCTGCGCGTCCATATCGTCAGCTCCGATCTGTCCCCTCACCGCGCCCTCGAGTCAGCGGTTCCCGTTTCCCACGCATCGCCTGTGGACGCTTGGTGTTTCGGGATGAATAGGCGCAATCTCTTGCGTTGCGTTTCAAGCGGCCTCCCGACACGATCTTCCGGTCCGGCGCCACCGCTCGTCCTCGAGCGCCACGTGCTCGCTCGCGAGGAGGTCGAACAGCAGGCGATCGTGCGGCCGGCCGTCGATGTAATGACATTGCCGCTGCCTGCCGATGAAACGGAAGCCGACGCGTTCGATGATCTTCAGCGAGGGGTTGCCCTCGGCCACCCACGTATTGACCGAATACAGGCCCAGCTCCCGGAATACGACAGTCATGAATCTCGACGCAGCGAGCGTCCCATAACCTCTGTTGCGGAAAGACTTGTCGCCCGCCGCTCCCCAAAACGTCCCGGTCTTGAAGGTGCGATCAACGCCGTTCAGCCCGACGATCCCGATGAGGGTGTCGTCGCGCCCTGAGGTATAGACTCTAAGAAAATGGGTGGGTTGCTGCGCCAAGATCTTGAGTAGCGCAGGTGTGACGGGTTGTCCTCCGCTGCCGAAATCCAGCCACTGATGGTTCTCTTTCTTCCCCAGCCAGCCCGCGGCCAACTCGAGAATCTCGGACGTGTCGAGGGGTAGCAAATTCATTTCGCTCGATACGGCATTTCCGGACTTCGACAACGCGCGGCGCGGGCGAAAGTCGATCCCACGGCGCTTGGGAGGCAGCGGGGGGCTCGGGCGATCCGCGCCGAACGACGCCTGCCCGCGAGATCGAACCGAACGATCGGTTCGCCGAGCGCCACGCACTCTGAGACTCCGTTCATGGTGCAATGATGACGCAGTCTGTTGACAGAGGTTTTGCATTTCCTGAGGCGAAACGTAGTCCGATTGCGGGCGACGCATAGTCCGATCGAATCTGCGGTCGATTTCGCTCCGCCGGATGACGCGATCAAGCCAGCTTCCCTGGCTATGGGGTCTCGCGTGCACGGCCGTCACTCCGGATGAGCCAAATGCTCTTCGCAAACCGCTTCCCTATGCGATCTTTCAATCCGGCGCCATCGCTCCCCGTCGAGCTCCCGGTGCTCGGGGGCGAGGAGATCGAACAGCAGGCGATCGTACGGCCGGCCATCGATGTGGTGACACAGCCGCTGCCTGCCGATGAAGCGGAAGCCGAGGCGTTCTATGGTCCGAAGCGACGGGTTATGTTCCACGGCCCATGTATTGACCGCATGAAGGCCGAGATTGCGGAACGCAAGGGTCAAGAGCCTTGAACTGGCGATGGTCGAATATCCCCGGTTGCGGAAGGATTTCTCTCCTGACACCCCCCAGAACGTCGCGGTCTTGAAGGCGCGATCGACGCTGTTCAGCCCGACCAATCCGACGGGAGTGTCGTCGCGGCCCGACGTATACACCCTCATAAAATGCGTTTCCCTCTGCGTCATGATCTTCAGCAGGGCAGGCGTGACGGTCTGCCTTCCGTTGCCGAAATCGAGCCACTGGGAATTCTCTTTCTGCGCAAGCCACCCCGCGACAAGCTCGATGATTTCGGGCCGGTCCAGCGGCAGCAGTTTCATGTTTCAACGCCCCGTGCAGCGGAGGAAATTTCGGCGACGCCCCAGAGCGCTTCGTACGCAGCGAGCAGCTTGGGCGTCTCGTGGCGCCATTCGAGTTCGTTTTCCACGCGCCTGCGCCCGATTTCGCCCATCTCCGAGCGCTTGACCGGATCGTCCAGCAGCTCGACGAGCTTCGTCGCAAAATCGAACGCGTCGTTTCTTTTCGCGTAAAGAGATGCATTGCGAGCCGAGTAGCGTCCTTCCGTGAGATCGAACTGTACGATCGGCTTGCCGAGCGCCATGTACTCCATGATTTTGTTCATGGTGGACTTGTCGTTCAGTTCGTTCGCCACATCAGGATTCACGCAGACGTCGGCAGTGTTGAGCATCGCAAGCATTTCGCCGTCTGCCACGCGGCCCGTGAAAGTCACATAGCCCGCGACGCCCAGCTTCGCCGCGAGGACCTTCATCTCTTCGAGCGAGGTGCCACCTCCCACCAGGCCGAAGTGAACGTCGCTGCGACCGAGACGGAACACGATGTAGCGCACAGCTCGCAGCAAGTAGTCGATGCCTTCCTGCTTCCCCATCGTGCCGACGTAACCGATCAGGTAACGGCGCCCGCATTTGAGCCGCTCATCCGGAGGCAGGATCTTAAGGCGTTCAAGGCTCGGGCCGCTGCGCACCACGAACACACGCTCGGCCGGCATGCGGCCGCGCCCCACCGCGATGCGCCGGTAGGACTCGTTGGTGGCGATCGACACATCTGCGGTGCGAAAAGTCCAGTACTCGAGCTTCAGCATCAGGCGATGGAAGAAATCACGCCGGCCGAACTTCGCTTCGTAGAGCTCGGGATTCAGATCGTGGTGATCGAACACGAACTTTTTTCCGAGCAGCTTGAAAAATCCGCCGATCAGGAAGAGCAGGTCTGGTGGATTGCACGCGTGAATGACGTCGAAGCCGCGCGTGAAGAGCACGCGACAAGCGAATGCAAAGGTCCAAGCGAGCGCAATTGCGTATTCCACCGCGTACCCGGCTGCGCCCGATGCCTCGACTGGCAGGTGGTAGCGGTAGATGTGGATCCCCTCGATCGCCTCGAACCTGTGATTGCAGCCGAACCCGGCGGGACAGATGATCGAGACCACGTAACCGGCGTCGCGCAGCGTCGTCGCCTCCTGCCAGACGCGGCGATCGAATGGGCAAGGGAGATTTTCGACCAAGATCAATATGCGTCTTGGCCGGCTCATGCCTGCTTTCGCACTCATCGGCCGATGTCTCTCTCGATGATGGGGGTCTTCCCGGCGTTGATGAAATCAACCTTCCTCGTCTCCGGGTCGACGCCGATGACTTCGTGGCCTTCCTTTGCAAGGCAGGCCGCTGACACGGTCCGGACGTAGCCGAGCCCCAGCAGGCTGATTTTCATGATCGATCTTCCATGCTCACCGCGGGAATCACGCGTCTCAAGACGAGAATGTGCGGCTGCTTTGGCCGAACATGCGCCGCCATCCCATGCAAGGCCAGGCAACCACTCCCCATAGACTGATGAAGTTTGTTGACACCCGTTCTGCATTTTGACGGTGTCGCATAGTCCAGTCGGACCAGCACGTCAGGCGCTTTTAGCGGATCCTTGGATTTTGGCCTGGGCGCGCATGGCGAATTGGTACGCTTGGTCCAGCACCGGGGTCACTTTTCGCTCCGTGTAACGCTCGACGATCCGCGCCTGCGCGGCGGCAGCCATGCGAGCGAGCAGGTTACGGTCGCCAGCAAGGCGGATCATGCGGTCGGCCAGCATCGCCGCGTCACCCGCGGGAACGATGAAGGAACATTCGCCGTCCGGGCCCACGACCTCCGGGACCGCGCCCACCGGCGTTACGATGGCGGCACAACCGAGCGCCATGGCCTCGAGCAGCATGTTGGGAAATCCCTCGCTGCTGGAGATCTGGAGGAAAACATCGGTATGGCGAAGCGTCGCCAGCGCCTCGTCGTGGGAAAGGAAGTCGAGCACCCTGACGTGCCGGTCAATCCCGGAGTGCGCGATTTCCTTGCGCAGTGGAACGGTGACAGCCATCAAGGTAATTTCGACCTTTACGCCTCGCCCAACCAATTCCCGAACCGCATCCAGCAGCACATAAGCGCCCTTGAGCTTCGGTGCCTCGCCGCAGCAAAAAAGAAAGCGCGGCACCCCGGACACTGGGAAAGATCGCTTCTCCACCAGGGTTTGAGGCACGAAATTATTCAGGATGACCGTCGAGCCGGTGTGCCCGAGGCCGGCGATGTAATTCTTCCAGTACTCCGACTGCACCACGAGCACCGAGGGCTGGCGCAGCGTCCACCGAATTGCGGCACGTGCCCTTGCCCCAGAAGATTCCCAAAATTCGTTGAAGGAGCCGCCAATTCGAAGCACCACGGGGCGGCGAAGAATCTTCCCTATCAGTGTATAGAGCGACGCTTCCCAGAAAGCCTGAAAGTCGCTCGCCTGGATCTGGATGACTTGCGGACGGCGCGCCGCGAGAACGCCGGGGTAGATGACCAGGTGCCAGAGCGTGATAAGAAGACCTTGAGCAACGCGCTTCGAACCGCCACGGAACACGGCGAAGTAGCCGTAATTGTCGCCCTTCACGTTCCGTTTGCCGGGGCGTGAGGTGGTAAAGGGAATGAAGTCGTATTTTTCCTTGAGCGACGAGCCGACCACGTTACGCATGAAAGTGGTGACGCCACCTTTGGTCGGCGGCCACGGGCCAACCATCAAGACCTTCGGGCGGGTTGCATTCATGCGGCAAGAGCGTCGGGGCCGACTTGGTAGCGGCCGCACCAGGTCTCGAACATGAGAAGCGTCCAAAGCGCGAAGCTCCAGTCGCGGGTGAGACGGGTGTGCTCCCCGATGATGCGCTCCAGCGCTTCGCGATTGAACACGTGACCCACCATGGCGCCGGGCGCCAGCAGTTTCTGGCGGATGTAGTCGTTTAGGCTGTCCTTGAACCAGTGACTGAGCGGAACGGAGAATCCCTGCTTCTTGCGCCAGAGGAACTCCGCGGGAAAGTAGCGCTCCATGGCCTTGCGCAAGAGATATTTCTGCCGGCCCCGGGGCAGCTTGGTGTTGAACGTCACGCGATTCATCAACTCGGCAAGCCGATGATCGAGAAACGGCGCCCGCACCTCCAGGCTGTGCGCCATGCTCATGCGGTCCACTTTGACCAGCATATCGTCGGCGAGACTGACCGTCTGCTGCCAGAGCGTCATGCCGGCGAGCGGCGAAATGGCGTGATCGAACATGGGAGAGAAAAGCGCCCGATCATTCTCCGCGGTCGCGTGCGGGGCGAGATAGGGTGACATCCCGGCAAGATCGTTCCGGCGGAATACGACCTGCTGCTTGGCGACGAAGCGGTCGCCGGCTTCCAGCCCCGCATCTTCGATGTTGCGGGCGAGACGGAGACGGGCGACGCGTTTGCCCGCGTCGGATCCGGGCATCGACCGGACCGCGGCCGCGGCGAGGGAGCGGACGAAGCCGGGGAGCTTGCGCAGCCGCTCGCTCAATACGTGGCCGCGATAGGAGTCATAACCGGCAAACATCTCGTCGCCACCATCACCCGACAGGGTCACCTTGACGTGCTGGCGGGTGAGCCTCGACAGATACCACATGGGGAGCGCGGAGGAATCCGCGAACGGCTCGTCGGTGTGCCACGCGATTCTCTCGATGACCTCGACACTGCCTGGCTCTAGCAGGAATTCATGGTGGCGGGTGCCGAACCTATTGGCCACGTAACGCGCATATTCGCGCTCGTCGTAACGCGCCTCGTCAAAACCGATGGAAAAGGTCTCGAGCCGCTGGTCGCTCACTTCGCTCGCCAGCGCCACCACCGCGGAAGAATCGACGCCACCCGACAAAAAGAACCCGACCGGCACATCGGATACAAGGCGAAGCCGCACCGAATCCTTCAGGATTGCGAGAGCCTCTTCAATGATCGCCTTCTCGTCCGTGTGCTCTTCGGTCGGAATCGGCGGAGCCCAGTAGCGCCGTTCGTGCACGCGCGCA
>Ga0137393_10002406_pt1 | contig 12123 bp, 9 predicted proteins | sample 15con2h34BmetaG_FD_101396 | JGI IMG/M metagenome (GOLD analysis project Ga0137393, IMG submission 101396) | Vadose zone soil microbial communities from Angelo Coast Range Reserve, California, USA - 15con2h3.4B metaG | ecosystem: Environmental > Terrestrial > Soil > Vadose zone > Saprolite...
GACTATCCCTCGCTGGTCGCCGCCATGATCGGCCCGTCCTCGTTCAGGGATGTCAGCTGCCAGGGCGCCGACACGACGAACATGACCGGGCCCGAGGGGGTTGTCCTCGGCACGAACCCACCGCAGTTGCACGCGCTGGGCCGGGCCACCACCCTGGTGACCCTGGGGATCGGCGGCAATGACATCGGCTTCTCCGACATCGTCCTCGTGTGCAGCGCCCTGAGCTTCACCAACCCGTTCGGCTCACCGTGCAAGGGGCATTACACGTCGGGTGGCACCGACCGGCTGGCCCGGGCGGTCGCGCAGACCGGGCCCAAGGTGGCCGCGGTGCTAGCAGCCATTCACCGGCTTGCGCCGGCCGCGCGAGTCCTCCTGGTCGGTTACCCGGTCATCCTGCCCAACACCGGCCGCGGCTGCTGGCCGCTTGTGCCCTTCGCCTTCGGCGACGTGCCGTACCTGCGCGGCGTGGAGTTGAAGCTGAACCAGATGCTCGCCAGCGAGGCCTTGGCGCACGGGGCGATATATGTGGACACGTACAACGACAGCATCGGCCACGACATGTGCCAGGCGCCGGGGACCAAGTGGGTCGAGGGAATCGTGCCCACCTCGCTCGCAGCCCCCGTGCACCCGAATGCCCTGGAGGAGAAGGCCATGGCGCAACAGGTTTTCGCCACCCTGGGCTGACAGCGACAGGTTCTCGCCGCCCCAGGCTCACGGCGACAGGTCAGCGGCGGATCGGGGTCAGCGGCATTCTGATGGCGTCTGCGCGGGGGTGGCACCGAGGGAGCCGAGCAGGGCCAGCACCGGTTCGAGTTTCTCGTACAGGAACAGGACGGGGTCGGCTGGGCCGGAGGTCAGCGCCAGTGCGGAGCGCAGCGCCTCGGACGGCCCCGCCGCGGGCACGATCGTCATCCCTGGGCGGCCCGCCTCAAGCGCGGCCGTGATGAGCCGGGTCATCTCGCCCGGGGAACGCCCGCGCAGGTCGCCGTCCTCATAGACGACAACCTGGCCGAACCAGGCGGCCACGGTAGCGGCGGTCTCGGCCACGAGGTCGTCACGCCGGTCCCCGGGCAGGGTGATCGCCGCGACGGGATCGCCGGCCCACGCGTCGTGAAGCAGGCGGCCCATGGCGGCCAGCGCGGCCGCGTTGTGCCCGTAGTCCACCACGACCGGGCTGCCCCCCACCTGATAGATGTTGCCCCGGCCTGGGTTGGCCTCGGCGGGTGTGAACGTGGTCAGGGCCCGCCTGACGTCCTTCACGCTCACCCCGAGGGCGCGGCACGCCGCCACCGCGGCGAGCGCGTTCGCCACCAGATGCGAGGCCGAGCCGCCAAACGATCCTGGCAGGTCCGCCACGTCGAGCAGCAGGGTCTCCTGCCCGCCCCTGGTCTCCACCAGTTGGCGGTGGCGCAGCTCGCAGGTGATACCGCCGCTCATCCGGTGCGCCATGATGACCGGGTTGCCCGGCAACAAGCTGAAGAACCGGATCACTGGATGGCGGTCCTGCACGGCGGGCCGTGCGGCCAGCGCGGCGGTCCGGGGGTCGTCGGCGTTGAGCACCAGGCTGCCGCCCCGCTGAATCTCCTCCGCCACGAGCGCCTTGATGCCGGTGAGATCGTCGAGGTCATCGACACCGTCCGTGCCCAGGTGGTCGGCGGTGATATTGGTGAGGACAGCCACGTCGGCGCGGTCATAGCCGAGCCCGCGCCGGACGATCCCGCCCCGCGCGGTCTCCAGGACCGCGGCCTCCACCGTGGGATCGTCCAGCAGCATCCCCGCCGAGCGCGGGCCGGAGGCGTCCGCGCGGTGGATCAGCTGTCCGCCGGAGTAGACGCCGTCCGTGGTGGCCATGCCGACGCGCAGCCCCGCCTGCCGGAGGATGTGGCTGATCATGCGGACGGTCGTGGTCTTCCCATTGGTTCCGGTCACGGCCACGATCGGGATCCGCGACGGTGCCCCCGGCGGGTACAGCCGGTCGATGACCGGGCCCGCCACGTCTCTGGGTCGTCCGGCGCTGGGTTCGAGGTGCATCCGTAGTCCCGGGCAGGCGTTGAGTTCGATCACCGCGCCGCCGTCCGGCCCGGTCAGGATCGGTGCGGCGATGTCGGCCAGCCGGACATCGACACCACAGACGTCCAGGCCGGCGGCGGCTGCCGCCCGGCAGCACATGGCCGCCACCTCGGGATGCACCAGGTCGGTGACGTCGGCGGAAGTCCCGCCGGTGGACAGGTTGGCGTTCCGGCGCAGCGTGACCAGCTCACCGGCGGCCGGCACCGACCGTGGATGGCGCCCCTGCGCGGCCAGGTGATCGAGCGCCTGGTTGTCCAGCACGATGCGGGTCAGCGGCAGCGTGTGACCCTCGCCGCGCCGCGGGTCGGCGTTAGCCAGCGCCACCAGTGACTCAATGTCGTGGTGCCCGTCCCCGGTCACCGAGGCCGGCCGCAACCGGGCCGCGGCGATCATGCGCCCGTCCACGATCAGCACCCGGTAGTCAGTCCCAGGAACATATTCCTCAACGATCACTTCCGGGCCGGTCACGCTCGCCCGCTGGTAGGCGTCCATCGCGTCGGTCGCGGAGGTGACACCGACGGTCACGTTCGCCCCGTGGTTGCCGTTCCGCGGTTTGATCACCACAGGCCGGCCGATCTTGGTGTACGCCTCGGCCGCCTGCGCGGGACTGGTGGCCACCATCCCCTCGGGCACGGGCACCCCGGCCCCCGCGAGCAGTTGCTTGGCGAGCACCTTGTCCGAGGCGATATCCACCCCGACCGCGGAGGTCTGCTCGGTGAGCGCGGCCCATGCCACGCGCCGACGGCAGCCGTGGCCGAGCCGCAGCATGCTCAGGCTGCCGACGCGGCGGACCGGGATGCCCCGCCGACGCGCCGCGGCGGCGAGCGCGGCGGTGCTCACCCCGAGGGCCGATTCAGCGACCATCCGGGAAATCGCGTCGAGGTCGGGACTAGCGTGTCCGGAACGTTCGGAAAGAAGGTCTGTGACCAGGCGGAGGGCGAGGCGCAGCAGGTCCTCCGGGACCGGCGAGTCCTCGGGCTCGTCCTGCGGGCATTCCATGATCACGTCGTAGCGGCCGTCGGCACCGGCCCATTCGGTGCGGCCGAAGTGCACCGAGCGGCCGGCCCGCGCGGAGAGTTCGAGCGCTGTGTGCTCGGTGACGTGGCCGAAGTACGTGCCGCGGCCCATGGCCTCCAGGAAGCCGCCCGGCCGGCCGGCGGCGCAGTGATGCTCGGCGATCCCGGGCAGCACCGCGGTGAGGCGGCCGGCGAATCCAGGATAGTCCGAGGTCTCCTGGCCGGTCAGGCCGTCGAGTTCGAGCCGGGCGACCGTGACTGGGCGCGAGGTGTAGATGTTGGGGCCGCTCAGGCGGCGCAGGTCGATAAGCCGCACGTCTGTTCCCTCACTCGCTCGTGGTGGGCGGTGCCGGTGCTCAGTACCTGGTGTGCGCGGGGCCGATCGACGGCTCGCGCCGGACGATGTCAAAGACGCATCCGGCGGGCATGATGTGCAGTCGGACGCCGAAGAGGGTGATGGGGTCGCAGTCGCCCGCCGGGTGCACGACCGTGGCCCCCTCCGCGTCGGCCACGGTGGCCACTCCGCTGCCGAGCACCTCGAACCGGTCTCCCTCGACCAGGATGGCGGTGTTTTCGTCGATGCCCACACCCAGGTGGTCGCGGTCGAGCGCGACGGCGCTGAGCAGCCGCGGCAGCCTGCCACGCGCGGCGAAATGCATGTCAATGAGCACGTTGGGCAGGAGGCCGAGCCCGGGGCCGGTGCGCACCGCCGCGGCCGACACGTCGGGTCCCTCGCCGCCCAGGATCATGGTGCCGCCCATGGCGGTCGCGCCAGCACTGGTGCCCGCGACGACGAGCCCGCTGGCCAGCCGTTCGCGCAGGATGTCGTTGGTGCGCGAGCCGACCAGCGCGCGAATCCGGGACTGGTCGCCGCCGCTGATGAAGGCCCCGGTGCAATCGCGGAGGATGGCGGCCGCCGCGTCCCCGTCGGCGTCAGCACGGCCTCGGAGGCGCAGTTCTCTGGTGGCGTCCACACCGAGCTTGCGGAACACTCGCTCATACTCGGCGTGCACCTCATCCGGCATCCCGGTGGCGGTGGTGACCAGGGTGATCCGCGCCCGGCCGCCGCCGCACAGGTCAACGAACCGTTCGAGCACCCCTGAGCCACAGCACCTGTCCTCGCCGCCGCCAATGATCAGCAGGCGGCCCGGGGACACAGCGTCAACCGCGTGCTCGTCCACGGTGCATTTGTTACCCAACGTAGCCAGTTGTCAACCAAACGTTGTGAGGGCGGATGGTCATGCCCGCCGCGCCGCTCGGCCGTTTTGGCCCTCCGGGTGGTCGATGTGACATCGACGCCCTGGAGGGGGGCTCGATGTCACATCGACCGACGCCGTGCGATCAGGGAAGCGGGTTCGCCCGGTATACGGTGACGCCGTCGGCCCGGTAGGCGAAGTGGAAGCCGGTGTCGGTGAGGTAGCTGCTGACCAGCGGTTTCCATCTCCAGATCAGCACCCAGCCGACTCTCATGCGGCGCGCGTCCTCGCGGGCCGACCGCAGCTGGGCCGCTGACGTCTGGCCTCCATATTCCGCCGCGACAAGCCCGGCGTAGAACGCGTGCCCGGCGACGCCGGCGATAGACGCCTGGGGGACCCAGGAGCTGTAGGAGACCGCCCGTGGATGACCATCGGCGGTCGCGAGCAGCAGCGAGGCCGGCGCGATCCGGGCCGCATACACCCGCACGCCACCACGCAGGCCGAACGGGACATCAACGACGATGTCCCCGGAATGATCGGCGGCGATGGGCCGGTCGAGCGCGGTCATCGTGGTGGGCATGACCGGGCCAACACTGGAAAAGCCGGCCTCAAGGACGCCGAATGCGATTGCTACGACGGCCACCGGCCTGGCGTGGGTGAGCAGCCAGCCCAACCCCCGCCCGGCGAGCAGGGCAGCGGGGACGATAGCGAGCAGGGCGAACCGGTCGGCCTCCCGGAAACCGGCCAGCCCCGGTATCTGGATAAGCCAGGTATACGGCATGGCCTCCGACACGCGCGTCCCATGCCACATGTGCTCAAGCGGAATGTAGGTCCGGTTGCCGATGATGAGCCTGGGGCCGAGCGCCAGCGCCGCTGCCGCAGCCCAGAGCAGTGCCAGCAGCCGGGTGCTGGTGCGTCGCCAGGCGAGCACCCCGCCGAGCACGGCGAGCGCGGTCAACACCACGCCGAAGGTCGGCACGGCTTCGTCGGGATGCCCATAGTGGTAGAGGGCGGCCACGCTGGTCAGCCCGGCGCTGGCCACCCGGGGCGAAGGCGCGAACAGGGTGGTCAGTCCGGCCCCGTAAGTGACGTCCCAATGCGCGAGCGCACCGGGCCGCGCCGACGCGCCTCCGGCCAGCACCTGCTGGGCCATGACGATGAGCTGCGGGCTTGCGATCGCAGCGGCGACCAGGCTGGCCAGGGCGGCCGGTTTCAGCCGCTCTGCGGAGGGCCGCCGCGCCAGCCAGGGAAGCAGTGCCAGCCCGCTCAGGATGAGCGCCAGGATGGCCGATTCCTGGTTGACCAGCATGACGCCGCCGAGGATCAGCCCAAGGATGATCGCCCGCCGCGCATCAGGCCGGCGCCGCAGCCGCACTGCGGCTTCGAGCGCCATCGGCAGGAAGAGCTCGCCGATGGCAATGTTCAGGTGATACCAGTCCTGCTGCGTGATCATGGTCGATAGGCCGAAGAGGGCACCGGCCGCGATGGCGCCGGCCTGCGAGGGCAGCCACAGCCGGGCCACCCGGTACATCGTGTAACAGAGCAGGCCGGGGACGACGACGACAAGCATGTTCAATGCCACGCTAGGACCGAGGGTGAGGGTCACCGGGGTCATCAGGAGCCCCACCAGCGGCATCAGGGTGTCGAATCCGAGCTGGACTCCGACCGGGGCGGCCAGGTAATGAGTGACCCATGGGTTGCCCAGGTGGGTCACCTGATGCGCCACCCACCAGAAACCCCAGGCATAGCTGGCCGAATCAGAGCTGGCGGGCAGCCGCCCAGCCAGGTATGTCACCCGCGGCCAGGTCACCACGAGCCCGGCGAAGATATAGCCGATCAGCAAGCCGAGGTGCTGGACCGCTGGCCGGTTGGCGATTGCCTGGAGGCCCGCCCGGGCGCCGCGCCGGTCAACCGGTTTGGTCCTGGCCTCAGGCGGCCCGGTGTGCACCCCGCCGGCCATCGCCTGGCCACTGGTCAGCGCATCACCGGTGGGCGCATGACCGGTGGGCGCATCACCGGTCGCCGTTTGACTCGTGGTGGATGTCGCTCGGTCCGGATGGTCCAGGGCTGCGGTCCCGCCAGGCCTGTGCTGGCCAGACCGGCCCGGGTCCGGTTGATCCATCCTCACCCCATACAGCTCATCTGTCGGACCCGTTGTGGGCTGCGCGAATTCCCTGGTCACTATCATGATCCTTGCCCATATCGGGCATTCTCAGGACATAACAGTAATCAAGGATCTTACTGCCGGATGCAAGAATTGATCACGCAACAGGGCTAATTGAATTGGTGACGGGGAACGATTCGGTCAACCACAGGGCAAGCCTTCACCCTGATTCAGTCAACAACAAGCAATGTAAAGGTAAAAGAATGGCTGAGTAAGCACCATGGAACTGCCATGATCGCGGACGGGCACCAGACCGGGGCGGGCGTCAGGCCTTCCTGCGGGGATGCCGGGGAGAGCGCCCGCGGTGTCCCTCCGGCTGCCTGGCCAGCTCCTCCGGGATGCGTAGCAGCGGGTTCGTTACGCTAGCAACGACCTCACCAGCGGTCTGGCTGACGCGTGCCCCGCGAGCCCGTGATGCCGACCTGAGTAGCTCGAACGCCTGCCGTGGGCGCAGCCGGTGCCGTTCGGCGAGCACGCCGATGGCCTGCTCGACCCGTACCCGTACCGTGAGCGCACGTTCAAGCTGCGCGACTGTCTCCTTGAGTTGCTCGGCGTCCGCGGCTGGTGGGTCGGCGACGTCTGCCCCTGAGCCCTGCTCCGTCGCCTGGCCGGCCGCAACCGGGGCGCTCGTCGCGACGCCCGGGGCCTGCCATTGATCGTCGCTGGGCAGGTCGGCCGCGAGCAGGTCGGCGAGCACCATGGCACTCGTCAGGTCGGGCACCTCTTCGCCACCGACTCGCCATCCCGTTGGGGTGCGCCGCGCCACCGCCTCGTCTGCCACGGCGGGCTCGTCTGCCACGGCCGCTTCTTCTGCCACGGCCGCCTGATCTGCCACGGCCGCTTCTTCTGCCACGGCCGCCTGATCTGCCACGGCCGCTTCTTCTGCCACGGCCGCCTGATCTGCCACGGCCGCTTCCTCTGCCACGGCGGCCTTACCTGCCACGGCCGCTTCTTCTGCCACGGCCGCTTCTTTTTCCTCTCTGGGCGAATGCCCTGGGAGACCAGCCTGGGGCGTGACTTCCTCGCTGCGACCGGACTGAGTCCCAGCGGTCGTTTCGTTACTCTTAGTATTCATCCATTTACGGCAGGTTTACTAAGCCGTTCCTTCACTTGGGCAGCTGACGGGTTGGTGATCACTGTTCCGTCCGGGAACACGACCGTAGGCACTGTCATGTTCCCCCCGTTGACGCTGATCACGTAGCGTGCGGCCTCTTCGTCACGCTCGATGTCGACCTCGACGACCTCGACCCCGTCCCGTTCGAGCTGGCTCTTCAGCCGTCGGCAGAAAGCGCACCACTGCGTCGAGTAGATCGTCACCGGCTCCGACACGCTGTCTCCTTATCTCACGATACGTCCCAAGGTCACAACACCCGGACCGGCCGCCGGCTTCCCAGCGGTCACGACTTGACGCGGCTGTCGGTGTCATGCGGGAGGATGGCCCGCACAGGAGGTGAGCGGTGGACAGCGAGTCTGGGCCGCGGGTGCTTGCCCGCCATGAACGCGACGCCGCGGCAGCAGCCACCCCGGTGCCGGGGCCGGACCACCCAGTCGATCCCGAATCCGTGCTGGCCGCACTCGATCCGGAGCAGCGCGAGGTCGCCCTGGCCACCCGGGGCCCGGTGTGCGTCCTGGCGGGCGCCGGCACGGGAAAGACACGCGCGATCGCTCACCGCATCGCCTATGCGGTGTGGACCGGCGTGGTCGATCCCGGCCATGTGCTCGGGGTCACGTTCACCACCCGCGCGGCCGGAGAGCTACGCGGGCGCCTGCGCCGGCTCGGTGGCGCGGACATCGGGATGGAACGCGTGCAGGCCCGCACCTTCCACGCGGCCGCGCTCCGCCAGCTCAGGCATTTCTGGCCGCGCACGGTGGGCGGACGCCCCCCCGCCGTGCTCGACTCGAAGATCAGCCTCCTGTCGGAGGCCGCACGCAGGCTGAAGGTGACGGCCAGCCTTCCGGAATTCCGCGATATCGCCTCAGAAATCGAGTGGTCCAAGGTCACCCAGGTCCGCCCCGATGAGTACCCGGCAGCCGCGGCCAAGGCGGGCCGGACACCTCCGCTCGGCCCGGAGAAAACGGCGCGGATGTATGCCAGCTACGAGGAACTGCGCAGGGAACGGCACCTGGTCGATTTCGAGTCTGTCCTCGAGCTGACGGCGGCAATCATCGCCGAGCACCGCCCGGCCGCCGCCGCCGTCAGGGACAGGTACCGGTATTTCGTAGTGGATGAGTACCAGGACGTCAACCCGCTGCAGAAGCTGTTGCTCGAGAGCTGGGCGGGGGAGCGGGATGATATATGCGTGGTCGGCGACCCGCGGCAGACGATCTATTCGTTCACCGGCGCGACCCCGACCTACCTCACCGGCTTCACCGCCGAGTTCCCGGACGCAACCGTTGTGCGGCTGGTGCGGAACTACCGGTCCACGCCTCAGGTCGTCGCCCTCGCGAACCAGTTGACCAGGATTGGCGGCGCCCGGTCGCTCGCGGCCCAGCTGAAGGCTGGCCGATGGACCGTGGGCGGCCGGGGGGGCATGGGCGGCCCGGGCGGTGCGCCGCTGGTGGCCCAGCAGCCCGCAGGCGAGGCGCCGGGGTTCGCCGAGTACGGCGACGAGCAGGCCGAGGCCTCGTCGGTGGCAGCCCGGGCGGGCGCGCTGATCAGCGAGGGAGTGCCACCGCGCCAGATCGCGGTGCTCGTGCGCACCAATGCGCAGACCCCCCTGTTCGAGCAGGCGCTGGGTGAAGCCGGGGTGCCCTGCCAGGTCAGGGGGACAGAACGGTTCTTCGACCGCGCCGAGGTGCGCCAGGCGGTCGGGCTGCTCCGGGCCGCAGTCAAGTCTGCGCGGGACGACCCGGAACCGCGGGGTCAGGTCCCCGGTCGCGCGCATGATCCGGGCGGGCGCACCGGCTCCCCGACGGCCGCTGCCGGAGTGGCTTCGGCCGAGGTGCGGCACATCCTGGCTGGGCTGGGCCTCGCCAAGGCCGCGCCGCCGGGCCGGGGCGCGGCACGCGACCGCTGGGAGTCGCTGGAAGCGCTGGCCCAGCTCGCGGAGGACTTCTTCGCGGCTGGCCCGGAGGCTTCGCTCACTGGTTTCGTCGCTGAACTGTCGCATCGCGCGGCCATCGAGCACGCGCCGGCCATGGAGGGCGTGACGCTGGCCTCGCTGCATGCGGCGAAGGGCCTTGAATGGGACGTGGTCTTCCTGCCCGGCCTTTCGGACGGCAACATGCCGATCGTGCACGCGCAGACCGACGAAGCCATCGAGGAAGAGCGGCGGCTGCTGTACGTGGGGGTGACCCGCGCCCGGCAGCGTCTATACCTGTCTTGGTCACTTGCGCGATCAGCCGGCGGGCGCCGGTCGAGGAAGCCGTCGCGGTTCCTCGACGGCGTGCGCGCGGGGCGCCGCACCGGTACTGGCGTCGGGCCGGCCACGGGCGGTGAGGTACACACATGAGCAAGGCGCTTGATGGCCTGGTCGACCTGCTCAACCTGGAGCAGATCGAGGCCGATATCTTCCGCGGCCGCAGCCCCGATGACTGGCGGCAGCGGGTTTTCGGGGGCCAGGTGGCAGGACAGGCGTTGGTGGCCGCCGGCCGGACCGTTCCCGCTGACCGGCCGGTGCACTCCCTGCACGCGTACTTCATCAGGCCGGGTGACCCGACTGTGCCCCTGGTCTACATCGTCGACAGGGTGCGGGACGGCCGGTCCTTCACCACGCGGCGGGTCTCCGCGATCCAGCATGGCAAGACGATCTTCACGCTGTCCGCATCGTTCCACCACTTCGAGCCCGGGCCAGTGCATGCCGAGCCCATGCCTGAGGTTCCCCCGCCGGACTCGATCACCCCGTTGGCTGAACGAATGGAGAAGCTGATCGGTCCGGACGCCCGCGAATTCTTCGCACGCAACCCCATCGACCTGCGCATCCTCGGCCCGGTCACTCTTGAGGCGCAGCGCGATCCCGCGTTGCGCACCAACCACAACATGGTCTGGCTGCGGGCGGACGGTGAACTGCCGGATGATCCGCTGCTGCACGTCTGCCTGATGACATACGCGTCGGACATGACGCTGCTGGACTCGGTGCTGCTCCGGCACGGCCTTTCCTGGGTGGACGGGCGGACCACGGGAGCGAGCCTTGATCACGCGATGTGGTTTCACCGTCCGTTCCGGGCTGACCGGTGGCTGCTGTACGCGCAGGAGTCGCCTGCCGCCTGGGGGGCCCGGGGGCTCGCTCGTGGTGAAGTTTTCACCCAGGAAGGGGATCTGGTGGTGTCCGTGATGCAGGAAGGGCTCATCCGGACGCGCCCCTGACCGCGCCTGTTCAAAAACAAAGTGCCTGCGTAAAAAACAGTTGCCCCGGGCCGGGCGGGCTGCCTAGGCTGGACGACATGTCCCTGGTGTGCCCACCACATCGCACGGAAGGAGGTGTCCAGGGTGCTGAGCAATATTCCTGATGTTCGGGCGGCCGCCAATTGGCGTGCCGGAAGCTCTCTTGCCGCGCTGGATGCCGGCCTGCCGGGCGGCGTCCGGGCCACCTTGCTCCGCGGTGCGAATATTTGCGGCACAGACCTTCGCGGCACGGTTGCTCTGGCAATACCGCGCCCGCGCGCCGTCCAGGGCACCGTTATGCCCGGACTGCGGCAGGTGCCTGGCCAGACGTCCGCGTTCGGGGAGCAGGACACCCGCAAGAAGTACCAGCACAACACCCGTGTTGCCGTCACTGGCGGTAGCGCAACGGGTTCGCATCCAGCCTCCTGGGATCCGGTCTAAGAAAGACCGGCCTGGATCCCCTGGAGGCCGCGGACCCGAAATCGGGTCCGCGGCCTTTGTCATGCAGGGCCCACCGTTTTGTCAGACGGGTGAGAGACCGTACGACAAGCAGGACGACCAGGACGAGAGGGGATGGACCGATGTACCGGCCCGGCACCACCGCCGTAGCAGCGGGCACGGCGGGGTTCGAGGCAGATTCCGCACCAGAGCCAAGCAGATTCGGGGCGACCGCGGCGGCCTCCGCAGTGCCCGTGACTAGTCAGGCGGCTGTCAGGGCCGCCTCGAGCCCGACAGCGATCCCGGTGGCGCGCAGCAACGCGTGCCTCCCGTGCACGGAGGACCCTGAGCTGTTCTTCGCGGAGTCTCCCGATGACGTGGAGGACGCCAAGGCGCTCTGCCGCGGCTGCTCGGCGAGGATCACCTGCCTCTCCGGAGCGCTGGAGCGCGGGGAGCCCTGGGGCGTCTGGGGCGGTGAGCTCTTCCTGCGGGGCCAGGTCGTGCCACGAAAGAGGCCACGAGGGCGTCCCCGCAAGACCGAGGTTGCGGCCTGAACGACCGGTTATCAGTCAACGAGGACGGACGGGTAGCGAGATGTATCAATCAGCCGGATATTCAACACAACGACATAGTGAGCTGCAGGAGGAGGCGAGGCGGCGTGGCCAGGTGGCCCGGCTCCGCGCGCTGCGCCGGGCGACACGGCGGGCGGAGCGCGCGGCCGAACGCCTGCACCGGGCCAGGGAGCAAACCCGGCAGCTTCGCAGCGAACTGGACATGATGTCCTGACCCAGTCCACCGAGGCGGGGGCTGGCACAGGGGCCCGCGGCGCACCGGCGTCGCGGGCCCCCGTGCGCCCGACGTGGCGTGCGGCCCGACGTGGCGTGCGGCCCGACGTGGCGTGCGGCCCGACGTGGC
>Ga0137393_10002408_pt1 | contig 12122 bp, 11 predicted proteins | sample 15con2h34BmetaG_FD_101396 | JGI IMG/M metagenome (GOLD analysis project Ga0137393, IMG submission 101396) | Vadose zone soil microbial communities from Angelo Coast Range Reserve, California, USA - 15con2h3.4B metaG | ecosystem: Environmental > Terrestrial > Soil > Vadose zone > Saprolite...
GACGCCCGGCTTGAACGAGACCACCTTGTACGGCCCCGCCCCGATGGGCGCGGCCTTGAAGGCGTCCTCGCCCACCTGCTGCACGTACTTCCTGGGCACGATCCAGGCCGCCCCCGAGGCGGTCGTCCCGTAGAAGGTCATGAAGTCGGCCCAGGGCTCCTTCAGCACGAAGCGCACCTGGGCCGGCCCCAGCACCTGCACCTCCTTCACCTTCTCCTTCAAGAGCGTGGCGCTCGCGCCCTTGTAGCGCTCGAAGGAGAACTTCACGTCCTCCGCGGTCACCGGCTCTCCGTTGTGGAAGCGCGCGTTCTTGCGAAGGGTGAACGTGAACGACAGGTGGTCCTTCGACTCCTGCCAGGATTCGGCCAGGCTCGGGGTATTGAGCCCGCCCGGCATCGGCTTCACCAGCGCGTCGTGCACCGCGTAGAGCACCATGAACGGGGTGCTGAACGCCTCGGTCTCGGCCGGGTCGAGCCACTTGGGGGCCAGCGTGACGTGCAGGCCCCAGCGCATCTCGCCATCGGCCGCGAGGGCGGGTGCGACGAGAGCGAGAGCGGTCGCGACGATGAGGAGCGCGGCGAGAGCGAGCGGCACGACGGATCGGCCCGGGGCGCGTCTGTTCATCAGAAGATCGCGAGCGGGTGCGCGGGCGCGCCGGTGGCGCCGACCAGGCGGAGCGGCGTCGCGGTGAACAGGAACTCGTTGCGCCCTTCCTCGGCGCACGCCTTGGCGAGGCGCTCGGGATCCGAGTTGTCGATCAAGGCCAGGCCCAGGAACGGGATCGCCAGGTGGGTGGACATGCCGAAGCCCGGGTAGCCGCTCGGCCGCTCGTCCATCATGTCCCAGGAGATCGCGGCGATGTCCTTCTCGCGGAACCACTCGAGGCAGGACACGTGCAGGCCCGGGTGCTCCGAGATCCGCGGCTTCCAGTCCGGGTTCTCGAGCCGGAACCTCTCGTCGCCGCTGCGCAGCACCATCACGTCGCCCGGCTCCACCTTCACGCCTGCGCGCCGCTCCGCCTCGTCGAGCTCGCGCGGGGTCACCGGGCGGCCCACCGTGACGTAGCCCTCCTTGCGCGCGGCCGCCACGTCGAGGAAGACGCCGCGCGTGGTGATGCCGCGGGTGAAGATCGGGTCGATCGGGCACCAGAGCGCGCCCTCCACGGTGAGGCTCTCCGCGAACGGCCGCCCGTTGTAGAGCTCGCCGTCCCAGCCCACGTGGCAGAGCGCGTCCACGTGGGTGATCCAGAAGCCGTGATAGACCATGTCGAAGCGGTCGAGCACCACGTCCACCCGCTCGCGCTTGGACGGAAACGTCATGTGGTACATGTACACGGGCCGCGGGACCACGTCGCGGGCCAGCGAGACGGTGCGACCCTTCTTGATCAGCCGCTGGGCCTGCGCCTGCTTGGCGGGGGTGATCAGGTTCACGGTGCCGAGCTGGTCGTCGTGGCCCCAGCGGCCCCAGTTGTTGAGCTCCTTGAAGTAGCCTTCGACACGATCACGGGTCGGCAGCGGGGCATCGGCCATCGGTCGGATCCTTTCGTCTTCGTGCGGTCTCGCGGGATCGTCTGGCCAGGAAGGTAGCACGGTCGGGCCTGGGGCGGTACGTCACGAAAGCTTCGCGACCCGGCGACGGGCCAGCAACGTCCGGCCGGTACGCTGGACGCATGCGATCGAGCACCTACCGACGCCTTCTTGTCTTGCTGGACGGGACCGAGCGCGGCGAGCGCGCCCTGACCTGGGCGCGCCACCTGGCCCGGGGACCCGGCAGCGCGGTTCACCTCCTCATGATCGAGCCGGCCGCGCGCGTGCTGTGCGTGGGCGGCCGGACGGTGGCCTTCGTCGATCAGCTCGAGGACGCCGCGCGGGCCGCCGCGCGCGTGTATCTCGCCCCGGTGGCGGCCCGCCTGCGAGAGGACGGGGTGACGGTGTGGACCCACGTTCGCGTCGGCGCACCGGCCCCGGTGACCCGCGCGGTCATCGAGGAGCTGGACGCGGACGTCCTCGTCCTGACCGACGGCGTGACTCGATATCAAGACCTCGGCGCCATCCCGGTGCCGGTGCTGACGAGCGGTCCGCGGTGCCTGCGGTCCGCCTAGAAGAGAGGAGCCAATGAAGATCAAGACCCTGCTCACGCGACCGGCCATCACGACCGAGCCGGCCACGCCCCTGCGCGACGCGCGCGCCCTCATGCACCGGCGCGGGATCCGCCATCTGCCCGTGATCGACCACCATCGCCTGGTGGGCATGCTCGCCGAGCGCGACGTCGAGCGGGTCGACGTCTCGAGCATTCCGGAGATCGCCCGCCACGACTGGCCGCTGGCCCTCGCCGGCCTCGTGGTGGCGGACGTGATGGCGCGCGACCCGCTGGCGCTCCATCCCGAGACGCCGGTGGCCGAGGCGGCCCGGCTGGCCCGCGACCGGCGCGTGGACGCGTTCGCGGTGGTCGACTGCGATGAGATCGCGGGCGTGGTCACGCGAAGCGACCTGCTCGCGGTGCTGAGCGGCCTGCTCGAGCATCGCCACCCGACCGGGCTCGGTCACGTGCTCGCCGCCACGAGCCTGCGCCCCGGCTCCCGCCGGGCGCTGGGCGAGGCGCTGCGCATCGGGGCCACGACCGGCGCCCGCGTGACCGCGCTCCACGTCCTGCCGGCGGCCGGCCGCATGCCCGGGTTCGAGGGCGCGACCGGCGAGGACGTCGTCGCCGTCGAGCGGGTCCGGCGTCACGTCGCCGACGAGGCGATGGCCGCGCTGCGCCGGGCGGGCGGTGGCCAGGCCGTGCGGTGCGAGGTGGCGGAGGGCCCGCTGGCGCGCGAGATCGCGCAGCGCGCCGAGGAGCTCGAGGCGGACCTCATCGTGATCGGCTCCGCGGCGCGCCGCGGGGTCCTGGGCCGGCTCGTCGCGACACTGGGCGATCGGCTCGCGCGGCTGGCTCCGTGCCCGGTGCTGGCCGTCCCCCGGATCGGAGCGCGCGGTGCGAGTCGCTGACCGGATGCGCGGCGAGCCGATCGCGATGGCCCCGGGCGAGAGCCTCGGGCAGGCGAGCCGCCTCATGGCCCGCCACCGGCTCGGCGCGGTGCCGGTGGTCCGGGGGAGCGCGCTCGTCGGCCTGATCGCGGCGGCGGATCTCGATCGCGCGCATCCCTCCACGGCGACGACGCTCACCTTCGGCGAGATCCACGGGCGCCTCGACCGCGTCCGGATCGATCGCGTCGTCCCCCCGGCGGTCACCGCGGTTGGACGGAGCACGCCGCTGGTCGACGCCATCCGCCTGATGCGGGCGCGCCGGCTCGCCGCGCTCCCGGTGGCTCAGGGCGATCGTCTCGTCGGCCTGCTCACCGAGGACGACCTGCTGGAGGTGCTGGCCGCCTTCCTCGACGAGGATCCGCCGCCGGATCACCCCCGCGGCGGCGACTAGGGCATCACCACCGCGTCCAGCGGACGCCGCGGGCTCGGTGCGGCCACCCGCGTGGGAAAGCCCATCCGGAACGCGAAGGTGGGCCTCCAGTCGGCGCCCCCGGTGAGGGCGGCGAGCGTCGCGGCCGCGCGCGGCTCCTGGCCGAGCACGCGCTCGCGATCCACCAGCTCGACCGGCTGGTTGATCGGCTGCACGGCGAGGCCGCGGCTCACCGCCAGCAGGTGCAGGCGCTGCCAGAGCCGTCCCGCCCGCAGCGCCTGCGCGCGGTCGTAGAGATCCCGCACCGCGATGAGGCCGAAGAGCGGGCTCGTCGGGACCTGGACGTCGCGGGTGGCGTCGAGCCAGTAGCGGTGGTTGGTCTCGGGCGACGGCGGGGGCAGCAGCTTCGCCGCCGCGGTCATCCACGCGGGCAGCCCCGCGGTGTCGAGGGTGGGCCCGTCGCGCAGCCGCTGCACGTCGGCCCAGCGGTGGCGGAACCAGCGCTGGCTGTCCTCGATCATGCGCGGGTCTCCCACGATGCGCTCGGTGGCCGCGACCACCGCGGCGCCGAACTGGCGCCGCTCCGCGTCCGCCGAGTAGAGGAAGAGGCGCACCTCGGGCTCGTCCTTGAAGGTCTCCCACATCGCCTCCAGCGCGTCGGAAGGCACCGGCCTTCCCACCGCGTAGGCCGTGCGATCGGTGTGCCGGCGCCCGATGGCGTCGAAGAGCGCGTCCGGCCGCGGGCGGGCCGGGGCCAGCTCGAGCACCGCGACCGGCTCCGGCCTCGGTGGCGCCGCCGGGCCCGCGAGCGTCCCCGCGCGAAGCGTCACCGTCGCCTCGTAGCCGTAGGCGCGGGCGGCCCGCGTCATGTTCTCGATCGCGCAGCCGAGGCCGATGTGCATCTCGCGCAGGTAGGGATCGAACGAGCCCAGGTTCCGGGCGGTGTCGGCCAGGAGCGCCACGCGCACGACGCCCACCTGGAAGAGCCACGGCTGCGTGTTGTGGGGGCTGGCCGCGAGGATGCCGGCCCGCACCAGCGCGAGCGGCCCCTCGGCCGCGTCTCGGCGCCAGGTGGCCCAGGGCTCGTAGGCCGGCCCGCTCCCGGCCGCGAGCACGCCCTGCTCGCGCGCGCGCCAGACCACTCCCCCCGCGGCCAGGATGCTGACCGCGCCGGCTCCTCGAAGCCACGCTCTGCGATCGATCGCCATCGGCGGCTCGCCCGCGACGGTAGCACGGCGCGCCGTCGCGAGTTGACCGTCCCTCGCGGCCCGTGCTAGAACCGGGGCTACCTCTTAGAGACTCCGGCTGACAAGACACCCGCGACTGACCCAACCGGCCTGGCCGACGTGAGGAGGCCCCCGCCAATGGATCTGAACTACACCGCCGAGGACGTCGCCTTCCGCAAGCAGGTGCGTTCCTGGCTCGAGCACCACATGCCCCGCCACATCAAGACCCTCGACGAGCGCCGCGCCTGGCATCGCCGCCTCTACGAGGCGGGCTATCTCGGGATGGGCTGGCCCAAGGAGTACGGCGGCCAGGGCGCGCGGCCGATGGAGCAGGCCATCGTGGCCGACGAGATGGCGCGTTCGGGCGCGCCGGCCCCGACGAACGGCCTGGGCCTGGGCATCGCGGGGCCCACCATCGTGGTGCACGGCACCGACGCGCAGAAGCGACGCTACCTCCGCAAGATCCTCACCGCCGAGGAGATGTGGTGCCAGCTCTACTCCGAGCCCAACGCGGGCTCCGACCTGGCCGCGCTGCGCACCGCCGCGGTGGACCGCGGCGACCACTTCGAGATCAACGGCCAGAAGATCTGGACCAGCGGCGGGGCCAGCGCGGACTGGGGCCTCCTCCTCGCCCGCACCGACCCCGCGGTGCCCAAGCACAAGGGCATCACGTGCTTCCTGATGGACATGCGGCAGCCCGGGGTGGACGTGCGCCCACTCAAGCAGATCACCGGCTCGTCCGAGTTCTGCGAGGTGTTCATGACCGGCGCGCGCGTCGAGAAGGAGAACATGATCGGGCGGCTCGGCGAGGGCTGGGGCATCGCCCAGACCACGCTCGGCTACGAGCGTGGCGGACGCGCGCTGGCCCGCGTCACCACCTACGCCTCGCAGTACCGCCAGCTCGTCGACGCCGCGCGCCGGCTGAAGCGTAATGGCCGGCCCATCGTGGACGACCCGGTGACGCGGCAGAAGCTCGGGCGCGTGTGGGCCGACCTCGAGGTGGAGCGCTACGGCGCGCTCCGCACCCTGACCATGCTGGAGCGGGGCGAGCACCCCGGCGCGGGCGGCTCGATCACCAAGCTCTCCTACTCCGAGTTCGAGAAGCGCTTCATGGAGCTGGCCGAGGAGATCCTCGGCCCCTACGGCCAGCTCACCGACGGGGTGCCCGCGGAGTATCGCCTGGAAGTCGACACCGCGATCGGCGATCACGGCACCTGGGCCTACGCCTTCCTGTGGTCGCGCGCGGGCACCATCTACGCCGGCTCCTCCGAGATCCAGAAGAACGTCATCGGGGAGCGCATCCTGGGACTGCCCAAGGAAGCCCGCGCCGACCGTGTCGGAGGGGCCCGATGAACTTCTCGTTCAGCGAAGATCAGGTCCTGCTGCGCAACTCGGTCCGCGCGGCCCTGGACGAGCAGTGCACCCCCGCCCGCGTGCGCGCCATGATGGACGACCCGCGAGGCTACGACGAGGCCCTCTGGGGCGAGATGGCCAAGCTCGGCTGGCTCGGCCTGCCCTTCCCCGAGGAGCAGGGCGGCGCCGGCCTCGGCCTGGTCGAGCTGGCGCTCGTGCTGGAAGAGATGGGCCGCGCCGCGTACCCGGGCCCCTACTTCGCGAGCGTGGTGCTGGGCGGCCTCGGGCTGATGCTGGGCGGCAGCGCGGCCCAGAAGGAGAAGTGGCTGCCCGCGATCGCGTCGGGCCAGGCGCGCGCGAGCGCGGCCCTGATCGAGGACGGGCTCGACTGGGATCCCGCCGCCACCGCCGCGACCGCCACGCGGGCCGGCGACGGCTGGCGCCTCGCCGGGATCAAGCGCTTCGTGCCGTGGGCCCACGTGGCCGACGTGGTGCTGGTCCCCGCCCGCGCCCCCGAGGGCCTCTCGCTCTTCCTGGTGGACCCGCGCGGGGCGGGGGTGACGCTCGCGCCGATGGTCGGCATCGACCTCGGCAACCGCTGGTCGGAGCTGCGCCTGGCCGACGCGGCGGTGCCCGCCGACGCGCTGGTGGGCTCGGCGGGCGGCGCGAGCTCGATGCTGGACGCGCTCCTGCGTCGTGCCGCGGTGGGTGCCTCCGCCGAGATGCTGGGCGCGGCTCGGCGCTGCCTCGACATGAGCGTGGGTTACGCCAAGGTGCGCGAGCAGTTCGGCCAGCTCATCGGCTCGTTCCAGGCCATCCGCCATCGCTGCGCGGAGATGCTGATGGAGGTCGAGAACTCGCACTCCGCGGTCTACTACGCGGCGTGGGCGCTGAGCGCCGGCGCGGAGGACGCGGCGAGCGCCGCCTCCATCTGCAAATCCTACGTGAGCGAGTCGGCCCGCAAGGTCTGCGGCGACGCGATCCAGGTCCACGGCGGCATCGGCTTCACCTGGGAGTACGACCTCCACCTCTACTTCAAGCGCGCCAAGTCGCTCGAGCCCCTCTACGGCGACGCGGCCCACCACCGCGAGCTGATCGTCCGGGGTCAGGTCTTACATTCCGACAAATGACCGGCGCCCTGGATGGCATTCGCGTCGTTGATCTGACCTCGTACATCGCCGGCTCCTACGGGGCGATGATGCTGGCCGACCTGGGCGCCGACGTGGTCAAGGTCGAGGCGATCGAGGGCGACTCCTTCCGCGAGCTGCCCGGGTTCTACGGCTGGAACCGCGGCAAGCGCTCGATCGCGGTCAACATGAAGGATCCCGACGGTCGCGGCGTCGTCCATCGCCTCGCGCGCGACGCCGACGTGGTGATGGAGAACATGCGCCCCGGGGTCGTCGAGCGCCTGGGGGTGGACTACGAGACGCTACGAACGATCAATCCGAAGCTCATCTACTCCACCGTCACCGCCTTCGGCTCCGACGGCCCCTACAAGGAGCGCCCCGGCTTCGATCCCCTGCTCCAGGCGATGGGCGGGGTCATGACGCTCCAGGGCCTCGGCGCGGCGCCCCAGTACCTGCGCATCGCGGTCACCGACTACTACTGCGCCGCCCTCGCCTGCCAGATGGTGCTGGCCGCCCTCTTCGTGCGCGAGCGCACCGGGAAGGGCCAGCGCGTGCAGACCTCGCTGCTGCAGGCGGTGCTCGCGCTGCAGTCCGGCAACGTGCTGGCCTACCCGGGCCTCGAGCCCGCGACCTTCCGCACCACGCCCACCTACCGGCTCTACCAGGCGGGCGACGGGCGCTGGTTCTTCCTCGCGGTCGGCAACCAGTCGTTCTGGATGAAGCTCTGCAAGGCGATCGGCCACGAGGAGCTCGCGAGGGATCCGCGCTTCGGCTCCTGGCTCGCGCGCCGCGACCACGCCGACGCGCTGATGCCGCTGCTCGAGAGCGCGTTCGCGTCGAAGCCGTGCGACGAGTGGCTGCGCATCCTGGCCGAGCACGACATCCCGGCCGCCCCTACCCAGTCGCTCCAGGAGTTCATGCGGGATCCGGCGGTGCTCCACCACAAGATGGTCGTCCAGTACGATCACCCGGAGCTGGGCCCGCTCTCCCTGATGGGCCAGCCGCTCCGCTTCTCCGAGACGCAGGCCCCCGACGCGGGCCCGCCGCCCATGCTCGGCCAGCACACCACCGAGGTGCTGCGCCAGGCGGGCTATGCCGATCACGAGATCGCCGACCTGCGCCGCCGCGGCGTGGTGGCCGGCAAGGACTCCGCCCCATGAGCGACACGACCAAGTACGAGGCCATCCGCTACGAGCAGGCCGACGGGGTGGCCACCGTCACCCTGAACCGCCCGGACGTGCACAACGCGATGAACCAGGCGATGCGCCGCGAGCTGCTCGAGGTGTTCACGCGCCTCCGCGGCGACGACGCCGTGCGCGCGGTGGTGGTGACCGGGGCGGGCGACAAGGCCTTCTCCGCGGGGGCCGACATCCGCGAGTTCCTCGAGCCGCCGGTGCCGACCCAGTTCCGCGAGGCGCGTCGGCGGGTGGACTTCCGCCGCGAGATGGAGCGCTGCCCGCAGCCCATCATCGCGGCGATCCGCGGCTACGCCTTCGGGGGCGGCCTCGAGATGGCGCTCGCCTGCGACATCCGCGTGGCCGCCGAGGACGCGCAGCTCGGGCTCACCGAGATCAACCTCGCGATCATTCCAGGCGGCGGCGGCACCCAGCGCCTTCCGCGCCTGGTCGGCCGCGGCAAGGCGCTCGAGATGATCATGACCGGCATGCGCATCCCCGCCGCGGAGGCTCTGCGCATCGGGCTGGTCGAGCGCGTGGTGCCGGTGGCCGAGCTGCCGGCGGCCGCGCAGGCCCTCGCTCGCACGCTGGCGGACAAGGCGCCGGTGGCGCTGCGCTACGCCAAGGAAGCGGTGGTGGGCGGCCTCGGCCTGCCGCTGGAAGACGGCATCCGCCTCGAGAACGACCTCGCCACCCTGCTCCGCACCACCGAGGATCGCGTCGAAGGCGCCAGGGCCTTCGTGGAGAAGCGCAAGCCCCGCTGGACCGGCAAGTAGGGGTCAGCGCGGGGTGTCGCCGGCCAGCGTGACCCGGTGCATGAGGCGCTTGAAGCCGGCGTAGTCGTTGACCGCGTTGTGCTGGGCGCAGCGATTGTCCCAGAAGGCGATCGAGCCCGGCTCCCACCGGAAGCGGCAGCAGAGCTCGGGCCGCACCTGGTGCTGGAAGAGATACTCGAGCAGCGGCCGGCTCTCCTCTTCGGTCCATCCCCTGAAGTGCGCGGTGTGCCCGTGGTTGACGTAGAGCGCCTTGCGTCCCGTCTCCGGATGGGTGCGCACCACCGGATGCTCGCTGGTCAGCACCTTCATCTCGACGCCGGCCGCCCGCAGCCGATCCTCGCGGGTCTTCGACGCGTCCGCCTTGGTCGAGGTGTTGACCCCGACCAGCCCGTCGAGCGTCCGCCGCAGCCCCTCCGAGAGCGTCTCGTACGCCTGGTACTGGTTGGCGAAGACGGTGTCGCCCCCGTAGGGTGGCAGCTCCACCGCGTAGAGCATGCTGGCCATCGGCGGCTCGGCGAGGTAGGTCGTGTCGGTGTGCCACACCCCGCCGAAGTTCACCTTCTCGTCGGCGAGCTTGAGCACCGGGGTGATGAGCGGGCACTCGGGCAGGCCGCGGAGCTGCGGATACTCCATCGGCTCCCCGAAGCGCCCCGCGAAGGCGAGCTGCTCCCGCGGGGCGAGCTTCTGGTCGCGAAAGAAGATGACCAGGTGATCGAGCAGCGCCTGGCGGATCTCCGCGATCACCGCGCCGTCGAGCGCGGCGGCCACGTTGACCCCGCGGATCTCGGCGCCCAGCGACCCGCTCGCCGGCACCACCTCGATATGACGATACGTCCGGGCCTCGTTGCGCGGCATGGCGCCCCTCCTGGGCGGATTATAGCGAATTGAAGTGCTCGCTCATGCGCCGGCGCATCGCCGCGTCGGGCGGCGCGCCTGCCATCGCGCCCAGGTTGTCCGCCGCGTGCCGGGGATTGCGGGTGCCCGGGATCACGCAGGTGACCGCCGGGTGCCCCAGGATCCACTTGAGGAAGTACTGCGCCCAGCTCGCGTAGCCCGCCTCTGCGGCCCACGCGGGCACCGCCCGTCCCTTCACCAGTCCGAACATCGCGCCCTCCGCGAAGGGCCGGTTCACGATCACCGCGACGCGGGCGGCGGCGGCGGCCCCGAGCAGGCGCGCGTCCGCCTGCGGCTCGGCCAGCGAGTAGTTCACCTGCACGAAATCCACGTCGCCGCGGCGCAGGAGGCGCTCCAGCTCGGCGTGCCCGCCCGCGTGGTAGTGGGTGATGCCGACGTAACGCACGCGCCCGGCCGCTCGCCACTCCGCGAGCGTCGCGAGGTGCGTCTGCACGTCCACCAGGTTGTGCACCTGCATCAGGTCGAGTCGCTCGACGCGCAGCTTCCGCAGCGAGTCCTCCATCTGGCGGATGCCGGCCTGCTTGCCGCTCGTCCACACCTTGGTGGCGACGAAGAGCTTCGCCGCCACGCCCAGCTCGGCGGCGAGCTGCCCGGTCACCGCCTCGGAGCTCCCGTACATCGGCGAGCTGTCGATCACGCGCCCGCCCCCGTCCGTGAACACCCGCAGCGTCTCGCGGGCCTGCCCGAGCTCCCGCGCGTCGCCCGCCACGTCGAACACCTGCCACGTCCCGAGGCCGACCGCGGGCAGGCGCTCATCCGTTCGCGGAATGCCCCGCTCGACCATCCCTTGCCCGCGCGCCGGCGGGCTCACAAGCTGCGCCCCCAGGGTCGCCGCTCCGAGCCGGAGGATCTCCCGCCGCGACCACACACTCACGCGCTCCGGTCGGCGAGGGTCGCGATCATCGCGGCGACCAGGTCCGCGTGGGTCGTGGTCAGCGCGTGGTTGGCGTCCTCGATCCGCTCGAGTCGCGCGCCCGGCACGAGGGCGGCGATGGCCTGCACGATCTTCACCATGGTCTCCGGGCTCCGGGCGCCGTAGGCCACCAGCGTCGGCACCGTGAGGCGCCGGAGCGCGTCGACCGAGTAGGTGTCCCGGAAGGTGGCGGTCACGTCGTCGATGTTGTTGCTCGTGTAGCTCACCAGGTACTCGCGCGCCAGCGCCGGGAGCTGATCGTAGGCTCCCGTCCCGAACCAGTAGTCGATCATCTTGCGCACCGCCAGGCGATCGCCCGCCTCGAACGCGGCGCGGTAGTCGTCGAAGAGCGCCTGGGCGGAGGCGAAGGCCGCCATCTCGCCCACCGCGGCGAGCAGCGGGACCGCGACCGGCTCGAACAGGGCGAGCGCGCCCGGCTTCACGGTGCCCCGCAGCGCGAGCAGCAGGGCCACCACCCCGCCGTAGGAATGGCCGGCCACCACCGCGGGCGGCTTCATGCCGTCGAGCAGCGCCTCGATCAGCCGCACCGCGTGCCCGCTGTCGCTCGGCAGCCCCACCGGCGGCCGCGTGGTCGCCCCGTAGCCGGGCAGGTTCGGCGAGATCACCCGGAAGCGGGGCGCGAGCTGCTCGGTCACCGGCTGCCAGACCCGCGCGCTCCCCGGCGAGCCGTGGATCAGCACGACGAGCGGGCCGCGCCCGATGTCCTCGTAGGCCACCGAGTCGCGCTCGCCCACGCTCAGGGCCGGCATCGCCGCGGCCTACCGCGCCCCCGCTTCCACGAAGGCAAAGCGATGCCGCGGGCCCCAGGTGTCGTCGAATCCCTCGAGGCCCAGCTCGCGGCGGCCGGCATTGCTCCAGAGACACAGCACGTCGCGGCGGCCGAAGTAGCCGAACCATGGATCGTGCAGGAAGATCACCGGGTGCTCCCGCTGCACCGAAGGGTGCGCGACCCCGAAGTAGAGCGCGTCTTCGTAGGACGGCCGCTCGAGCCCGAGGCGCGCGGCCTCGGCGAGCGCCTCCGCGGCGGTGACATCGCGATCGAATCCGACCAGGACGATGTCGCGCGCCGCCGCCTCGGCCCCGTCGCCCCGGGCCGCGCCCCGGCTCGCGCCCCGCACCGGGAAATTCTCCGAGGTGACGCACGAGTGGGCGTAGCCGTAGCCGCCCGCCTCGACGAGCTGCTCGGTCGAGCGCGAACCCTCGCGCGGGATCCGGTA
>Ga0137393_10002411_pt1 | contig 12117 bp, 6 predicted proteins | sample 15con2h34BmetaG_FD_101396 | JGI IMG/M metagenome (GOLD analysis project Ga0137393, IMG submission 101396) | Vadose zone soil microbial communities from Angelo Coast Range Reserve, California, USA - 15con2h3.4B metaG | ecosystem: Environmental > Terrestrial > Soil > Vadose zone > Saprolite...
AAGAGGAGTTGCCCGACGATGGCCACGTCGAGCTAGCGCGGCACGCGGATGGTCTTGAAGTACTTGATCACCCCGTTCTCGTTTCTGACGATGTGGTAGTGGTCGAGGCCGTCGCCGTTCTCGTCGAAATTGTACTCGCCCTCGGCGCCGGGAAAGCCCTTGATGCTCAAGATCGCCTTGCGGATGCTCTCCGGTTTGAGGTCGGGAGCGCGGCGCATCGCGTCGGCGAGAACGGAGACCGCGTCGTAGCACCAGGCCGCGTAGAGGTCGGGCTCGAGGTTGTATTTTGTCTTATACGCGGCGGTGAACTCCTTCGACTTCGCGCTCCCGTCCACGTGGAAGTCTGAGACCGCGTAGGTCCCGTAGAGCGCGTCCCCGGCGAGCTTGCGTCCGTCGACGGCGACGATCGCGGGCGAGCCGATCCAGGTCGCCTTGATCCCGAGCTGTTTGAGCTGCTTGGCGAAGATGCCGTTGTCGGTCGAGAAGGTGAAGTAGGTGATGAGCCCGTCCGCCCCGGACTGCCGCAGCGCGGTGAGGACTGCGGTGAAGTCCTTCTCGCCGTTGTTGAAGCCTTGCACGAGAACCGGCTGGGCCTTGAGCTCGCCCAGCGCCTTCACGACCATGTCGCGGCCGCCGCTGCCGAAGGCGTCCGTCGAGTGGATGACGGCGACCTTCTTCAGCTTGAGCTCCTCGACGGCGAATCTGGCGATGACCTTCGCGGAGAAGCCGTCGTGGGGCCGGAAGCGAAACACCCAGGGGTTGCCCTGGTGGGTGAGGCCGTAGTTGGTCCCGCCGATCATGAACGGGACGCCGGCCTCCTTCACCGTCGGCAGCATCGCCTGCACCTGAGTGGAGCGGATCGACCCGATCACCGCCGGCATGTCTTTGTCCTCGAGGAGCCGCTGGAGCGCAGCGACGGCGCCGGGGTTGGTCGTCTTGTCGTCTTCCTGGACCAGCTCGATCTTGCGGCCTTTGATCCCGCCTGCCTTGTTCACCTGCTCGACGGCGAGCTCGGCGCCGTACTTGTGGTACCGGCCCGCCTCGGCCGCCTCGCCGGTTATCGGGATCACCTGGCCGATCCGGATCGGATCGCCTGCTCCCGCCGCCCTGACTTCCGGTGCCGCGAGGACCGCGAAAAGAACCGCCAGCGCACACGAGAGCGACCTCATCAGGTGACCTCCAGAGCCGTAAAAAGCCGCGGCATCGAAGTCACCCGGTTGAGAATTGTCAAGTGTTGTGACAACCGCAGGCAGAAAGGAACTGTGTGACATTTTGGGTCCCCCCAGCACCAAAATGTCGCACGCTTCACCGCGCACTTGTCGCTCCGGTGGCCGCCCTTGGTGATAGCGTCATCGCTCAGTCTTGGATCGGAGGGAAAGGGCTTGAGCACTCTGGCGCATGTTCTTCTCGCTGCGGTCGTCGCAGCGCCTGCTGGCAATCTCGGGATTGTTGCGAAGCCGGGGCTGAGCGCCATTCGCCCGGAAGCGCTCTCCGCGCACATTCGATACCTCGCGGACGATCTGCTCGAAGGGCGGGGTACCGGCACCCGGGGACATGCGATCGCCGCGCGCTACGTCGCCGCGCAGCTTCAATCGCTCGGCTATCAGCCGGCCGGAAACGGTCAAACCTACTTCCAGAGCGTTCCGTTTGTCGGCACGACCGTCGATGCGGATCATTGCGCGCTCGAGGTCGATGCAGTCCCTCTCAAACACGGCGACGAGGTCGTCTTCACGCCCCGCGCCGGGGCGACGGGTGACGATGTCACGGGCGATCTGGTTTTCGCGGGCTATGGAATCCACGCGCCGGCGTATGGGTATGAGGACGTGCCCAAGGATCTCCGGGGGAAGATCGCGGTGATTCTCTTCGGCGCGCCACGGTCAGACCGCGACGACTTTTTCCCGACCGCCGCCAGCGCCGTCTACTCCGATACCGCGAACAAGACGAAGCTCCTGGCATCGCGAGGCGCGCTGGGCATTGTGCTCGTCGTCACGCCGCAGATCCTGACAGCTTCACCCTGGGACCTCTTCGTCCGAGGGGCGGCCTTCGAGCGAATGGTCTGGAAAGAGGGCGATCGAGTCGGTTCGGCGAGTGTGCTGCCGATGGCCGTCATCCCTCCCGGCGGCCTCGCCTCCTTGCTCGTGAAATCCGGCCAAAACGCGGATCGCCTCTTCGCCGCGGGTCCAAAGGGCGAGCTCGAGCCATTTCCTCTCGGCGCACGCGGGCACCTGCGCGTCGCCTCGACAGTGCGACAGGTGACCTCAGAGAACGTGGTCGCCGTTCTGCGCGGAAGCGAGCGGCCTTCGGAATACGTGGCGCTCACCGGGCACCTCGACCATCTGGGGATCGGCCCGCCGATCAATGGCGACAGCATCTACAACGGCGCGGTCGACAATGCCGCCGGAGTCGCCGGGGTGTTGGAGATCGCGCGGGCCTTCGCTTCGCTACCGAAGCGGGCGTCACGCTCAATCCTGGTGGTGGTGGTCACCGCCGAGGAGAAAGGCCTCCAGGGATCCGACTATTTTGCGCAGCACCCCACGGTTCCCATCCGGAGCATCGTCGCCAATGTCAATCTCGACGGCATCGAAGGCGCGTGGGAGCCGCACGATCTGTTCGCGCTCGGGGCCGAGCACAGCAGCGTCGAGGCGGCGGTCCGATTCGCGGCGCGCGCCACGGGTCTCAAGATCAGCCCGGACCCAGACCCCGACCAAGTGTATTTCATCCGCTCGGATCAATACAGCTTCGTGAAACAGGGTGTGCCCTCGGTGTTTCCGCACGCCGGCTGGCTCGATGAGGATGGGAAGATCGAGAAGAATCGGTCGCACTATTTGTGGTGGTTCAAGAATCGCTATCACCAGCCGAGCGACGAGTGGGTTCCGTCGCTCAACTACGAAAACATGGCGAAGGAGATCCGCGCCGACTTCCTGATCGCGCTCTACCTCGCGCTGGATCCCGAGCGGCCGCGCTGGAATCGGGGAGACATCTTCGAGAAGCTGTTCGCGCAGTAGGGCGACGCAACGGCAGCAATGAGCCGCCAAGGAGGTGGCGTCAACGTCACTAAAGCCCCGCAGAGAAGCCGTCCCGCGTTTCAGTTGAGAAGCCGGACGCAAACAGCGATGGTCGGCCGATGCTGATCGTATTTTCCGGACTCCCCGGAACGGGCAAGAGCGAGTTGGCGCAAAACATCGGCCGCCAGCTGCGGCTTCCCGTATTTTCTGTGGATCCGATCGAATCGGCGATTCTCCGCGCGGGAATCGCACCGGGATTCGAAACTGGCCTCGCAGCCTACCTGGTCGTCGAGGGTCTTGCCGATTCGCAGTTGGAGCTTGGACAGAACGCGATCGTTGATGCTGTCAACGCGGTGGAACCGGCAAAGGCGATGTGGCGGAAGGTGGCGAACAAGCACCGAGTGACCATGAAGGTCATCGAATGTTTCTGCTCGGACGAGCGACTGCATCGAGAGCGTTTGGCGAAGCGCCATCGCGGGCTCGCTGAGAATTTTCGGGAGCCAACCTGGAGGACGTGCAGCGGCGTCGGCTTGAGTACACGCCTTGGACCGAGTCGGTCCTTCGCATAGACGCAGTCGATTCCTGTGATACCAACGCAGAGCGCGCCCTTAGATGGCTTGAGCTCGACCGCTCGGGCTCAGCGCGCTGATCTCAATAAGCAGATGCCCCACCACGGGGCACGGAGGTTGCTTATTGTGCGCTTAAGATGAGTGGCGGTCTGCCGGACGGAGCAGGCAAATGCGATTTCTTCTGACGATGGGAATCGTGGCGCTCGCCTCTTGCGGTCCGCCCACGAGAAACTCGGCGGTCCGACCCACCGACGGAGGCTCGGTCCGATTGCATGTCACCGATGCGGTTTCCGGGGCCCCCCTTGCGGCGAGAGCTTCCGGAACGAACGCGAGCTGCTTGCCCAACGGGCAGACCTGCTTTGTTCAGTTCCAGGCACGTCCCGCTACCCCGTCGATGTCTTCGCGCGTGAGCACGTGACTATGCGCGTCTGGATCGGCGTGGCAACTGCCAGCACCGGCAATTCGGTGCCATCCCCGATTGCCACCAGAGTGGTTGTGTCACTGCGAACGGGTAGCAGCCGTTTCACTTTGGGCTCTTGCCCGCCGTGTCCGTTGACGTAAATCCCGATCGAGGCCGTGGATGCTGCGACTGGAATCGGCATTTCGTACGCCACCGCGACGCGGACCGACTGTAGCGGCGGTGGCTGCGCCTGTCTCGCGGACGAAGGCAGGCTATGGTGCTCCGCTCCCGGGGTCGGTCCGCTGGCCATCGATGTGACCGCGTCCGGCTATACCACCGCGCACGTCTCCGTTCCGATTGCCTCCTTCGGCAACCAGGCCTGTTGCTGGGGCGGCACGAGCGCAACTGTGCCGCTGTTGCGCGACTGAAGCGCTCTAACACCATCAACTCACCGGCGTCGGCAAGTACCAGCCCCATCGCAGAAGCCGCGATGGCGTCCGATGCGACACCTCGTGCCTCGTTGAGGATAGGCGCAGGATCTTCCTTCGACTCCGTCGCAAACACCGCCGCAAATTGAGCCATCGCTTCGGCATTGCGCGCGATCACCGTGGGGTGGACCAGATACCAGCGTGCAGACTCCTGGGGAGATTTCAACGTCACAAGCTTCGCACTGCCCACCGCAGGTCTCATTACAACAAACGTTATCGACGCACGAGCCAGTGGGGCATTGGCGATCTGACCTGCACGATGTTCCAAGCGGTGCATAGAGCTCTGCGTTGGAAAGAAAAACACCTTGATTGACGCCACCCACCACCAGAACACTGCTGTTTGCGAGCGTGGTGGCGGTATGTCGCCAACGCTCCTGGCTCATACTCGCGACGGTGCGCCAAGTGGCGGACCGGGGATCGTAAATCTCCGCACTGCTCAAACCTCCATCCGCATTTCCCCCCGCGATCACAATCACGCTGCCGCTCCTCAAAGTATTTGCGGTGTGCAGGTCCCGTGCGTTGGACATGCTCTCGGTTGGCTGCCAGGTGCCTGAATCGAGATCATAGAGCTCGGCACTCGAGAGCCATCCGTGCGAGATCGGTCCAACCGAGTCGTCGCCTCCGGCCACGAGCACACGACCATCGGCCAGAAGATTTGCGGTGTGACCGCTCCGGGCGCTGGTCATGGATTGAATCACGCTCCAGCTTCTCGTCGTCGGATCGAACAGCTCTACACTTGATAAGGAGCGAGCCGGGGGTGGGCCAGAAAGACCATAGCCTCCGGCGACCAGCACCTTTCCATTGGGGAGAACCGTGGCAGTGTGGAATATTCGGCCGGTGGCAAGGCTTCCGGCTGCAGTCCAAGCGCCGGAGTCGGGGTGAAAGATCTCTGCGCTGGCTAAGTACCCTGAGCTCACAGTGTATCCGCCGGCGGTAACCAGGACGTCCCCGTTGGTGAGCAGATTTGCGCTGTGCCAGAGGCGACCATCGCTCAACCTTCCGGTCGCGTGCCACGTGCCGGTCTGTGGATCGTAAAGCTCGGCAGTTTCCAGGTGTGTGCTTGTATTGTTCGCCCCGCCTACAACGATGACATTGCCATTCTGCAGAAGCGTGGCGCTGTGCGCGTCTCGCGGTTCGGTCATGCTCCCGGTGGCAGACCAGGAAGCGGTCTGTGGATCATACAATTCCGAACTCGCCAGTGGACCCGATAGCAGAAATCCACCAGTCACCAAAACTTTCCCGTTGCTCAGGACCGTCGCCGTGTGCAGGAACCGCTCGATTGAGGGATCGTCTGTCGTCATCCACTCCGGGTCGAGCACCGCAGGGAACTGGACGCCCGTGTTCTCCCAAGCGATGCGAATCACGCAACGGGTGGAACCCGGAGGCCGGACGGGACGATCCCAAGGGGCCGCCGGGTTTTCGTCGACCGAGCAATCGGCAACAGAGAGCCTCGCCGGGTGCCGCAGGCCCTCATTGTCCAGCAGAAAGGGCGGGGAGGTGCGCAGTCGTGGAACGCCCCCATTGTCGAGAAATTCGAGCGTATTCGCCACCAAGCGAAGACCGGCGACAGATCGATCGAGAGATACCCGGTAGCTGACTGCGGGCTCGTCTGGTGCGCGTTGAAACACGATGAAGTTCTCGGTGCCCCTCTGGCTCACGCGATGCAAAACATCTGCGCTGGGGTATGCGCCGCGATAAATGATTAGGCCATCGGCAAGCTCGGCTCGAGCACAGTCGGCGCCGACAAGTGAAACATCCACCGCGACATCAGAGCGATGCTCGCGCAGTCGAAATGAATCTGAGGCGCTCGAAGGGAGGATCACCTCCGCAAGCAATTCATCGGGCGACGATCGACTCCCGAGAATGGGTATCAGTGAGAACCCATGCCGCTCAATTTTCTCCACGAGCCCACTATCGATCAGGGAGCGGACGCTGCAGATAGACGAACTGCCAACCAGAAAACCCATTTCCGGCACGCCAGGGCTGGCTTGTTCGAGTGTGCGAAGACGAAGCTCCTTCACTAACGCGCGCGCTTCGCCAGATTGCTGCAACAGCCCTGTCCGCCACGAAACGCTTTCGCTTTCGCGACAGCCTGAGAACAGGAGGCCTAAGCTGAGTACAAGATTCCATCGGTAAGGCAGAAACATGCGCTTTGATATGGCTATGGTGTGTCGCATGTTTTGAATTTACCAGGCCTGCACCGCTTCTCGAATTGGCGCCGCCAAAAACTACGGACCCGTGTTGTTGATCAGGACCCCGACGCTGTCAGAGCCAGTGGTCCCCGCCAGGTCTGGCTGCCCGTCGCCATTGAAGTCGCCCACCGCAACGGAGTGGCCCCCGGCCCCCCCGAAGTTCTGCGCTCTCTGGAAGTTTCCATCTCCCATTCCCAAAAGCACCGCAACGTTGGCGCTCCCCACGGCCAGGTCCAGCACCCCGTCACCATTGAAGTCGCCCACCGCGACGGACGAAGGACCGGTTCCGGCTGGGAAGTATCGCGCCGCCTGGAAACTCCCATTCCCGATGCCCAAGAGAACCGAGGCGCTGTCGGAGCTGCGGTCTGCCACGGCCAGGTCCAGCACCCCGTCACCATTGAAGTCGCCCACCGCAACGGAAGCAGGATGGTTTCCAACCCTGAAGTTGTGCGCCCGCTGGAAGCTCCCATCCCCGTTGCCCAAAAGCACCGAGACGCTGCCTGGGTCGGAGGGGAACGTGCGGCCGGAGTTAACCACGGCCAGGTCTTCCACCCCATCGCCATCGAAGTCGCCCACCGCAACGGACACAGAGCTCCTACCAGTCCCGAAGTCCTGGGCCGCCTGGAAGCTCCCATCCCCATTGCCCAAGAGCACCGAGACTCCGCCCCAGAATTCGTAGAGAACACCGCCGTGGGCCACGGCCAGGTCCTGCACCCCGTCGCCATTGAAGTCACCCACGGCAACAGACCCAGGATATATTCCGGTCCCGAAGTTTTGGGCTTCCTGGAAGCTCCCATCCCCGTTGCCCAAAAGCACCGAAACGTTGGCGAACTCGTGATTGGCCACGACCAAATCTGGATGGCCGTCGCCGTTGAAGTCGCCCACCGCAATGGACCAAGGCTGGCTCCCGGTCCCGAAGGTCGGCGCCACCTGGAAGTTCCCATCGCCGACGCCGAAAAGCACTGCGACGTTTGACCTGGACCAACCAGAGTTGGCGACCGCCAGGTCCTTTGTACCGTCGCCATTGAAGTCGCCTACCGCGACGGACTGACCGCCCCCCACCGCGAAGTTTCGCGCCACCTGGAAGCTCCCATCGCCGTTGCCCAAAAGCACCGAAACGTTGGAGGAACCGTCATTGGCCACGGCCAAATCTAGATGGCCGTCGCCATTGAAGTCGTCCACGGCAATGGACTTAGGATAGCGCCCGACCGCGAAGTAGTGGGCCACCTGGAAGCTGCCTTCCCCGTCGCCCAAAAGTACCGAGACGGTGGAGGAATTCCAGTTGGCGACGGCTAGGTCCTGTACCCCGTCACCATTGAAGTCGCCGACCGCAACGGAAATAGGTTGGATCCCGACCCCGAAGTTCTGGGACCCCTGGAAAGTCCCATCTCCTCGGCCCAAAAGTACAGAGATGTTGTTCGATCCGGTGTTGGCCACGGCCAAATCCAATACTCCGTCGCCATTGAAGTCGCCCGCCGCAACGGACATAGGATTGCTCCCGGCTGCGAAGTTCTGCGCTCCCTGAAACGTCCCATCCCCTTTGCCAAAATGCACTTAGACGTTGTTGGAATACCTTTTTGCCACGGCCAGGTCTTGCAGACCATCGCCATTGAAATCGCCCACCGCCACGGACCAAGGACCATCCCCCGCTACAAAGTTCCGGGGTCCCTGGAAGCTCCCATCGCCGTTGCCCAAGAGCACCGAGACTGCGCCGCTGTAGCTAGGATACGAGCCTATGTAGGCCACGGCCAGGTCCAGCTCTCCGTCGCCATTGAAGTCGCCGACCGCAACGGAGGAGGGACCGTTCCCCGTTTCAAAGTTGCGTGCTACCTGGAAGGTTCCATCCCCGTCGCCCAGAAGCACCGAGAGTCCGCCGATGTAGCCGGGGTAGACGCCCACGTAGGCCACGGCCAAGTCCAACACTCCGTCGCCATTGAAGTCGCCCACCGCCACGGAGGAAGGACTTCCGGCAGCATCAAAATCCCGGCGCCCGATGAAAGACACATCCTGCGCCTGAGCTGCCGCGGCGATCAGCACACTGCATACCGCCAGCCCTGCGCAGACCGACGCCATCCTCTTGTTCTGGATTGCCATCGCGCCCCTCCTCCTCACTCGTAGCGATGCGACCTTTGACGGGTTGTGCTCCCTCCGACACGGTCTGTCAAACACGGATCCAATGCGTTGCGCGGCTCAGTTGTAATGATTGACGGAATACTGGGTCAGCACGGTATGGACCACGGACATCATGATCAGCCACCGACGGGAACGAACGGGCAGGCGACCCCCCGTACGGCTACGCCGGGCCGCCCCGAGCACGCGGAGCTCCTCAGGCGTCATCCGCCACCTTCTTCAAGACACGAGGCAACTGCCACTGCTTCGCATGAACCGCACGGCATGCCGGAGCACACGCACGACCGACACGAGGGTCACAGTGTCGAAATGTTCCGGACGCGATTCTGGGTAAGCCTCGTTCTGACCGCGCCGACGCTCGCCCTCGGCCACATGATCCCCTCCGCGCTGGGCTTGGAGCCGGCGTCTTTCCGGGGGTCGGCGTGGATACCGCCTATCCTCGGGACCCTCGTCTTCGCCTACGGCGGGCGGCCGTTCCTCCAGGGTGCCATCCGCGAGTTGCGCGATCGCCTTCCGGGAATGATGACCCTCATCGCGCTCGCAATCTCGGTGGCGTTCGTCTTCAGCGTCGCAGTGACGATCGGGTACCCAGGCATGCCGCTCTGGGAAGAGCTCGCGACGCTGGTCACCGTGATGCTGCTCGGCCACTGGGTGGAGATGCGCTCGATTCTCCAGGCCCAGGGAGCGCTGAAGGAGCTCGCCAAGCTCCTTCCGAGAACCGCGGTGCGGATCGCCGGCGAGCGAGAGGAGGAAGTGCCGATCGAGCAACTGCGCGAGGGCGACCTCGTGCTCGTCCGGCCCGGCGCAAGAATACCGGCCGACGGCGTGGTCCGATCGGGCGAGAGCTCTGTCGACGAATCAATCATCACCGGCGAGTCGCGTCCGGTGAAAAAAGGAACCGCAGATCGCGTCATCGCAGACACGGTAAACGGCGCCGGCTCACTGCGCGTCGAGGTCACCGGGACCGGCGAGCGAACCGCGCTGGCGCGAATCATGGCCCTGGTCCAGCGCGCTCAAGCGTCCCGCTCGCGTGCGCAGGCCCTGGCCGACCGCGCGGCATTTTTCCTCACCATCGTCGCTATCGTCGCAGCGGTCGCGACCGCCATCGCTTGGTGGCTTGCCGGTGCGACGGGTGCGTTCATCGTCCAGAGGGTGGTGACGGTGCTCGTCATCGCCTGTCCGCACGCGCTCGGTCTCGCCATTCCACTGGTGATTGCAATCTCGACCACGGTGGGGGCTCGCGCCGGTCTCCTGGTACGGAATCGACGTGGCCTGGAGGAGGCTCGCCGTCTTGACGAGGTGGTATTCGATAAGACGGGGACACTCACGTTGGGGCAGCACCGCGTCGTCGCGGTCTGGACTGTCGAGGGACTCTCGGAGACAGACGCACTCCAAGTCGCGGCCGCCGTCGAGCGCGACTCGGAGCACCCGATCGGGCGCGCGGTCGTGCACACCGCGCAGGAGAGGAAGATTGCGATCCCGCCCGCGTCGGGGTTCTCCTCGATCCCGGGTTACGGTGTTCGCGCCACCGTTGATGAGCGCGAATGGATGGTGGGCGGACCCAATGCGTTGCGCCGCACCGGCGCGCGCACGCCTCCTGAGCTCGAGGCCTTCGCAGCAGCCGCCGCAGAAAAAGGCCAGGCAATCATATATCTGGTAGCCGGCTCCGAGGTGCGCGCGGCGCTCGCTGTTGCTGACGCCGTGCGCCCCGAGTCGGCCGACGCAGTCCGGGAGCTCCATCGCCTGGGTATTCGCGTTGCGATGCTCACCGGCGACGCGCGTGCCGTCGCAGAAGCTGTGGCCCGCGAGCTCGGGATCGAGGAGGTCCACGCGGAGGTCCCGCCCGAGAAAAAAGCAGCGACGATCTCTGCGCTGAAGCAGGCCGGTCGCCGCGTGGCCATGATTGGAGACGGCGTGAACGATGCGCCAGCGCTGGTCACCGCCGACGTGGGTATCGCGATGGGCGCCGGCACGGACGTTGCCGTAGAGGCCGGCGACATCGTGCTGGTTCGCAGCGATCCTCGCGCGGTCGCCAGCATCATCAAGCTCAGCCGCGCTTCGTACCGCAAGATGATCCAAAACCTCGGATGGGCGGCGGGGTACAACGTGATTGCAATTCCGCTTGCGGCGGGAATTCTCGCTCACGGGGGCGTATTGCTGCAGCCCGCAATTGGCGCGGTGCTGATGTCGGCGAGCACGGTCATTGTCGCCGTGAACGCGCAGCTGCTCCGCAACGTGCGCGTCTAAAACCACTGCCATTCGAAATTGAGCTCGCGAAGGAATACGCGCCGCGGAGGTCCACGGCAAGACCGTAGTAGGTCTCGCGCACCGTCGAGAACCAATGAACTGTGCGACAATTTCGGCCCTCGCGGCCACGCAAATGTTGCACACTTCGTGTAATCCCCTTCAGTCGGACGGCTCGGCGCCAAGCAGCTGGACGCGCTTGCCATCCGATTTCGGGATCGCCCTCTTGTCGAACAGGTTGATGAGGTCAAAATCCGTCAGGGCGGCCGGGGAATACTGAAACGACCAGAGGCTGGATAGGTAGCGATGTTCACTGAATACCTCCGGAGGCGGTTCCGGAAGAAGGTGCGCCGCCTGTTTGAGATCGAGCAGCAGGCCGCGATCCCACCCTGGATCGCTGAATGAAGAAATCAGCTCGGCCGAGACGAGGTGGCCGCTGCGGCCCTGGGTGATTCGAACGGAACCGGGTCGGTCGGAGATTCTTCCATCCGACCGACGGGCATTCCAAATCTCCGTGAGCCTTTCCCGCAACCTGGAAAAGTATGGGTCCACGTTTCCGCTCTGTACCCGCCGCTGACCCACCGCCTGGGCCACGGTGGCGCCTACCAGGTCCTTGGGGATGGCGGGCGCATGGATTCCAGAAAGACCGTCGATGATCGGTTCGTCAGGCTCTGGGCTAGAAGGGGGGAGGGCGAACCGGAGGCCGGGTAAAAGCCCCGGGGGAGTCTCCTCCTGGCGGGGAAGAAAGGGCTCCCCCTGGCGAGGACGAAGCGGAACATCGCTCACCGCTACCTCGCGCTGCGCGGGTGCCTCGCCCGATCGAGCCACGCTCCGCGTTCTCGGCGCCGGCTTCCTGGTCGGAGGCTCTCGCACGAGGGATGCTTGCGCGCTCGCTGTGGGCTCATCGGACTTTGGTCGCTCAGGCGGAGCCGCAGGGGGCCTCTCGACAATCTCGAGCTCCGCCACCCAGGTCGGTGCCGATGGCGGGACCGGGACCGGTGCCTTTCGCACCAGAAAGAGGAACGTCCCATGCACTGCAAGACTCAGTGCCAGCGCAACGAGCAGCCGGCGCACCGGACGTCGACGCCT